>Ga0315291_10000789_pt1 | contig 42219 bp, 38 predicted proteins | sample YL17G12_20_MG_FD_203070 | JGI IMG/M metagenome (GOLD analysis project Ga0315291, IMG submission 203070) | Sediment microbial communities from Yellowstone Lake, YNP, Wyoming, USA - YL17G12_20 | ecosystem: Environmental > Aquatic > Freshwater > Lake > Sediment | place: USA: Wyoming | collected...
CACGCTCGCGCCGACCCTCACGCCAACGGCCAGTCCAACGCCGACGCGGACTCCAACGCACACACGCACCCATACGCCGCCTCAGACCCCAACCCACACGCTCGCGCCGACCCTCACGCCAACAGCCAGTCCAACGCCGACGCGGACTCCAACGCACACACGCACCCATACGCCGACTCAGACCTCAACCTACACGCTTGCCCCAACTCTCACGCCAACGGCCAGCCGGACGCCGACGCGGACGCCAACTCGCACGCGCACCCACACGCCGACTCAGACGCGGACGTATACCCTCACGCCAACCCGCACGCCAACAGCCAGCCCAACGCCGACGCGGACACCTACGCATACCCCGACTCAGACGCCGACACACACGAGCACCCACACGCCGACGCATACGCTTACACAGACACCCACCGCTACCCGAACGCCGAACCTAACTGCCACGGCCACGCGCACTCCAACGCGCACGCCGACTCTCACATCCACCCGCACGTCCACACGCACCGCCACGCCTCGGCTGGACCTTTCGGTGGACGCTCTTGAAATCACCCAGGGGATCCAAGACCTGAACAACTCGGTCCCACTGGTGGCGAACAGGCGCACCTACGCCCGCGCCCACGTGCGCGCCAACTGGGCGAGCGTGCCCGACATCCTGGGGACATTCAGCGTCATCCGGGACTCGTCCACCCTCGGCCCCTATGCGGCGGACAATCCCTGGGGACGCATCACTGTTCGGAGCGATCCCGACCGGGGCAAGGCGGGCGACAGTTTCTTCTTTGAGATTCCGCCGAGCATGTTGGGGCCGGGGACGACTCAGGTTTGCTTCAACCTGAACTCAGATGGATTCGTGCCGGAGGACAACTTCAGCAACAACTCCACCTGCAGCGTCGTGCCCCTGACCGAATCGCCGCCCGCCAGGGTCAAGGTCTACAACATCCGCTACCAACTCGGCGCGACGACGCACGTAGCCCCGGCGAGCGATGTGGAACAACTCATCTCCTGGCTGCGGAGGGCCTATCCTGTGCCCGCCGTGGAATGGGAAAGCCGCACCCTGGACTGGAACGATCCGGTCTGGCCGCCTGCCGGTGGCTGCGCCGCCATCAACGCGCAGTTGGCCCTCCTGCGCTTCCTGGATGGCTCGCCCGCTGGCTGGAGGTATTACGGGATGGCGGTGGACACGGGCGGGTTCATGCAGGGCTGCGCAGCGGGCGCGCCCTCAACCGTCGCTTCGGGGCCGACGGGGGATAACACCTGGGGCTGGGACACAGACGGCTCCTACGGCGACTGGTACGGCGGCCACGAACTGGGGCACACCTACGGGCGACTCCACGCGGCGTGTGGAAGCGGCGGCGAACCCGACCCCGGCTACCCATATCCCGGCGGGGTCATCGGCGGGCCAGAAGGAGACGCCAATCGCTTCTACGGCTGGGACGTAGAACTGAAGCAGCCTTACCCGCCCACGCGGACGGACATTATGGCCGAGTGCGGCAGCCGATGGATTTCCGACTACACCTACGCGGGCATCCGCAGCCAGTTGATTTCGGAGAGTGGCGCGGCAAGCGCGGCGGCAGCAGAGCACCTGCTCGTGCTGGGCCGCGCCGATCTGGCCCTCGGAACAGCCGCGTTGGATGCGCTCTATCGCATGACGGACGTTGTGGCCCCCGCGCTGCCGACGCCCAGCCTCGACTGGACTCTCACCCTATTGGATGCAGGTGGCGACCCCCTCGCCAGTTACCCGTTCACGCCCAAGACGAATCTGGCCGGCCCCGGCGGTGCAACCGAGCCGCAGGCGTCCATCATGGAGACAATCCCCTGGGCCAGCGGCGCGGCGCGGGTGGCGATCCTCCACGAGGGAACGGAAGTGGCCTCCCGCGCGGTCAGCGCCAACGCCCCCAACGTGACGCTCCTGTACCCAAACGGCGGCGAGTCGCTGTACGTCCTGGAGGTGGTCGTGAGATGGACAGCCATCGACCCCGACGGCGACCTGCTGACCGCCATCGTGCAATACAGTCCGGACGCGGGCGCAACCTGGCAGACCATCGCCCTGGGCGCGACGGGCGATTCCTATCGCGTGAACCTGCTTGACCTGCCGGGCAGCAAGCAGGCATTGTTCCGCGTCATCGCCTCGGACGGGGTGAACACACGACGGGACCAGTCGGACGGCCTGCTGGAAGTCGCCACGAAACCGCCGGTCGTCTCCATCCTTGCGCCGGTCAACGGTGCGCGCTTCACCGCGGGGCAGCAGGCGGTCTTTGTGGGAGAGGGACGCGACGTGGAAGATGGTGCGATTCCAGGCAGCGCCCTGCGGTGGTACTCCAACAGGCAGGGATTTCTGGGCGCGGGAACGCATGTGTCGGCATCGGCGCTGATGTCCGGGCGGCACGCAATCACGCTGCAGACCACAGACAGCAACGGCAAAATCGGGAGCGCGGCCATTGTGATCTACGCCGGAGCGCCGCCGCCCAGGTCGTATCTTCCGGTGGTGATGCGGTAGGGTCGTAGGCGGCCTCAGGTGCATTTCAGTTTGGGGGCCGGTCTAGACGTAGTATAGCGCCTTGTGCGCGTCTCGTGCAGAGACTACGCCCACAAGGGGCTAAACCACGCAGGTTGTCCCAGGACTGAAGTGCACCCGTCGCACCGCGGCTATTGACGCGCGGCGATAAGTTGCGGTATAATACGTCTGCCTGGCGATGACCACAGCGGCGCGGCTCCCACCGCCAGGCGCGCACCATTCGCGTGGTGAGCGGCACTATATCCATTTCACTCGCGTTCTGCTCTGATTGAACCCCCATCGCCTGCCGCTTGCCCCCAGACTCAGAATGAAGGAGCAGGCAGATGAATGCGAAATCCCTCGCAGACGCAAGGCGCGATCCGCCCCGGAAGCGCGTTGCGCGTGTCCTCGGACCAGTTCTTCTTTTCGTCGCCTTTCTGGCGCTGTTGGGCATCGCCGGCTTGGCCGCAGAAGGCCAACCTCTGGACGCAAGCCCGCCCGACGGCCCACAGGCCGCCGCAGTAGCCACCTTCACCCCCACCGCCGACTCGTACATTGACTCCGTGGCTCACGCTGCCAACTACGGCACGGATCTCACGCTTCAGGTGCAACTTCAGGGGGCGTTGTTCCCCGTGCTGCGCCGCAGCCTCCTTCGCTTCAACATCAGCGGCCAGATTCCCTCCAACGCCATCATCCAGTCTGCCATACTGGAACTGTACCTGGAAAGCGCAAGCGGCGCCAACCCCGTCAGATTGAAGATCGTTCGGGTGACCGCCGACTGGGGCGAATCGCTGGTGAACTGGGACAACCAGCCCACCACCGCCGACCCCACGATGTACTCCACCATTGACAACGTGGTCGGCGTCAAGCAGCTGGACGTGACGGACATCGTCCGCGAGTGGCTGAGCGGCAGGAACTTCGGGCTGGAACTGCGCGAGCCGGATAGCGCTATCATCTTCAACCGGACATTCTCCAGCGGCGAGAACAGCGTCCGCCCGCCGAAACTGATCGTGACTTGGGCGCTGCCCACCGCGACCCCCACCGCGACGCGGACGCTGACGGCCAGCCGCACGCCCACCCGGACGCCTACGCGCACGCGCACCCCCACGCGAACGCGAACTCCCACGAGGACTCGAACCCGCACGCCCACCCGCACGCGCACTCCGATCACCACTGACCTGTACGTGACGAGCATTGAGATCACGCAGGGCATCCAGGACCTCTATAACTCTGTGCCGCTGGTGGCGGGCAAGCGCGCCTATGTTCGCGCTTATGTCAAGTCCAACGGCGCAACCGTCAACAACGTCAGGGGACATTTCAGTTTTGCCCACTCCGACGCGCCGCCCACTGCCCTGTATCCCGCCGCCAACCCCGGCGGCGTCATCACGGTCAGAGCCAACCCCGACCGCGGCCAGCGGGAACACTCCTTCTGGATAGAAATCCCGCCCTCGGTGCTGGTGGAAGGCACTCTGTACGTCCATTTCTACATGAACGCGACGCACGAGGTGCCGGAAACGAACTATGCCAACAACGACCTGACCGCGATTGACAGCCTGACAGAATCGCCGCAGGCCAAGGTGAAGATCTACAACGTCGTCTACGCCGCCAACGGAAGCTGGCACTCGGCTCCAATGCAGGACATCGCGATGCTGGTCTCACAACTGCGCCGCATGTATCCTGTTTCGGGCATCATCTGGCAATATCACCCGATGGTCTGGCCGTATGCCACCACGCCGGAATTCAAGGGATGCGGCGCGGTGAACAGCCTGCTGTTCCAGGAGTGGTTTTGGGACGGCGCGCCTTTCAATTGGCGCTACTACGGCATGGTGACGGACACAGGCGGCTTCATGCGCGGCTGCGCCATGAGCATTCCCAGTAAGGTCGCCTCTGGGCCGACGGGTGATGGGAGTTGGGGCTGGGACTATGACGGCTGCTATGGAGATTGGTATGGCGCCCACGAGCTGGGTCACGCATACGGCCAGCGCCACGCCAATTTCTGCGGGGCCGAAGGCGGCTGGGGCTATCCCTACCCGAACGGGCTCATCGGCGGCCCGGCGAACGACCCTTACCGTTACTACGGCTGGGACACCGGACTGCGCCAGGTATACCCGCCGAACTGGACCGACATCATGACCTACTGCGACTTTGAGTGGATCTCGGATTACACCTACAAGAACATTCGGAACCAACTCATAGACGAGGGGGATTGGGACGCCGCCGCAGCGGAAAGGGTTGTTGAAACTGGGCGGGAGTACCTGGTCGTGGCTGGCAGCGCCGACCTGACCAGCGGCGCGGCAGAACTGGACACGCTCTATCGCGTTTCCGACTTCCCCCCGTCCGACCCGCCCACGCCCAGCGATGATTGGCGGCTTGTCTTGGAGGACGCCAGGGGCGCGGCGCTCGCCAGTTATCCCTTCACGCCGAAAGAGAACGCCGCTGGTCCTGGAGAGGGGCCGGAGCCGCCCGCCGCTATCTTTGAAACCGTCCCCTGGGTCAATGGCACGTCGGAGATCGTTGTGTTGTACAAGGGACAAGAGGCGGCTTCGCGCGCCGTGAGCGCCAACAATCCTGACGTGACCCTCCTCTACCCCAACGGCGGGGAGAACCTGACCGGAAACACGGTCAACGTCCAATGGACGGGCGAAGACAAGGACGGCGACACGCTCGTCTATTCGCTGCTCTACAGCGCCGATGCGGGAGCCAACTGGCAAACGGTTGCGGTGAATGTTCCGGATACGCAGGTGAACGTCTCGCTGAGCGAATTGCCCGGCAGCGATCAGGCACTGTTCCGCGTCATCGCTTCGGACGGCGTGAACACAGACCAGGATCAATCCAACGCCGTGTTCACGGTGGCGACCAAGCCGCCTCTGGCCTTTATCCTGTCGCCGCAGAACCTCGCGCACTTTGCGCCGGGGCAGCAAGTGATCCTGATCGGAGAGGCGCTGGATTCCGAGGACGGAACCCTGCCCGACAGCGCCTTCGCCTGGAGTTCGGACAGGGACGGAGACCTGGGCACGGGGGCGCAATTGCCGGTGACGACCCTGACCGAGGGGCAGCACGTCATCACCCTGCAAGCGACCGACAGCGACGGGAAGGCCGACACCGCCACCGTGGACATCTTCGTGTGGGCCGCTCTGCCCGCCATTTGGCTGCCGGTGGTGATGGTGGGACGATGAACGTAATGTGCGACGCGCAGTCCTCCCTCGCCCCCTGGGAGAGGGCTGGGGTGAGGGCCGTTACGCGTCGCACATGAATGCTGGAGTAGCGGCTATGAAAACAAATTTGCTTTTGAGAAGGGCGATGTTCGTGATCACAGTGGTTGCGCTTGCGGTTGGCGCGGGCATGGCTTTCGGTCAGGATTCGAGTTCCGGCGAACCCACAGGCGCGTCGGTGAGCAGCGGCATCATCACCAGACTGGACCCCGTGGCCGACGCGTGGATCAACTCCACGTACCCGAATACCAATTACCAGGGAAGACTGAGCATTGGAGGAAATGTGTGTCCTGACCTGCCGGGCACAATGTACGACCAGGCTGAGTCCCTGTTGAGGTTCAACCTCTCGTCCATCCCACCAGAGGCGGCGATCGAGAGCGCCTATCTCACGCTCGTATTGCACGAAGCCCGTGGGAGCGATCCGACCCTATCCATCACCGTTTATCGGGTCTCCTCCTACTGGTCGGAGACGGGAGTGACCTGGACCAGTCAACCCTCTCGGTACGGGAGGAGTCCGGTCGCCACGCGCGCTGTTGGAAACTCTCCGGGCACATTTTGGAGCTGGAACATTACGACTCTGGCGCGCCAATGGCATGACGGGGCGGTCCCGAATTACGGAGTCATCATGATAGCCTCTCCCGAAACAGGCTGCCACCTGCGTATCTTTGACAGCCGAGAGGTGGGCGCCACGCCCTACCTGGAGATCAATTACACCCTGTCAACCCGCACGCCCACAAGGACTCGGACTCCCACTCGGACGCTCACTGCTACGCGCACGCCCACCCGCACGCCCACGGCAACGCGCACACCGACGCGCACGGCGACCCGCACGCCCAGCCCGTCGGCCACGTGGGAGCCAGGCGCGGAGAAACGCATCTGGCTGCCCATGTTCTGGGTTGGGCCGTAGATACAATGTGCGACGCACTTCGGAAGTTCGTCGCACGTGAGAAATAAGGAGGAAGAAATGAGCAAGAGCGCCAAGACCATTTTTGCGTTTGGAATCTACTTTGCTGTGCTGGGGACAATCCTGATCGTAGCGCCGAACATCCTCTTGACCCTGTTCGGAGTCCCAACGACCAATGAGGTCTGGATTCGCGTGGCAGGAGTGCTGGTCATCGTGCTGGCATTCTACTACATCCAGGCGGCCCGCAAGGAACTGGTTGACTTCTTCCAGTGGACGCTCTATACCCGCTCGTCGGCCATCGTCTTCTTCACCGCATTTGTGCTGCTGGGCTTTGTCAAGCCAGCGCTCATCCTGTTCGGCGCGATTGACCTGGCAGGCGCTATCTGGACGGGACTTGCATTGCGCGCCCGCCGCGCATGAATGGGGTAGGGTTGGGGCAGGGGTCAGGCATTCCCCGGCGACTGCCCGTTCTAGGAGGATTCTCCATTGCACATCGCTCTGCTGGTGGAGGTGTCGTATGGGAATGCCTGACCCCTACATGGGGCTGGCGCGTTCTCCGGATGACCTTGCGGCAGTAAACAGGGCTGGTGATTACCCACAAGTAGGCACCAAGTGTGTTGCGCAATTCCTTTCACCGCAGAGAGCGCGGAGACCACAGAGGAATCAAAGAAACCACAAAGACACTAAGACACCAAGGAACAAGGGTTCAACTTTGTGTTTCTTGGTGTCTTCGTGACTTGGTGGTGCTTTTCCCGTTTTTCTCTGCGGTCTCTGTGGGCTCTGCGGTGAGATGTGGGCAATCACCAGAAACAGGGCTGTTGACGCGCAGGGAACCCTCTGGTAGAATAATCTAAGAACAGGAGGCCGCAAAGAGGCGGCCGCCCAGAAAAAGCATGCGAGTTTCCCGGCGGGCGGCATGGTCTATCTCGCCCTTGTCCCGGTCCAACCCCCGCAATCTGCCGCCCGCCCCAGGTTCAGCCAAAGTGCGTCGCACTTGAGGAGGCAGGCACATGAATGCGAAATCCCTTCTCGGACGGGTTCTCTTTGCGGGCGCGTGTCTCGCGCTGCTGGTTGCCGCAGGAATGGCAGCCGGCCAGGATGCGGGGGCAGAGCCAAGTGCCCCGCAGCCCAAACGGCCTGCCGCCGCGTCCACAACAATCCCCCTCTACCCGGAGGCCGACACCTGGATTGACGGCGAGTTCGTGGACAACAACTATGGCACCCAGAACCTTCTGGTCGTCGGCTCCGATGATTGCCCAGGCGTCGAATTCCCGCATCTGGGCCGCGCCATGCTCCGCTTCAACCTCTCGTCCATACCGCCCGGACAGATCATTGAGAGCGCCACGCTCAGCCTGTACTCGCGGTATATGACCAGCGACCCGCCATCGTCAAACCTCATCATCACCGCGCACCTGGTGCGCTACCCCTGGGGCGAGACCACGATCACCTGGCATGACACGCCGGACTACACGACGGCCTACTCCGGCAAGAACGTGGGGCCGGGGCTCGGCGTCTATTATGACTGGGACGCGACCAGCATGGTCACGGCCTGGTACACCGGAGAGCACGACAACAACGGGCTGATCCTGGTCAGCAGCCAGGAGTCGTCGTGCAACCAGCGCCAGTTTGACAGCCGCGAAGGCGCTAACGACCCCGTGCTGCAGGTCACCTACGGCGAAGCCACCGCCACGCCTACACATACGGCCACAAAGACCCGCACGCCCACCGTCACGCCGACGGCCTCCAAGACGCCCACCGGCACGCTCCTACCTTCGCCCACAGCCAGCAAAACGCCGACGGCCACCGCTACGAAGACCAAGACCGGCACGCCGACCAAGACGCCCACGCCCGGCGTGGACTTCACTGTGGATAACGTTGAGATCACGCAGACCATCCAGGACCTGAACAACACGGTGACGCTCATCGCGGACAAGCGGACATTCGCCCGCGCACACGTCCACGCCAGCACGGGCAATCACGCCAACGTCCTGGGCAAGTTCACCATTGTGCGGGGCGGGACTCATGGGCCCTACGTGGCCGATAACCCCGGCGCACGCATCACCGTGCGGGCCGCGCCGAACCGCGCACAGATCAATGATAGTTTCTGGTTTGAGATTCCGCCCAACCTCCTGGGCGCGGGTTCGGTGCAGATCTGCGCCGAGGTGAACCCCGACCATTTCGTGCCCGAGAACAACTACGGCAACAACACTTTATGCCGCACGGTGAACCTGGTGACGTCTCCGCCCGCCAAAGTTCACATCTACACCGTGAAGTACAAGGTGGGGAGCACGACCCACGAGGCGACGTGGGACGACGTGTCTCACCTGATCACGTGGATGCGCAGCGAGTATCCCATTCCCAATCTGGAATGGACGTGGTCCACGCTGGACTGGACGAAGACGATGACGCCGGGGCTTGCGGGCTGCACAGCGGTGAACACGGAACTGCTGGCGCTGCGAAAGACCGACGGCAACCCGGCCCGCTGGCGCTACTACGGAATGGTGACGGATACCGGCGGCTGGATGACTGGGTGCGCCGAGAACATCCCCAGTTTTGCCGCCTCCGGGCCGACGGGGAATCCGGCGAACTGGACAAATACAAACTGGGACACCGACACTTCTTTCGGAGACTGGTACGGCACGCACGAATTGGGGCACACGTACAACCGATTCCACGCCATGTTCTGCGGCGCGGGTGGCGGCGTGGCCTATCCCTATCCGAATGGGATCATCGGCGGGCCAACGGGGAACACCAACCGCTACTTCGGCTGGAACGCAGACTTGCGCCAAGTCGTCCCTTCCACCTGGACGGACATGATGACATACTGCGCCGACGAGTGGGTCTCGGACTTCACGTACAACGCCCTCCGCAGCCGCCTGGTGTCCGAGGGGACGGGCAGCGCGGCGGAAGTCGCCGCCCGCTCCGCCGCCTCGCAACTGCTCGTTCTCGGACAAGCAGACCTGACGGCGGGGACAGCCGAACTGTGGCCTTTGTACGTCATGCCCAACCTCCCTGTGGAGGAGCCAATTCCCGGCGCTGATTGGGCCATAGTTCTCCGCGCTGGCAATGGCTCCGTGCTGGCTGCGTATCCCTTCACTCCCAGACAGAACGTCGCCGGTTCAGGCCCAGGGCCAGCGCCGAAGGCCTCCATCGCCGAGACAGTCCCCTGGAACGGGGACACGAGGAGCATCGCTATCCTCTACCGGGGAAGCGAGGTGGCGGTGCGCTCGCGGAGCGACCACACGCCCAGCGTGACAGTTGCCTATCCGAACGGCGGGGAATCGCTGGCCGAGGGGGAAGTCCTGGTGCGCTGGACGGCAGGCGACACAGACGGCGACACACTGACTTTCGTCCTGCAATATAGCCCCGATGCGGGCGCGACCTGGCAGACGGTGGTCACGGGACTCCAAGTGAAGTCCTACAACGTCGCGCTGGATTCACTGCCCGGCAGCGACGCCGCCCTGTTCCGGGTCATCGCGACGGACGGCGTCAACACGAAGGTGGATGCGTCCAACGCCACATTCCGCGTGCGCCGCAAACCGCCCAGGGTTTTCATCACCTCGCCGCTCAATGGCGCGCACTTCACCGCCGAGCAGCAGGTGATGCTGATCGGGGATGCCTACGACGCGGAGGATGGCCTCATCTCCGGCGAACACCTGTATTGGCAACTGGACGGCGGGGATATCGTGGGCACAGGGGCGCGCTTCTCGCTGATGGGACTGCCGCAGGGGCGGCACACGATCACCCTTTGGGCCGCAGACAACAACGAGCAGGAGGGATCCGCGACCGTGGTCGTCTATGTCGGCGAAACCCAGCCCAGGAAATACCTGCCGGTGGTGATGAAGCGGTAGGGTCAAACGGTCGTTTGCCCCTGCGTGCGACGTGCGGTGACAGCAAGACATCCGAGTGTAGGGGCGAAGCATTTGCCCGGCGGGCCTTCTTTTGGACAGGCACTCGCTGGCAAATGCTTCGCCCCTGCTTCAAATCGCGATTTTTCACGCCCTCAGATTTGACAAAATCCCCATTCCGGCGTATACTATCAGCGCGTTCTGAATTATCAGAACAGTATGATTCCACTGAACCATCAGGGCGAGGGACGAGTATGACAGATAAGGATGCGAGTTGCTGCAAGGTGGAGTCGCTGGTCAGCGTGGATGAGCGGGGCCAGATGGTGCTCCCCAAGAGCGTGCGGGACAAGGCGGGAATCGCCCCCGGCGACAAGTTGGCCGTCGTCGTGTGGGAGAAGGATGGCGAGGTGTGCTGCATCTCCCTGGTCAAGATGGAGGCCATCGCCGAGATGGTCAAGGGCGTCCTCGGCCCCGTCATGAAAGACATCCTGGAAGAAGGAGAAACCACAGATGAACACAAATAGACACAGATAATATCCTATCTGAGTCCATCTGTGTTTATCGATGGTTCCATATCATTGGGAGGGTCATGCAGAGATGAAAAGTGAACAGATCAAGCAAATCGTGCGGGAAGGCTACGCCGAGCGGGCCAAAAGCGGGAGCCCCTGCTGCGAGCCTGCGTCCTCCTGCTGTGGCGGCGCGCCTACGGCGCAGGACGTGAGCAAAGCCATGGGCTACACCGACGCCGACCTCCAATCCGTGCCCGACGGCGCGAACCTGGGCCTGGGGTGCGGCAATCCCATCGCGCTGGCCGCGCTGCGCGAGGGCGAAACCGTCCTGGACCTTGGCTCCGGCGCGGGGTTTGACGCCTTCCTGGCCGCGAACCGGGTCGGGCCTGCGGGCAAGGTCATCGGCGTGGACATGACGCCGGAAATGCTCCAAAAGGCCAGGGAGAACGCCCGCAAAGGCGACTACGAAAACGTGGAATTCCGCCTGGGCGACATTGAGAGCCTGCCCGTGGACGACGCCTCGGTGGACGCGATCCTCTCCAACTGCGTCATCAACCTGTCGCCCGATAAGCCCGCGGTCTTCCGCGAAGCGTTCCGCGCGCTCAAACCGGGCGGCAGGCTCATGGTCTCCGACATCGTCCTGTTGCGCGAACTGCCTGATTTCATGCGGCAGTCGCTGGAAGCCTACGTCTCGTGCGTCGCGGGGGCAATCATGAAGGATGCGTATCTGGACGCCATCCGCGCCGCCGGGTTCCAGGACGTGCGCGTCGTGGACGAGGCGCGCGTCACGACGGGCGAAGAGATGGGCATCCGCGTCGCCAGCGTGAAAGTTGAGGCGAGGAAGGCGTAGATTCGGAACGAGTAGGGGCGAAGCATTCCCTGACGGTTGGCGCTCGTTGAGAATCTCCCCATTGCAGTACGCTTCGCTTGTGGGAGAGTGCGCCGGGAATGCTTCGCCCCTACATCCCATTGGCCACAGCCCCGCAGCATAACCGCATTGACACTTTCCCTGTGCAGTGCTATGATGCTCCCGCATGCCAGCCGAGCGAACTTCTCGGCGTCCATTGGCGGCTGCCAGGTGTCCCCCAGAGACTACCTCAGAACCAGCGGAGGCGGTTCCCACGCCGCCGGGCATGGGAGCCCGATCTGCTCGTTTTGAGATGGCCTCACCACAACAATAACGGAGGTGTACACATGAAACGGCTCTCACTCGTCCTGTTGGTTGTCTTTCTCCTCGCCCCGTTTCCATCTCACGCGGACCCGCCCAGCGCGAGCATGGCCCAACTCTCCGGCCTGATGGTCATAGACGCGCCCAGCGGAGCGACGCAGTCCACGACCTCCTCTGCATGGGCGGATGTGCCGAACATGAATGGCGGGTTCACGCTGGCGGGCATCAGTGACGTGGCGATCACTTTCTGCGCCGAGTCCTTCGTCAGCGCGGGCAAGCGAATGGTCGTCCGCGCACTGGTGGACGGCCTGCCCGCCAGCCCCAGCGATGTGATATTCGCAAACAACAGCATGACGCCCTACTCGCGCTGCTTCACGTTTGTGAAAAACGCCCTGGGCGCTGGCTACCACACGCTCAGCATCCAGTGGATGGTGGACAGCGGCGGCACCGCCTACATGGGCGACCGCACCACCCACGTGACCTGGGCGCAGCCGGCCGCAGACGAACTGACCCTGCTGGCGGTGGCGGCTCCCAGCGGCCCGGACAAGGTCATCACCGGCGGCGCGGGTTGGACAGATGTTCCCGACATAAGCGGCACCCTCAGCCTCCCGGCGGTGAGCGACGTCGCCATCACCTTCAGCGCCGAAGCCGAAACGAGCAACGGCAAGCGGATGTTCATCCGCGCCCTGGTGGATGGGGTCGTCGCCAGCCCTTCGGATGAAATCCTGGTCGTGGGCGGGTTCCTCGGCGTGCGGTCGTTCACCTTCGTCAAGAAGAATCTTGCTGTGGGCGCTCACACAATCAAAATCCAGGCGCTCGTGGACAGCGGCGGCGACGGCTACCTCGGAGACCGCACACTGAAGACCGTAGGCGCACAGGTGTTGCTGCCCCGGCACGTGGGGCATCTCTTCACCGCCGCGCCCAGCGGCCCGCAAGTGACCACCACGTCCGGGGCTTGGGTGGACGTGCCTGACCTGAGCGGCAGCCTGTACGTGCCCGCCATGGGCGATTGCGCGATCACCTTCACCGCCGAAATCTATGCCAGCGGCGCAGGCCGCATCTTCGCCCGCGCGCTGCTGGACGGCGCTGTGGTCAGTCCATCCGACGTGGTGTACACCACCGGCGGCTGGAACGGGAACCAGGCCTTCTCCTTTGTCATGCGCAACGTGCAGCCTGGCAACCACACGGTCAAGATTCAGTGGCTGGTGGACGCGGGCAACACCGCCTACGCGGGCGACCGCACCCTCACCGCCTACACCTTCGCCAAACTGGCGCTGCACCCGCCCAAGGCGGTGGACGTGGAACCCCTGTGCGGCAAGAGTCCGACGGGCCAGAAGGTGACATTCACGACGACCTTCTACGACGCGGATGGTTCACTCGATATCAAACTGTTCTATCTGATCTTCAACACGAACCCGTCCTACACGAACGGCGTCGCGCTCGCCTACAACCATCAGGTGGACAAGATGCTCATTCGCAATGATTCCAACACCGCGTGGATCGTGGGCGGCTCGCCCGGAAGCGGCAGCGACCTGAACACCGCCCGCGCCACCCTGCACGTGTCCGACTGCATGGTGACCTGGTACGGCAATTACGTTGATGTTCAGTGGGTGGTCACGTTCAAGGCTCCGTTTGCAGGCAGGGTGTGCAACATCTTCTCCCGCGCGCTGGACTATGCCGGGCTCAATTCCGGGTGGCAGGGCGTCGGCTCATTGGGCGTGGGGACGCCGAGCAGCCCGCCCTGCGTGGGCTATGGCGACGCCAATCGCTCCGCTGAAGTAAACCAACTCGTCACCTTCCTTGTGGAAGCGGATGACCCGGACGGATGGCAGAACCTGAAACTCGTCTACGCGCTGTTCGCTCCCACGCCGAACACGACCGGCGACGTGGTGTACGTGGCGTACAACCAGGACCTGAACAAGATATCTCTTCGGAATGACGCGGGGACAGCATGGCTGGGAGGATACGCGCCAGGCAGCGGAACCACCATCCAAAACAGCCGCGTGACGGTGGATGTGTCCCAATCGTCTTTGGACACGAGCCAGGGCTACATCCGGCTCACTCTGGCGCTGCGGTTCAAGGCCCCCTTTGCGGGGTACAAGAGCTTCTATGTCAGCGCATCGGACGACGTGGGGTACGGCGCGACCTGGCACCGGCAGGGCTCGGTTGAAGTTGTGGTTCCTTAGGTAGTGTCAGCGTGGCGAGCCGGCCACCATGGATGCACTGCAACTCGGCGCGAAACTGATGGGCAGCCCCACCAGCGGCCCGCTGCTGGACGCTGGAACGCGCCTGTTCTTTAGCGATGCGGCGCGGACGATGATCGTGCGGGCGGCGGACTCGTACGTGCGCAGGAAACTGGATGCCAACGAGCGAGCCGCCTCGCCCTGGCGCAGGATTCAGCGGGAGCGGCTGCTGATGGCCCGCACTGCTCTCCACACCGTGGACAGGCTCGCCGCCCGGCGCGCTCTGTCTCGGCCACTGGCTCGGCGGGTGGTGGAAACGTGGGGCCGCGCCTTCTTCCTGCCGCCGGAAAAGCAGCCCGTGGGCCTGCGCTTCAAGGCCGAGCGGGGCTGCGCGCCGCCGTTCTTCATCGTCATCGGCCCCGGCCATGCCTGCAACCTCGGCTGCGCGGGCTGCTACGCCAACTCCGGGGAGAGCGCCGCACGCCTGCCCTGGCCGATGCTGGACCGCATCATCGCCGAAGCCAGAGAGCAGTGGGGCATTCCGCTGGTTGTGTTTTCTGGCGGCGAGCCTTTGGCGTACCGCTCTGAGGGAAAAGGCGTGCTGGATGTCGTGGAGAAGCACCCTGACTGCATGTACCTGATGTTCACCAACGGCACGCTGATAGACCAGCAGACTGCGGCGCGCATGGCCCGGTTGAAGACGCTGACCCCAGCCGTCTCCGTTGAGGGCCTGCGCGAGCGCACGGAGGAAAGGCGGGGCGCAGGCGTGTTTGACCGCATCCTGCGGGCCATGGACTGCCTGGGCGAGGCGGGCGTGCCCTTTGGCGTCTCGGTGACAGCCACCCGCTCCAACTGCGACGAGGTTTTGTCGGACGAGTTTCTGGACTTCTTCTTCGGCGAACGGGGAGCGTTCTATGGCTTTCTGTTCCACTACATGCCCATTGGGCGAAGCGCCACACTCCAGCGGATGCCGACACCCGAACAGCGAATCCGATTGTGGCGGCGGACTTGGGAAGTGATAGAAAACAGGCGCATCTTTCTCTTTGACTTCTGGAATTCAGGGCCGCTGGCGCAGGGATGCGTTTCCGCCGGGCGCGAAGGCGGCTACATCTACATTGACTGGAACGGCAAAGTCATGCCCTGCGTCTTTGCGCCTTATTCAGCGGCAAACATCCACGAAGTTTATGCGCGGGGCGGAACGCTGGACGACGTGTGGAGTGCGCCGTTCTTCCAGGCCATCCGACGGTGGCAGAATGATTATGGATATGGCCGAGCGCCTTCCGATGACGGCAACTGGCTGCGTCCCTGCCCCATCCGCGACCACCATGCCCTTTTCCGCGAGTGGGTGGACGCTCACCATCCCGAACCGGAGGACGAAGCCGCGGCACAGGCCCTGAGAGACGAAGGGTACTACAAAGGACTGGTAGCCTATGGAAAAGACCTGGCCGAGTTTAGCCAGGATGTCTGGGAGGAAGAGTATTGCTGCTTTCCCAAGTCGTAGAGCGTGTCTCGAGACTTAGGTCAAAGGAGATCGCAATGCGCAAAACCCTCTACATCATCGCGCTGTTCACTGTCCTCGCTTTCGCAGCCTGCCGAAGTGGAGGCGGTGCGCCCGTCCCGACGGAGAAACAGGAAGACGGCGCCTCTAGCATCACCAATACCATTCCCATCCTCGCTTCCGCAGCGTGCCGAAGCGGCTTGGGCGCACCCGTCCCGATGGAGAGATACGAAGACAGCGCCTTCAGCATCGCTTGTCCCACAGGCTGGCAAGCGAGCACCGAGGACGTGCGCGGGATGGCGGCGACCTTCTTTTCCACGCGCAAAATGGGCATAGAGGCCATGGCCAGCCTGGACTTTGAAAGCGCGAACTTCGCAGACCCGGTCGCAGTGGTCATGTTGGTTCCAGAAACCCTCGTTGACCAGGTGAATCTCTCACACATGGAGGCGTTCGCCAAAGGTACGGGGTTTGAAGGGGACTCTAGCGCTGAGATCATCGCGCAGGGTGAGGTGACCCTGGATGGCGCGAAGGGGAATATGATCGCCGCCAAGACTGCCAGCCCTATTAAGTACAATGCGGGGATGCATCTTGTCGTGGTCAAACGAGATGACGGCTCTGCGGTTGTGCTGGCGGGTTTCACCCCTGAGAATGACCTCGAAGTGAACCTGAAGATCTTTGATTTCATGCAGAGGTCATTCAGGTTCAAGTAGAGGCAGACGCAGAGGAATTCCCAAAACACAAAGGCACGAAGGGAGCGTGGGCAGGAGCCCTCGTTTTCCTTCGTGTCTTTGTGTCCTAATCTCCCTGTTCTCTGTGTGCTCTGTGGTCTCTGCGGTGAATCTTCTATGCCACTGCCACCGCCGCCGAGTTGTCCCACAGGCCGTGGATGTTGCACAGGGACATGGCGATGATCGTCCCCGGCTTGGTGACCTTCATCCCGAAAGTGACTTTGTGGTGGGTGTACACCGGGCCCATGTTGGGGCCGTCGGTGGATTCGCCGTGGGCGGTGAACTCAAAACGCCCCACGTGGAAGGGGAACTTGCCGCCATCCGGCATGAAGTAGACTTCAATCCACCGGATGTGGTGCTCGGTGGTGTTGGGGTGGGCAATCTCCTTGCCCAGCGTCACGGTCACGTCAAACAGTTCGCCGGCCTTCACCTGGGCCGGGGCCTCAATCGCCGGAATGTGCTTTTCCGTCTTCCAGTCTGCCTGCTTGATGACATCCGCGAGTTTCATATCCTGTCTCCTTTCTGAGATTCGCTGTCGCAATTGATTTGCCGATTGCGGACATATCATAGCAAAGTTGTCGCCAAAAGGCAAGCAACCCCATTCCCCCTCGCACGGGGAAGGTTGGGATGGGGGTAAGCCCCCACACCCAGCCCTCTCCCCAATGGGGAGAGGGAGAACCTCGCCGCGAATGGACGCGAAACGGGATTTGTGCTAAACTTCCCAAAACCAGTTCGCCATACAACATTGCAGACGACAAGGAGTTCCGCCATGAAACGACTCACTTCGCTGGTGATTGTCCTGGTTGTCCTCGCATCTTTTCTCAGCAGTTGCGCCGCGCCGACGCCCCAGATCATTGAGATCGTCATTACACGAATTGTAACGCCAACGCCGATTGGATACGTGGCGCCGACGGAGTTGCCGACGACCGCGCCACCTGCTGCACAGCCACCGGCAACCCAAACGCCCGAGACACAGCCGCCCGCAACTCAAACGCCCGAGCCGCAGCCGCCGAGGTCTACGGATACGCCCCGGCCAATACCCACTGAAACCAGACCCCCAAGCCTGCCGCTGTCTACCCAGCTGATCGCTTTCTCTGGTAACCGCGATAGCAGCGCGGATGACATCTATGTCATGAATGCCGATGGCAGCAATGTAACGCGTCTTACCGATAGTCCAGGGTATGACCACAGTGCGGCTTGGTCCCCCGACTGCAACCGAATTGCCTTCTTGTCCAAGCGCGACGGCCCGGGCTCAGAGATCTACGTGATGAACGCGGATGGGAGCGGCCAGACTAACATCACCAACGATCCGGCCGCCGATTACCGCCCCGCATGGTCGCCGGACGGCTCGCTCATCGCCTTCGTATCCACGCGCGACACAAACATGGATGCGCCTGAAATCTATGTGATGCGCACTGATGGCAGCAACGTCGTCCGCCTGACCGAGAACTCGGCGCGCGATTTCTGGCCCACATGGTCGCCAGACGGTCGGCGCATTGCTTTTGAGTCCAACCGCGATGGCAATTCGGAGATCTACGTCATGGACGCGGATGGAAGCAATGCGAGACGGCTCACGAACAACTCCGCCAGGGATATGGAACCAGCATGGTCGCCGGATGGGAACCGCATCGCATTCGTCTCATTCCGCGATGGCAACCAGGATATCTACGTTATGAATGCGGACGGCAGCAGTGTGATCCGTCTCACGGATCACCCGGAGGCGGATGGCGGCCCTACTTGGTCGCCGGATGGCTCGTACATCGCATTCTACACCTACCGTGACGGAGAGGGTGAGATCTATGTGATGAACGCTGATGGCAGCAACCAGAGGAACTTGACGAACATCTCAACTAGAGAAGGGCTGCCCGCCTGGTGTCCCGTCCCCGTACCTGTTCGATAGCCGCGCCGCAAGGAGGCCACCATGAAGAGAATCGCCGCCATAATCCCCGCCGCCGCAATCTTGATCTTCCTCGTGACCGCTTGCGCCGCGCCGGCGCCCATTGTCGTGGTTCGAGAGGTAACCGTCGTTGCCACCGTGCCGCCGCCCACGCCACCCCCGTGGACGTCCACTCCGCCGGAGCCGACTCCGCCCACGCAGCCTACACAAGCGCCCGTCGCGCCCACGCTAACGCCCTGGCCGCAGGAAACCAACCCGTATGATTTAACCCGCCTCAGTTGGTGGGCCGATGACGGGTATCTCGTCTTCTTCCACATCAACGCTGCCAACACATCCGAAGCGGAGGCATTCCGGCAGGCTGCTTTTGAGTACGCGGCGACCGAGTTCGCCGCGTCGTACTCCAACATGGAAATCTTCACGCCGGAGGATCTCAGGAGCATCAACCGCCAGTTGATGGACTGCATGGGCCTCAACTCATCAGACTTGTCGGTGTTCATCCTGCCCATGCCCAATGAGACCGAAACGAACAGGGTTTCTGGCAACTTGTGGCGGGGTGCCGATTCCGAACTAGAGGCGACGTGGTCTACAGAGAAGATGGCCGACGTGAGCTGTGTTCCAAAGTACGGCAGCGAGTTCAGGTGGCTCGTGCTCACCTATAAGGGCGACCTGGGCAGCAGCGCGGACGCTTTCGTGGGCGACGTCGTTCGGATTATCGTAGACCGGGTTCCCGAATTCCAAACGGCATCGTACTGGCCGGATCTGCTCCAGAGTGTCCACAATTTCTGGGTCACGTACTGCTTCCCGCAAGAGCCTGGTGAATTCGACGTCGCCATACGGTTCAGGCCGGAAATGAACGCTATGTACGCCTTTGGCTCGCAGGGCCACGATTACAACACCTTGCTTCAGGTGCTGGGTGTCTCATACGGCATGCAGTTGGATCACTGGGAGTACGTCCCCGGCGAGCAGTGCGTGGTTCGGAAGTGACGGGCACTTGACCGCGAATCGCGCGAATAGCCGCGAATGAGAGTTTCCGATTCGCGCAGATTCGTGTTATTCGCGGTTGCTTTTCGTTCTGCGCCCTCTGCGGTGAATCTTACTCCCGGACAACTTCCCCGCCGTGGAGCACCATGCGGACGCGAGCGAGGGCATGGATGTCGTCCAGCGGGTTGCCGTCCACGACGAGGATGTCGGCGGCCTTGCCCGCCTGGAGCGTCCCGATCTCATCCCCCAGCCCGCAGACGATGGCGGCATTGCGCGTGCCCGCGACGATGACCTGCATCGGCGTCATCCCCGCTTGGAGCATCCACTCCATCTCCTTGATGGGCATCCCCAACTGGAACGGGCTGCTGTAGCCGTCGTAGTCGGTGCCCAGCGCGACGATGCCCCCGGCCTGCACGAACCGGCGCAGGTTGTTGATCGCGCGCGTGCCGTTGAGCGGCGACGTGGCGTGCCACAGTTCAAGCGTGGGAACCCAGTATGTGCCCTTTTCAGCCACCTGCCGGGCCAGGTCTTCGGTCAGGCCGTCCAGGACCATGTGTGCGATGTCGTCGGCGCCCGCGTCCAGCGTCCGCTTCAAGTCGCTGACCACGAGCACATGCGCCGACACCCAGACGCCGCGCGCGTGGGCGGTCTCCACGATGGCTTTGGCCTCGGCGGGCGACAGGCTGGGAATGTTCTGGTTGAAGGAAGCGCCGGCCTCCAGGGCAATCTTCACCACGTCCGCGCCGTCGTCTAGCAACTTGTTCACCTTCCGCCTCGCGTCTTCCGGCGACGTCACAGCAAGGCCCCAAGTGGAGCCCCAGGGCACGCCGGGGTAGCCGCCCGGAACGGTCACCAGCGGCCCGGCAGCCACCAGGCGCGCATGGCGGAGGTCGGCGTTCAGCGCGTCGCGGCGGGCAAAATCGGTTGGCCCGCCCAGGTCGCGCACGGTCGTCACTCCCTCCCGCGCCCACGCCGTGAGGTTATCGGCATCGTAGCCATCGTGGATGTGCGCGTTGATGAAGCCGGGGAGGATCGCCGCGCCCGCCACGTCCACGACCTTCGCGTCCGACGGGATGCTCACCTGGGAGCGCGGCCCCGCAGCGATGACGCGCCCGCCCTGGATGACCACAGTGGCATCGGCGACGGGATCCGAGCCTGTACCGTCAATGAGCAGACCGCCGACCAGCGCGAGGATTGGCCCCGTGGGTTCGGGCGTGGCGGTTGGCAACGGCGTAGGTGTGGGCGTGGGCGACGGCGCGCAGGCCGTCAGCAGAGAGGCGAAAACAAGCGCGAGCAATAGAAACGGTTTTTTCATGTCCGTCCCCCATGCGGAACTGGCGGCCTGCGAGCAGAGTTGGCAGCCCAACTCACAGGCCTGCGCCTATAGTACACAGCGGAGGAGACGCAGGTTCATGTCGGGGTTTGCGCGCCGTCTGCGCCAGCATTGAGGAGTGGCTTCTGCGCAAGGATGAAGAGGTGGCCGCCGTCCGGAGCGACGCTGTCGGACACGCGGCGCGCCCAGAGGATGGCGAAGCTGCACTCACGCACCAAGCGAAGGTTGGTCTCGGCGTCGTAGTGGCTCCAGTACATGGCCGCGCCGAAGAAATCGTCCTCATCTGCGGGGAGGTCTTCTGCGCCCATGCACAGCAGGGCCAGCCCGCCCGGCTTCAGCATCCGGTGGAAGTTGAGCAGCAGGCCCAGATGCTCTTCGCGCGGGATGTGGATAATGGCGTAGTAGGAAACGACCGCGTCAAAAGCGGCGTCGGGGAAGTCCAGTTCGGTGATGTCGCGGCAGACGAAGCGCGCGCCAGGCACCAGCCGCCGCGCCCGATCAATCTGAGCCTGGGAGAAGTCCACGCCGGTGACCTGGAACGTCTCCCTGAGCAGACGGGCGATGGGCACGCCTGCGCCGCAGCCCGCGTCCAATATCTCCGCCCCCTGGGGAAGCCGCCGAATCAGGTCATGGACGAGGCGGACGTCTTCCGCATCCTCGCGCCGCGCCGCCAGGTAGACGTCGGCAATGCGGTCGTAGCCGGATTGCACAATGTCCTTTTCGCCCATTCCCCCAAACCTCATTGAACCGCCAAGGCGCAAAGGGCGCAAAGGTCTATGGTCTTTTCTTTGCGTTCTTTGCGTCTTTGCGGTTCCCTGTTTTTCCTCTGCGGTCTCCGCGTGCTCTGCGGTGAGATGTGGTTATCTCACTCAGGCTGCAAACTCGACCTACGGGCTTACGCAGGGAGCAAGAGCGCCCTCAGGTTTCGGGCGAGGTGGTCGTAGTAGTCCACGAGGTCCGATTGCTTCAGTTTATCCGCCAGGCCGGCGGGGAGGTCTTCCAGCGGAACCCTGTCCAGCAAAAGCGCAGTCTCGTCCTCCGAAAACTCACCACCATCCTCCACCCATGCCAGGACGCCCTTGTCCTCCGGGCACACGCTCTGGCAGCGCATGCACCCCACCACGCAGTTGTGCCAGGAGGGATCCACCCAATCCGGGAACGGGACGTCGCCCGGCTTCTCGTTCAGGAATGTGAGGCACCGCTCCGCGTGAAGGAGGAACCGCTCGGCGGTGATGGCTCCGGTCGGGCAGTTGCGAAGGCAGGCCACGCAATTCTCGCAACGCTCCATGACCCTCGGCTCGCGCCACTCATCCTCCACGCAGGGAACGTCGGAGAAGAACGTCACCGGCCGGTGGAAACTGCCCATGCCGTCCACGTAGGTGATGTTGTTCCTGCCGTAGGCGGCGAGGCCGCTCCGAACTGCCAGCAGCTTGTGCGGCACCGGCGCTGGGACAATGCGATACCCACGCGGCTCCAGAATCCCCGCCAGCGTCTCCGCCACCTGACCCCTGGTCTTGCGCCAGTACAGGTACGTGGGAGGCACGATGAACGATCTCGCCTGCCCGTTCCGGTGGAATGTAAGGCGGACCTGCGGCTGCGGGACGGATACCAGAATCACGGACTTCGCGTCGGGCAGGGTTTCGGGCGGGCCGAATACAAAGCCAGACAGGTACTCGCGGTACAACCCCTCGTCTAGCAGACCATCCTTGTAGCGGGTTTCAATCTCCGCGCGCAGGTCTTGAAGGCGCTGGATGGACACGAGCCGTCCCCGCCACCCGCGCTCCTCTATCGTCCGGAGCAGTTCTTCTCTCATTTGTGGTCTCTCCTTTGGGAACATGTAGGTTGGGTTTTATGAAGTTTAACAAATAGACCGGTGACTGGAGCAGAGGGTTTGTATGCAGTCCGTTTCCAACGGACTTTCTGTTCCAGACGCCGAATTCACTCGGCGGGCCCCCGCACGCCGGCCTGCATGTGTCGCGCGGGGTGTGCCGCGAATGCGCCACGAATGAATTCGCGGCTAGCAAAGGAAACGCGCCGAGGCGCGTTGGAACGGCCCTGCCTCCGGTTGCTGGATTAATTTGTAAAACTTCATGAAACCCGACCTACAGACTTTTGAACACGCGGCACACGGCCAGCGAAACCCACAGAGCGTAGGTCGGGTTTTGAATCCGACGGTCTGCCAGAGCGAACTACAGGCTCACTTGGGCGGGAGAGTCCGCGCGAACTCAATGCCCTGACGGACCCAATCTTTGAGAGCGCGTTCGGTTGCGAAGCCGCCCGCCTCCACCATCACCCATCCCTTCATGGGTCGCCCTGTGATGTCAAATTGCCGGGCGACAGGGGCGGCCAGCGCCTTGTCATAGTTCGCCGGGCCCACGCGCACGATCAGTTTGTCCTTGTGGACGCCGCACGCCATGTTTCCGTTGAGTAGGAATCCCACGCCGCCAAACATCTCTTTCTCGGTCAGCCCGGACAGATTTCCCATCTCCTTCCGAATCCGACGAGCCAAATCCTGATCATAAGGCATGACATCCTCCCCTTTTCGCGCCCTCAATATAGAACAGGCGCGCAGCCGTGTCAATGCTGTCACAAAAAAGACCTCCGAGGTTTCGGAAAACCTCGGAGGTCTCATATGACATTCAGATTGTCGCGCAGGCTATCACACAGGTGCGAGCGTGCCCGCGAAGATCTGCCAGGCCAGCGCCGTCTTGGCCAGTAGGCTCAGGACGATGAACATCCGCTCGCCGAAGAGGTAGTCCTTCCACGGCCCTACCTTCTTGTACTGCAAGAACATGTTCACCGCGAAGACGTTGAAGAACACGAAGATGGTGGGGATGATCGCATACACGAACGTCGGCGGTTTTGCGTCGCCCGAGTTGACCGCGCCCAGGAAGTACATCGTGATGACGATCCAGGGGATGATCCCCGCGATACACCCGAAGATGAACGAAGTCCAGTTGGTGCGCTGCGTCGTCTGGTTGTGCAGTTCCATCATGATCCCGAACAGGTTCATCATCGCGTTCAGGCCGAAGATGAGGATCAGCGCGCCCAGGTCCCACATGCCGACCAGCATGCCGATGAGAACGATCATCCACGAGGAACTCAGCGCGTACTCGTAGAAGCGGGCCGGGTTCATCTTGCGCTGGAGATGGCTCACGTACCATTTGTAGCCGAAGGTGGAAAGGGCAATGTGGGCCACCGCCGACAGCAGCAGGAAGATCGCAACCGCCGGGCCGAACCGCAGCGCGTAGAAGGGCTGCGGGTCAGGCGTCAGGGAAAAGGTGGCGCGGTCGAATTTCAGGTAATTGGTCCAAATGGGGTAGGTCGTGGCATTGCTGATGACGATCATCAGGATGCCCTGCACCAGGTGCAGGAAGCCCATCGCCAGGTTGAACCTGCGCAGGCCGCGGTAGGTCTTTTCCAGGGGTTTGTCAGTCATTTTGTATCCTCCTCCTTCGCTTCTTGATTTTGGCTTCCACAAACATATCCATATAGAGTATACTACAGAACTGAGCAAAAGTCAACTAGAATAGTCTCGTTTTACGCCCCCGCCTCAAACAACTTCACCGCCTTCTGCATCTTGGCGATGACCTCCACCCCGAACGGGCAGCGCTCCTCGCACAGGCCGCACTCGGTGCAGTCGGACGCGGGAGCCGGCAGCGCGGCGTAGTCTTCCCGAAGGTCGCTGAAGACTCCAGCGCGGTCGGCGGTTGCCAGAATCCTCATCACCGTCGCGATGTCAATCTCCGACGGGCAAGGCTGGCAGTGATTGCACGAGGTGCACGCCCCCTCCAGTCCCTTCTGGAACTCCCTCAGGGCGGCGGCGAAATCCTTTTCCTCGTCGGTTGCGGTCAGGTACGCCAGATTCGTTTGGAGTTCCTCGACATTCTTCGCGCCCATCAGCGCGACCGAGATGCCCGGCTGTGACAGTGCGTAGTGGAGGCACCTGGCGGGCGTCACGGGACGGTCGCCCTGGAGCAGTTCCCCGCCGGCGAAAGGTTTCATCGCCACCAGCCCCACGCCCGCCCTGGCGCACAGTTCAGACAGTTGCGCCCGCTCCTGGTCGTGGGCATTGGCGATATGGACGGGGTGCATCACGACGTCCATGTACCCGTCATGGATGGCGCGCATGGCCGTTTTGGGGTCGTGCCCGCTGAGGCCGATGGCGCGGGCCTTGCCTTCGCGCTTCAGGCGCAGGGCCAGTTCCATGACCCCGCACGGCTCCAAAACCTGGCGGTAGTCCTTGGGCGCGTCCAGATAGGTGATGAGCAGCACGTCCACGTAGTCCGTGCCCATGCGCCGCAGCCAGTCGTGGAAGAGCGCCTCGCACTCGGCCACGTCCCGCGACCGGCGGTACATGCCTTTGGTCTCGGCTGCGCCCAGATGGTTCGCCAGGAGAACCTTGTCCCGGCAGCCTTTGAGCGCAGCGCCGAAGGCGTCCTTGTCGTGGGGTGTCCAGATCATCAGGTCCACGTAGTTGATGCCGAGGTCAATGGCGCGGTGCAGCGCGGGGGCAATGTTCTCGGGCGCGGGGTGGAAGTGCTCCATGCCCAGGCCGATGGCGCTGACGACCATGCCGGTTCTGCCGAGTTTGCGGGTTTCCATCGTCCACCTCCTGTGCGGATTGTAGCCGATGTGCGGCGTTTGCTCAAAGCGCGCCGCCGCATAGGACGGGTTGGCAGCCCGTCCAATATGCGATGGGGTGCGTGGGTCGCAAAGGACACCACAAGACAGCAGCCCGCCGCTCATTGCGGGGCGGCTGCTGTCGCTCCTGCGCTCTGGGGAGTATTGGGTGGGAGAGTTAGGATGCGGCTACTGCGCTGCAGGCGTTGCAGCGGCCATTCGCGTCACCTACGCAGTTGCCGTCTTCGGCAAGTGGCCCGCTGTGGCTGCTGCCCTTGCAGTTGTTCAGAATTGCCTCTTCCGGCTCGCTCCTGACCAGTACGATGAGCGTGGGCTTTGTCCAGAGCTTCTTGTCCAATGCACGCCTCCATGGATGATTGTATGACAACCCTTGCGTCGGCACTGGCCGGCGCACCCGCACGAGGATGCGGAAATCCTCTGAAGATACTACCACAGGTGCGGCGCGATGTCAACTGCCTCTGCGACGCGCTCGCGGCAGCACGCGCGGGCAAGGCATTCTCACAGTGGGGGCGTTTGGATCGCGAAGGATGCGAAAGAGCGCGAAAAACGCGAGGGGCGTTGACGTTTGAGCGGGGAGGTGGTAGAATTCAGGCATCGTGCTGTCAATAGATTTGGTCAGGCTCGCAGGCCGGGAGGAAGAGGATGAACCAGACAGTGTTTAAGGTGATTGTCCGTTGGATTGAAACCGTGATTCACTTGCTAGTCCCGCTGGCGGCAGCCGTGATCGCCATCTATCCGGAACTGTTGACCGGGCAGCCCCCGGACTCAGGGACGCTTCTTCGTTTGACCCTTGGCGTCGTGGCGGGCATGGCAATTGCGGGAGCCTTGGAACGCTACGTTGTGCTGAGGGACATAGAAACACAAACCAGAAAACTCAGCGAAACTGTGAACCTTGATTTGCTTCGCTCGGCAAAGGACTGTGGTGTCGTTGACGTATACCCAAGAGCGGACAAGGAACGGATGGCAGCGATTGTGGCCGCCATCAAGAGCTGCAAGGGGCCACTGGATATCTGCGGCATTGCTCTGCCGAAGATGATCACAGATGACTCGTTCAGGGAGGCCGTCTTGAGACACAGCGAGCGAGCGGATGTGCGTGTCTTGTTATTGAAGCCGGATTCGCCAGAGGCGCAGCGCAGGGCCGAGATTGAGGCCATATTGGGCAGAACCACAATCGCACACATAGTAGCTACTGCGGATTGGATCATGAAGCAGCAGATTGAGAACAAACGATTCCGCCTGCATTTCTACGACTTGCCGCCCATGATGGCGCTCGTGATCACAGACCAGTTTGTGTTCGTGGAGCCTTATCACTTTGGCCGACCAGAGGGGGTGGAGGGCTGCATAGGCGGGCATGTTCCCATGATGAAGATCAGGACGCTCCCCGAACTAGGTCCCAAGGACCCGTATGGATTCTTCCAGGCGCACTATGAATATCTCTGGAATTTCACGCTCGGCTTGCGGGCGACCTTGAAGATTCCACTGATTGAGGCAAAACCGTCCACCTACGTTGTGCTGGAGAATCAAACGGGCCACAATATACGCATGGACGGATGGGAGCTGACCGGTCAGGGAGCCCACAGGCCGTACCAGTTTGAGCGCGGGTTTGAATGGCAGGCGGGCGAACGGATTGTCGTCACCCGCAATCTGCGCGACCATCCGGGGGCCAGCAGGGTGCTGAAAGCCGATGGTGATTTCATGGGGAACAACACAATCTTGAAACTCACAACCGGGTCAGACATATGGGTAGCGGAGTGGTCAGTACCGGCGACATCCCGAGGCGGTCGGTCGGCAGCCCGAGGTTCTGCGGGCAAGGACCGGTGAACCGGACTGGCTGAGCCTGTGGGTCGGGTCTGCAAACCCAACCTAACCCCCCAGCCCCCTTCCCTACGAGGGAAGGGGGAGCAAGACCCCCCTCGCCGTTTCGGAGAGGGGGCAGGGGGAGAGGTCAGGAGGTACTCATGCCCGTTCGATACACCGTCATCGGCCAGAACGTGAAGGAAGAGATCGCACAGCGCGCCCGCGAACTGCGCCGCGAGATGACGCTTGAAGAACGAATTCTCTGGCAACGCCTCCGCACCAACCGGCTGGGCGGCTTCCACTTCCGCCGCCAGCAGGCGATTGAGCACTTCATCGTGGACTTCTACTGTCACGCTGCGGCGCTGATCGTGGAGGTGGACGGCTCTATCCACCAGCAGCAGGCAGAGTACGACGCCGAACGCGACAGGATTCTGACGGCGAGGGGGTTCCGGGTGATGCGGGTTCGCAACGAGGATGTGGAGCGAGACCTGGAGGGGGTGCTGGAGAGGATTGAGGCGGCGTGTGGGGAGGGTTCGACCTAACCCCCCGTCCCCCTTCCCTCGGAGGCAAGGGGGAGAAAGCCCCCCCCTCTCCGCTTCGGGGAGGGGATGGGGGAGGGGTTTGGGCGTTGACGTGCGAGTAGGAAGATGATAGAATAGACCTTGTGAGCCGTTGGCGAAATGAGATGGAGACGACCGATGGCAAACCAAGAGCATCGTGACCTGCTCAGGCAGGGTGCTGACGTCTGGAACCGATGGAGAATGGAAAACCCCGAAATCTGCCCTGACCTTGTCCAGGCAGAACTCTCCGGTGTAGACCTGAATCATGCAAACCTCAGCAGGGCAGAGCTCAGGGGGGCCAGCCTCAGCCACACGAACCTCGGATGGGCGGACCTCCGTGCGGCGAACCTCAGTGGCGCGGACCTGTATGAAGCACTCCTTGTTGAGGCGCTCCTCGGCGAAGCAGACCTCCAGCATGCGAACTTGATCGCTGCAAACCTCACGAAGGCAATCCTCTCTGCGGCAAGCCTTGCCTTCGCGGAGATCCGAGAGACTTCTCTCTCGGGAGCAGATCTCACTAAAGCAGACCTCCGCGGAGCGAGTCTTCGAGCGACTGACCTCTCCGGAGCACGGCTCCACCATGCCGACCTAAGATCAGCAGTCTTCATCAGCACCGATCTTGAGGGAGCATATCTGACTGGCGCTGTTTTCGGGGGGACTCTGCTGGCAGATCTTGACCTCAGTAAAGCGCAGGGTTTGGATTCTACGATCCACCAATGGCCTTCAATGATCACCATTGATGCTATCTGCCTTTCCAAGGGCAACATCCCCGCATCTTTCCTCCGGGGGTGTGGTGTCCCCGATGAATGCATGAAGTTCACTCGCTCCCTGGTGCGGAGGCCCGCTCAATATCATTCCTGCTCCATCTGCCACAGCGCCGAAGACAAGGACTTTGCTGAGCGTCTCTACGCAGATCTCCAGGCACATGGCGTTCGAACATGGTACGTCCCAGAGGATGTGACCTGGAGCAAAACAATCTGGGGTGCAATGGACCGCAGTGTCAGGACTTACGACAGGTTGGTGGTGGTCTGCTCCACGAATTCGCTGCAAAGTAGATCGGTGCTGCAGAAAATTGAACGGGCTCTGGAACGGGAGTATAGAGAGCACAAGAATGGCCTCTTTCCTATTGCGCTAGACGACTACATCTTTGACGAGTGGAAGCACCACTTGAAAGCCGAGGTGCTGGCCAAAGTGGTCGGAGACTTTCGAGGCTGGGACGCGAGCGCGGAGAACTACGATGCTGCGTTCCAGAAGTTGCTGCAGGCGCTGCAGGCGGAGGCAGGGAAATGATCGGGCGTAGTACTACACTGACTCTAGCTCAGTTATACGCGGCCAGGTTCAGCAGCACACGCCGTGTATCCAATAGGTATGGTAGGATGGAGTACCGCCATCAGCTTAGCAAAGATTCGCTGTACGACTTCCTATATAGGTGTGGCTACGATGCGTGGTTCCTTAATCTAGCGAAGGCCCTCCAAGTTTATGATAACAGGGCTTTGAAGGAACTCATTCTGAAACTTCACACTGGAGAATCAGTAGCCGCGGCAACGCCGAACTGCGCATGGAAGCAGAGAGTCGAACTTGGTCAGCAACTACTGAGAAAACTCTCTGAAGATATGCTCCTATGGTTCTACTCTCTCGAGGGAGGTTGGAATAGCGAATTCGATCGGGAGGTTGATCAACTGGTCAAACAACTCGAACTAGATGGCTACGTCTTCCGAAAGGGCAAACTCCTGTTCTCGGAGGCGGCAGTTCTCGACACCAACGAGGAGCAAGGGTTACTCGGAAGCCTTGTGAATGAACTTGCACTGGATAACGCCACCACTATAGACCACCACCTAGAGCTATCCGAGACACATTATATTGAAGAGCGGTGGGACGATAGTATATCTAATTCGCGTAAGTTTCTTGAGTCTGTCCTCCAAGAGGTTGCTGCAAAGCACTGCTTAGTGGGGTCGGGACAGCCACTTGGACAGAACAGGTACACGAAGCCTGTGGAAGTACGCAAATACCTAGAAGAACAGAAGCTGATCTATCCGAAGGAAACCGCGGCCATAGCTGCTGGTTACGCCTTACTCAGTGAGACGGGTGGGCACCCGTACATTGCTGCAAGAGACCAGGCCAGGCTACTTCGCTATCTAGCACTCACATTTGCACAGTTCATCCTTCTTCGACTTCGAGGAGCGCTTGAAGGAAGGGGCTGAACAATGTCAGGTCCGTAATCGGGTTTGGAACCCGACTCCCTGCACAAGCCAACCCGTCGGGCTGCAAGCGCCGACCCATCGCTGTTCCCCGGGCTGGTCACGCGGGAGTCGCACGAGGAGGCTGATCGGATGGGAAACTATGGTCGAATCGCGGTTCTCGCAGCACGGATGGGTCGAGCAGGAGCTCTGCATCCGTCTGACGCCTGGAAGCAAGCGGCGGAGAAGGTCATCCCCGAGAGTCCTTCGGGGCGGGAAAAGGGCTGCCCAAGAGAATCGTTTCTGGCACTGTGCGAGCAGGGATGGGTTCAGGGTCTACCGGTTGGTGCCTACACAGAGTCTGTCGAGAACAAGCGATATGTCATCCAGGCAGTCGAGACGCTGCGAAAGACACCTTTTCTGGCATCTGTCTCTGCCAGCGAACTATGGAGAGTTGTTCAGGGGGGCGACAAGCACCATAACGGTCAGATGGACGTCGTCTTGGCCCTGTGGAACGAGGGACTGCTAAGGCGCTAGTCTGCAGGTCTGATTTGAAACCCGAAAGCTCGTACGCCCCAAGGCCAAAGGCTAACGACCTCTCTCTCCCTTATCAACCCTCCCCTCCCATGCTATACCACCTCCGACATCCCACACCGGAGGTGTTCCATGCGTTTCCCGTTCCGCATCACCCGCGCGACCGAGGCCGAGTCGCACGAGGAGGAGGACTATCTCTTCCGCGTCGTCGGCCCGTGGCCGTCGGACAAGGACCTGACCCCCGCCACCTACCAGGAACTCCACGCCGCCGCCTACGAGGCGTACACCGGCAACCCCCTCGCCTTCCGCATCATTGAAATCCTCACCGCCTATCTGTGGGGGCGCGGGCCGACCATCACCGCTCCCGACCCCGCCGCGCAGGCCGCCTTGGGCGACTTCTGGGCCGCCAATGACATGAACCGCAAGGGCCGCGCCATCGTCCGCGAACTCCACCTCTACGGCGAGCAGTTCCTCCGCCACCTGCCCGATGGCACGCTCTGGCAGATGGACCCCTCGTCCGTGGACGAACTCCAGACCGCCCCCGACAACGCCCAGGTCGTCGCGCGCATCCACCAGACCGCGCCCGACGGCGGGCCAGGGACGTGGTACGCCGTGCCCGACGAGGTGCAGCACTTCGCCATCCACAAGGTCTCCAACGCGCTGCGGGGCTGCTCCACGCTGTGGGTGCTGCTGCCCTGGCTGCGGCGCTATCGGGAATGGCTCACCGACCGCGTGCGGCTGAACCGTGGGCGGTCGTCGTGGCTGTGGACGGTGGCGGTCAAGAGCGCGACGCCGCAGAAACTCCGCGCCAAGGCAAATCAATACGCCGCGCCGCCGGAGCAGGGATCGCTCCTGTTCCACGCCGACGATGAGGTGTGGGGAGCCGCCGCGCCCAACCTGGAGGCGGACGACGCCCGCGCCGACGGCCACGCCATCAAGCTGATGATCGCGGCGGGCGCGGGGATTCCGATTCACTGGCTCAGCGAGGTGGAAAGCGGCACGCGCGCGGTGGCGGCGGAGATGGGCGGGCCGTCACTGCGGACGTTCGAGGCGATGCAGGAGGAGGTCGCCGCGCTCCTGCGGGACGTGCTGGACAGGGCGCTCGTCCGGCGGCTGGGGCGGGTCATGCCGTACACGCTGACGTTCCCCGACCTGACGCCCTCGGACAACCGCGAGCAGACTCAGGCGCTATCGGCGCTCATGCCTGCGCTCGGGGCGGCAGTGGATCGCGGCTGGATGACGAAACAGCCCGCGAGTGGCTGTTCAAGTTCGCAGGGGAGAAGATGGGGTAGGCAACCGCGAATAGCGCGAAGGAACGCGAATATAAACGTGAAACCACAGATGAACACGGATGGGGTGAATCAGAATCCGTGTCTATCCGTGTTCATCCGTGGTTCCAGATGTTTTCGGCGCACGTCAGCTCACACTTACTGTCGAGCAATTCGTGCACGGGATCACCATCGCCGCCAATGTCTGTGCCCGGCAACTATCCCAGGAAGAAGCGGGCGCAACGCCAGCCGCCATGCCGGTTGGGTTGCCTTTGCAGAGGGACAGCACCGCTTCTTGCGGGTTGTTCCTCACGAGCGCGATCAGTTTCGGCGTTTCCCAAGTCTTCTTCATTGTCGGCCTCCCCTTTGTCCGTCTGTTGTGATTATTATACCACACTTTTCGCGCCGTGGAGCAGCAAGTTTGGAGATTCACCGCTGCGATCGCAGAGGAAAGAAAATGCGAAACCACAGATGGACACTGCTGAACGCGGATGGAAACGCTAATCCGCGTCTATCTGTGTTCACCTGTGGTTTCGGGCACGGATCTAGGCTGCCCTACAATCGCGCGAAGCGGCGGATTGAGGGATGCGATGCCGCCCTACATCCAGACGGGCTCAACTGGCATAAAAAACATTGCACGACATGCAGCCGCCACCCGTAAAATTCAGGTAGCAGCCGGGGTAGAATAGGGTCGGGCCACTGAAGGGAGAATCATGCTTGCAGTAATTGTTTAACGATTCTTCGGGATTGCTTCTCACCAACACCAGGAGTTGCGGTTTCTGCCACTGTTTCTTTTCCATATCGTCCTCCTCTCGGGTAAACCGAACGATCATTCCAACAGCGGGACACCCCGACATAGACATCATATCACGCTTTCTTGCATAGTCAAGCGCCGCGCACAAAGTCGTCCCAGAATGCGTTGAATACAAAGGCGAAATCACTTATCAGCACGCGCAAACGCAGATGGGAATCCGCGTCCATTGCCTGCGCATATTATACCACACTTTTCTCGTCGTGGAGCAGCGAGTTTGGAGATTGACCGCGCTCGCGGCGGCGGATCGCGGCTGGCTGGACGACGACACCGCCCGCGCGTGGCTGTTCAAGTTCGCGGGGCAGAAGATGGGATAAGCAACCGCGAATCACGCGAATGGGCGCGAACGAAAAAGCAGAACCACGGAGGCACAGACCAGATGCGCCGATGGTTAGTACGTCCAACTGTCCACGAGCTGGTACTGGCTGTTATACAGGTGAGCGGTGCCATGGTCAGCCCAGACCTCGTACAACGTCCAGAACAGGTGAACGGGCGGGTTGTTGGTGGCTGCTATGCCGCTGTGCACCTGCACGTAGGCGCCCTCAGCGAGTGTGTAGCCCGAGGGGAAGGTGTACGATTGACCACCGATGACGTTGTAGATTCTCCAGTTCGTCATGTTCTGAGTCCCGGGGCCGTAGTTCGTGATCTCGATGTATTCGTTGGAATAGCCCCAGGGCTGAAGGGCGGTGATCTGCACGTTGGGCACGGGAGTCGGGGTGCGGGTTGGCGTGCGCGTGGGAGTGATGGTTGGCGTGCGCGTGGGCGTCCGGGTCGGAGTTGGCGTTACTCCAGTGACGGCCCAAGCAATGGAGCAAAACCGGCCGCCTGAGTCCTCAAAGCGCTCGACATAGTTCACGGCGCCGCCCTCAGCCACGTAGTTGCGCCCGGCCTCCAGCGAGCACGTGGGGGGATTGATAGGCCAGCAGACGTCCTGGACCTCGTTCTTGAACCAGCATTCGGATACCAGGTCGCAATTCCCATCCGTGCCGCGCCCATTCAGCAAGAAATGCTCGCCGACAAGGATCGTTACAGCCTCCTGCATCGGCTCCAGGCGCGCGCACACCGGCGGCGCAGGAGTGGTTGTAGCGGTCCCGGTGGTCGTGGGCGTGGATGTGGGGGGCGGCGTGCGAGTTGGCGTGGATGTGCGGGACGGCGTGTGCGTGGGTGTGCGGGTTGGCGTTGGCGTCCCTCCGGTGACGGTCCAGCCCACCGTGCAGAACCGATCACCTGAGTCCGTATACCGCAGAACCCAGTTCACGGCGCCGCCCTCAGCCACGTCAGTACTCCCGGCTACTGCCGAGCACTGGAGGGTATGGAAACCCTGGGCGTCGTATAGGACTCCGTTCCTGAACCACTCAAGTTTGTACATGTCACAATCCGCATCTGTGCCGCCCCCCTGCAGGTGGACAGACGCACCCACAACCACCGTTATGAACTCTTCCGCCGGCTCCAGTCGCGTGCACTCCGGCACCGCAGGGCCGCTCGTGGGAGTAGCCGTGGATGTGCGGGTCGGCGTGTTCGTAGGCGTGGGAGTCCGGGTCGGCGTGTTCGTAGGCGTGAGGGTGCGGGTCGGTGTGTTCGTGGGCGTGGCGGTGCGGGTCGGCGTTCGCGTGGGACTTGGAGTTGACGTTTCGGTGGTGGTCGATGTTCCCGTGCGTGCGACTGTGGGAGTGCGGGTCCCCGTAGAGGTAGCCATCCCGGTGGCTGTGCGCGTCTGAGTGGCGGTGGGCGAGATGGTGCCCTGCTCCACGGCAACGGCAGGCAGCCAGACTCGCGCAGGCGCGGGCGCTGCCCCCTCGCTTGATCCAGCGCCAGGAGCAGAAATCGCCGCGAATGCGATCGCCGCGCCGAGCGCAACGAGCGCCGCCGCGATCCCCAACAGGACAACCAGGCCCAAGCCACCGACCCGTTTGCGCGGCATCGTCACCTCCCATGCCTAAGCAAGTCGCGCCGAGATGCCAAGACCCATTGCGGACATCGGGCAGAGCCGCGGTTATTTCAGCGGGGCAGAGCATGTTGTCGCGATGCGGGCGCGGTGGCTGCGGCTCTCAAATCCGTTCAGTGAATGGAGGAGTATGATCTTTACAACAACACTATAGCACCGAACTCGGTCAGTGTCAAGCATGTTTTCCCGTTCAGACCGCAGAGGCTCGCTCCATCGGCCGACCGCCGCTGCACCACGTTAAGGCACAGCTCTGGAGTTCCAGCGCTGGCCAAGGCAGCGGATCGCGGCTGGTTGGATAACGACGCCGCCCGCGAGTGGCTGTTCAAGTTCGCAGGGGAGAAGATGGCGTGAGCAACCGCGAATCGCGCGAATGGGCGCGAATGAAAAAGCAAAACCACAGACGAACACCGATCAAAGCGGATGGAAACGCCAATCCGTATCTACCTGCGTTCATCTGTGGCCCCGGTTTTCTTGCGCGCGTCAGCTCGCACTGAGTGCTGAGCAGCTCGCGCACTGGGGGGTATTGGCAGGTGCAGAGAGCTGGGTGCAGCCCATTTGAAATGCGGTGGGATTGATGACAGCGACGAGGGCAACCAGCGAAGGGGCGGCCTTGCAGTAGAACAGCACTGCTTCCTGCGGGTTGTTCCTCACGAGCACAATCAGTTTCGGTGTCTCCCAAGTTTTCTTCATTGTCGCCTCTCTCAAATCGATTGCCCTATTATACCACACTTTTCGCTCCGTGGGGCAGCGAGAAAACGTGAAACCACAGATAAACACGGATGGACACGGATGGGGTGCATCAAAATCAGCGTCTATCTGTGGTTCCAGATTTTTTCGGCGCGCGTCAGCTCACACTTACTGTCGAGCAATTCGCGCACGAGGGCGTGTTCGCAAATAGAAACGGTTGCGTGCAGCCTGTATGAGTGTTGGTGGGGCTGGTGACGGTGCCCGCAGTCAGCGCGCCCGGTGAGCCCTTGCAATAGGACAGCACTGCTTCCTGCGGGTTGTTCCTCACGAGCACAATCAATTTCGGTGTCTCCCAGGTCTTCTTCAAATCTCTCCTCCTCCAAATCAACTTCACCATTATACCACATCTTTTGCGCGTTGGCGAAAAGTTCGCGGAACTTAGCCGCACGGACCCCCACTGTTTTCCTTGCGCCCCTCGCGCCTTCGCAGCGATCTGGCCCGCTCTGTGCTATCTTCTGCGTTGAACCAAGGGGGATCGGCGGCGAGTCAGCTTGCGGCGTAGCCGCTGCAGTTGGGGCACGGGACCAGAACTTCGGATTTGGGATCCACGGAGAGGGGGTTGCCAGCGCAGAAACTCTGGCCAAGTGCCGGGCCGCCATGAGCGCTACCCTTGCAGGCGGACAGCACCGCTTCCTCTGGCCTGTTTCTCACGAGCACGATCAGTTTCGGTGTCTCCCAGGTCTTCATCTTCCGCCTCCTCATGTTCATTTGCTACACGCATTGTACCACACTTTCCGCTCTGTGGAGCAACGAGTTTGCGGAATCCGGTTCACCGCAGAGGGCGCAGAGGAAAGAAAAAGGCGGAACCACAGATGAACGCGGATGGATAGGCAAATCCGTGTCCATCTGTGGTTCCAGAGTCCTTTGTGCGATTCGCGCAGTGGAGCAGCAAGTTCGCGATGAAACAACAACCCTTACGTCTGCGCTTGCACCCCGACGTATTCGCCTAGGTAAGGCTCAAATCATTGCAGTTGGGGCAAGGTATCGGGACGGAGCCAGATTCGTAGCAACCGGGGTTGGCAATGGTCGGCCCGGAAAGGGGTGCGTTCTTGCAGTTCGTCAGCACCGCTTCCTGCGGATTGTTCCTCACAAGCACAATCAGTTTCGGTTTCTCCCAGGTCTTCTTCATTCCTCGCCTCCCTCGATTTAATCGCTCTATTATACCACACTTTCCGCGCCGTGGAGCAGCGAGTTTTCGGGATCCGATTCACCGCGGAGATCGCAGGGGGCGCAGAGGAAAGAAAAAGGCCGAACCACAGATGAACACCGATGAACAGGGATGGAAAAGCAAATCCGTGTCTGGCTGTGCTCATCTGTGGTTCCGGGTTATGTCGGCGGCAAGCCCCGCGTCAGCTGATGTTCACCTCTTGGCAGCTGAGGCAGTTGATGAACTCATTCGCCGCAGGCAGCAACATGCAACTGTCATGATAGGACGACGGCGCAGTGCTTGCCACCATGCCAACGTCAGGGAAGCCCTTGCAGACGGACAGCACCGCTTCCTGCGGGTTGTTCCTCGTCAGGATCACCAGTTTTGGCTTCTCCCACGTCTTCTTCATGTCTCGCCTCCCCATTTCCATTTGCTACGGGTATTATACCACACTTTCCGCGTTGTGGAGCAGCGAGTTTGAAGATTCACCGCAGAGCACGCGGAGTCCGCCGAGAAAAACGGAAAGGACACCACCAAGTCACGAAGGCACCAAGAAACACAAAGTTGAACCCTTGTTCTTGGTGTCTTGGTGTCTTTGTGGTTTCTTTATTCCTCTGTGGTCTCCGCGATCTCTGCGGTGAATGGAATGGCGCAACACCCTCCCGTAGATTCGGAACCGGCGGGAGGGTGTGTCTCTGCTGACCGCTGACGGGTGAAGGCCAAGTGCGACGCACTTTGCGGCCATTCCTCGCCCATATACCCCACAAACGGCCGCCAGTTCACGATCCCCGCGCCGAACTCGAACCGCACCTTGTACGAGATCTGGTCGTTGGTGAAGACGCTGCCCATGCGCGGGTCGTCCTGCATGAACAACTGCGGCGAGTCCACGCCCAGGACAAAGCCGATCTCCAATCCGGCGCAGTCGGCGGGGTCGCCGGCGATCCACCACTTCTCCTGCGAGGCGTTCCACGGCGCCACGATGTAGTCCAGCCCGCTCTGGCGGAAGAAGTTGTAGCCGGTCGCGGGAAGTTCCTGTCCCGACCATGCGTAGGCGCTCCCGCACAGTTGCGCTGCGGTCAGTTCCAGCGCGGGCGGCACCACCAGCCACACCTTGCGGAACACGATGGGGCTGGCGGAGGCCCCTCCGCGCACCCGCCGCAGTTTGCTCATCGCGTCGGCCAGCGCGTCCGAGTCCAGCGCGCCCGTCGCCAGGTTGCCGTCCTCGCCGCGGTCGGCGGTGCCCAGGAAGAGGACCTTCGTGTCGTAGATGACGCCGTTGTCCTCCACCAGCCCGTAGACGGTGTCGTTGAGCCGGAGCGCTGCGGCCTGGGCCAGTTTGCCGGGCAGTCTGCTCAATCTGCGCAGATCGTCGCGCAGGATCATCTCGCGCGTGACAATGATGAGCTCGCCGTACTTGTGCGGCGTGTACGACGCCTTGAACTCGTCGGCGGCGACGCTGGTGTACGGATCGCCCTCGTCCACGACCGGCAGCGCGGCCAGGTCGTCCAGTTGGACGCTGTCCTGCTCCGACAGGCTCGCGACCGACACGATGGAGCACCACTTGCGCCAGTCCTGGGGATAGTGGTTGTACTCCACCTGGAGTTTCTTGTTCATGGTGTCGGCGAGGAGGTTGGGCAGGTCGGTCGTGAGCATGGCCGCCTCCTGCGCCCGCGCCCAGAACCGGCCCGAAATCTCGTGGTCGCCGGTGAGGTGGGTGTACAGGTCGCGCAGTCCCGCGAACGGGCGGACGCGGCCATTGCCCAGGCGGCTCTCGGCGGCGCGGACGGCGTCGTCGGGAGTCAGCCCCATCGCCACGGTCGGCCTGCCCCCCGTCCACTCTCGCGCGGCCAGCGGCTTCGGCGTCGCTAATCCCGTGGGGCGTCCGGATTCCTCCCTCTCCCTCGCAGGGAGAGGGTTGGGGTGAGGGTAGACAACCTCATCCCCCTCACCCTGCCCTCTCCCCAAAGGGGCGAGGGAATTGTCATTGCTGTGCTCGTTCATCCTATGCGCCTCCATCTCCATTCTCCTTTCCTCTTGGTTGATTCCTTTTCCATTCGCGTTTATTCGCGTTATTCGCGGATGAATCTCCTTTTCCAGTCTCGCTGGATCATACGCTTCGGTCACGCGATCCAGGCTGCCGCCCGCGCTGGGGTGCAGGACGATGTCGGCGGAGTGGACGGCGGCGATCCGCTCCACCAGCCGGGCCGGACGCCCGCCGTATTGGACGGGGCGCGACTCCACGATGAGGTCGGCGCTGATGCCCACGTTTGGCGCGGGGCGGCCCGACTCCTTCGCCAGCACGCAGTCGCGGGCCAGGTTCCAGGCATCCTCGGCGGACGGCAGGAACGCCAGCCGCGCCCGCAGTCCGTCGGGCTCCGCGCGGACGGAGTGGTATGCGCCCACGGCCTGCCGCACCGAGGGGTGCTGGCCCGGCGGCGCGTGATCCATGAGCGCGGTGGCCCCCTCGAACAGCGGCGCGGCGGCCTGGAGGACTTCCGGCGTCCACACCCACCCGTTGCGGCTGAGGCCGGGGCGGATGAGCGTCACCTCCACTTCCCTGGGCGCGCCGGGCACGAGGGATGCGTCCAGGGCATTCGTGATGCGGACTTGGGTCATGGGATGCCTCCTGTGTGGAATTCATCCGCGAATCTCCGCGAATGGGCGCGAAGAAAGACGGATTGCGGAGGTGGTATAGCATGGGGGAGGAGGGTTGATAAGGGAGAAGAAGCGGGCGAATCGCGGAATCCGAGGGCTGTCCGTGCTTGCAATGAAATGAGACCGGTGTACAATAAGCGTGCAGAGCCTTATCAATCCACGGGAGGAAGCGACATGAGTCCCAAGAAAGCCATACAGCAGCCCACGGGTAAGCGAACAGGAGCGAAGAAACAAGCGCCGCGTGCGCCTGGAGCAACCTCAATGCCCGCGTACGACCGGCGCGCGATGGAAAAGACGATGGCGGACATCACCCGCCTGCTGAACGAGCACGACTTTGAATCCATAGACGAAGCCAACGCCTTCTTGCAGGAGATGCTCGCTTCTGGCACGATGCCCTCCGCGCCGGCGCAGACCCCGCTGGAAGAGGCCCAGGGCGTGATGTACGAGGCCTGGGACGCGCACGGCGCAAATCGGGTGAAACTTGCGCGCAAGGCGCTGAAGATATCGCCCGACTGCGCCGACGCCTACGTGCTCCTTGCCGAAGAAACCGCGCGGAGTGCGGAAGAGGCCAGAGTTCTCTACGAACTAGGCGTCAAAGCGGGACAGCGCGCCCTCGGCCCAGAAACGTTCCAGGAAGATGCAGGGAACTTCTGGGGCATCTTGGAGACCCGCCCGTACATGCGGGCGCGCGCCGGGCTTGCGGCAACCTTGTGGCGGCTCGGCAGGGTCAGGGAAACCGTGGAGCACCTCTCGGATATGCTCCGGCTGAACCCTGGCGACAACCAGGGCCTCCGGTATTTTCTGTCTACCTGCCTGCTGGAAATGGGTGACGACGGCGCTCTTGAAAAGCTGCTGAACCAGTACAAAGAGGACTCGTCCGCCAGCTGGCTGTACACCCGCGCGCTGATGCTCTTCCGAAAGGAGGGCGCGCGCGCCAAATCCAGCCGCGCGCTGCAGAAAGCGTTGCGCGCGAACCCCTACGCGCCCCTGTACCTCCTGGGAAGGAAGCGCCTGCCGAAGCAAATGCCGCAGTATGTTGGGTTGGGGGATGAAAACGAGGCGATAGACTGCGCCGCCGGCATGATGAAAGCATGGAAAGCGACCCCCGGCGCGCTGGACTGGCTGGCAAGCGGGTGGGAGGGGTAGCGCGGCCTGACGAGGGAATCGGTCGAGCGCAGGGGCAGACCCGTGTTGGGGCAGACCTTGTGTCTGCCCTGACCTGACCTAACCCCCTGGCCCCCTTCCCTGCGAGGGAAGGGGGAATCCACTCCCCCCTCCTCTTAGGAGAGGGGCCAGAGGTGAGGTTTGGCAATGGATGAGCGGATGGCAAGGAAACACGTTGGCGGATTACTTGTGCCCATTGCATGAAGCGGCGCACGCAAATGCGACTGGGAGATAAGAGAAACATGGCAAAGGCGGCTCTTAGGGTTGAAGAGCGGGAGATAACGGTAGATCATCCCTGCGAATTCTTTCCAACAGAGTGTAGGGAGGGCGAACAAAGGGATTGGACAAGGGAAGATGACTTCTTCCGCCAGAAAGAGATCACCAGCCTCTGGAATTTCTTCATCGCCCAGGGTCGCCATAGGGCAGCAGAAAAAGTCTGGATAGAGGTCTTGCGAGTTTCAGGTGATTGGGAAAAGCAAAACCATGGCCCAAGAGTCTTCAAAGGCACGCCCTACTATCTGTGGGGCGTGACGCGGATCTTGGGCGGAGACCTGGAAAAGGGCTTCTTGCTGCTCCACCTGGCATACCAGGAGGACAAAGAAAGACATCCAAATGAGGAGCCTGTTCGTTCCGCCGCGCACGTTTTCATTACGCTGACCCATGACGCAACTACACCCCCGCCGTTTGTAGAGAGAATAGAACAGGTCGAGAAGTTCCTTCGGGATCGCATAGAGGAATACCAGAAAACGCGAGGGGGCACTTTGACGTTGGATGAGTTCAGGTCCAGGTTCCTTGCTTGCACGGACTTACAGGATGTAGTGTTCCTATTTGTGTTTTCGGCATTTCGTCTGCTGAAGTGGTCGACCAAAATGGACAAGACCCTGACCCGCAACGCATTTGCCTCCTTGCTTCAAGCAGATACTCTGTTCGCATTCTGTCTCGTACTTGACAAGGTTGCTGAGACGAAGAACTCGGCAAACAAAGGAAAGCATCCTTCCTTCGCAGGCAATCTAGCGTTTCTCTCAAATAGGACTTCACTAAATCTTCATCGGACTGTTCGAAGGAAGAAGGATGTACCAGAAGTGAGCCTGGCAAGCCATGCGTTTGGCATTGCCTTCGATGAGACCTTGCAGAGTCTGCTAGATTCACAATATCGGTTCTGCCATGATCCTAACATTCGGGCTCAACCGATTGAAGAGGATATGATGATCGCGCTTGGCCTCAGGAACTTCGGAGCCCACAGAATAGAAGACCAACCCATCATCTACCAGAACTTCAAGGAGATCGCCCAGCGAATCCTAAACGCTTTGTTCTTCGCCGTTGAGAACCTGTACCCATAGTCCTATCTCACTTCCGAGCGTCTTCTACTTCGGAGCCTTCGCGGCATTTCGCGCCCCTTTCGCGTTCTTTGCGATCCAAAAGCCTCCGGAACTCTCCCGCCCCATCCGCCGTCTATCCTTTGACGCTTTACGTTTCACGGAGGTTCCCATGACCCGCACAATCGCACTGCTCCTGCTCATCGCCGCGCTGCTGGCGGGGTGCGAGGCCAAGCCCACCGCACCCAGCGCCGACTACGACATCCAGGGCGACATCACGCAGATCATCCGCGACGGCCTGCCGAAGGGCGTGTTCGGCACCCTCCGCATTGAGGGCGACAGCGCCGGCAACCGCTACGACAAGGCCGTCGTCGCCGTCACCAAGTCCACGCGCATCTGGGAGAAGAAGGGCGAGCGCTACGTGTCCGCGACGTGGAACGACCTCCTATGGACCGCGACGGTGACCGCCAAGTTCACCGGCCCGGTGCGCGAGTCCTACCCCGTCCAGGCCGACGCCGCCGAGATCGTCATCCTGGTGCGCATACCGAGGCAGTAGGAAAGCCGTTGGCCGGTAGCCGTTGGCCTTTGGCCGATTGCCGTCAGCAATCGGCAGTCGGTCATCAGCGTCCCCATCCAGCTGCGAACCGCCGCGAAGAACGCGAAAGGGTTTCGCGCCTTCGCGATCCAAACGTTCGTCCT
>Ga0315291_10000790_pt1 | contig 42173 bp, 32 predicted proteins | sample YL17G12_20_MG_FD_203070 | JGI IMG/M metagenome (GOLD analysis project Ga0315291, IMG submission 203070) | Sediment microbial communities from Yellowstone Lake, YNP, Wyoming, USA - YL17G12_20 | ecosystem: Environmental > Aquatic > Freshwater > Lake > Sediment | place: USA: Wyoming | collected...
AATGAGGCGGTCGGCCATGCGGTCCGGGCCGTTTATATGTACAGCGGAATGGCGGACGTCGCGATGGAGGTCGGCGAGCCGCTTTACGTGAGGGCGCTCGAGCGGATATGGGAAGACGTCGTATCTAAAAAATTGTACCTGATAGGCGGCATTGGAGCACGGCATGGCGGCGAGTCTTTCGGCAACGATTACGAGCTGCCCAACAAGAGCGCATATTGCGAGACCTGCGCATCCATCGCGAACGCCTTGTGGAACCACCGGATGTTTTTGCTGTATGGCGATGCAAAATACATCGATGTGCTGGAGCGTGTCATTTACAATGGGTTCCTGTCGGGCATCTCTATGAAGGGCGATGAGTTTTTCTATCAGAATCCTCTGGCGAATGACGGGGACTATCAGCGAAGCTCGTGGTTCGGCTGCGCCTGCTGCCCGCCGAACATGGCGAGGTTCATACCGTCGATTCCCGGATTTGCCTACGCGCACCGTGACAGCGACCTGTATGTGAACCTATTCATCGAGGGAAACGCCATAATCGCGACAAACAGCAACACCATATACCTCAAGCAGCGGGGCCGTTATCCGTGGGACGGAAACATCAGGATTTCAGTTGAGCCGACGCAGCCGCAGGAGTTTGCAGTTTACATTCGCATCCCGGGCTGGGCGCAAAATCAGCCTGTCCCGAGCGACCTGTATCGATATGCGGGTGACAACCGTGAGAAGGTGACGCTGAAAGTGACCGTTACCGGAGGCGCAAAACCTCTTATTACAGACAGCGGACCCAGGTCCTGGACCTGGAATCTTGAGTCCGGCATCTGGCGTCTTGAGTCTAAAGAAATGGGCAAAGGGACGGGAATTGCCGTGGGTATGGACAAGGGCTTTGCCCGCATCCGGCGCAAATGGCAAAAAGGCGACGTGGTCGAAGTGAATCTGCCTATGCCTGTTCGGCGAATTCTCTCCCATCAGAATGTAAAAGACGATGCGGGAAAGGCAGCCATTCAGCGAGGGCCTGTTGTGTATTGCTTTGAGGGCGTGGACAACCCGCAGGGCGCAGCGAACCTGGTTCTGCCGCGGACCGCAGAACTGCGGAGCGAATACCGCGAGGAACTTTTGGGCGGCGTCGTGACAATCAAAGGACAGGGGCAAATTCGTTCTGCCGGGAGTGAGCCGAACAGTGTTGAAGTGGTGGCGATTCCGTACTACGCCTGGGCACATCGCGGCAAGAGTCAAATGGCGGTGTGGGTGGCGGAAGCTGCTGCACAAGATGCGAATCAGCCGGCACCAACTTCTGATGTTGAAACAAAAAGTCAGGCTGAGTCAGTGACATTCTTTGTGGCTGCCGACGGTAACGATTCCTGGTCAGGCAAATTGGCGCAAGCCAATGCAGACCGGAGCGATGGGCCTTTTGCTTCTGTCATTACTGCCTGCCAGGCGGCCAGAAAAATCGGCGCAGAAAAATCGCGAAAAGTTGTCGTCCGCGCCGGCCGGTATTTTTTTGACAAGCCTTTGGTCCTCGGCGCCGAGGATGCAGGACTGACGATAGAACCGGCACCGGATGCAAAGGTCTATTTTTATGGCGGTCGGGAAATTACCGGCTGGCAAAAAGACGGCGAGAACTTCTACTCCGTTGCGCTGCCGCAGGTCAAAGAGCGAAAGTGGGATTTTCGAGTTCTTATTGTGAACGGGCGTTTCTGCAGGCGGGCGCGCGTGCCTGCGCAAGGTTTTTTTGAACATCTCAGCACATTCGATGTCCCCTGGATGACGACGACGGGCGGCGGATGGAAACGCAAGCCCACGAACGAAGAATTGACGACAATGAAGTATTGTGCGGAAGACATCGGCCCGCGGCTGGATGTCAATAACGCCGAGCTTACGATTTATCATATGTGGGACGAGTCGCTGGTTGGAATATCAGCGATAGATGCGAACTCGCAGACCATCACCTTCAGCAATCCATCCGGCCATCCAGCCGGGGCGTTCGGCATCAAGAAGTATGCAATATGGAATGTGCGGGATGGAATGACCGAGCCGGGGCAGTGGTATCTCGACCGAACGAACGGCAAATTGGTCTATTGGCCGCTGCCGGGGGAGGACTTAACCAAAGCCGAGGTCATTGCCCCAACGATTGAATCCATCATCAAAATCGAAGGCGCCAGGGACACTCCCGCAAAAGACATCACTATTCGCGGCCTGATGCTGTCGGTAACCGGCACGCCGTTAAAGGCAGGGGGATTCGGCGCGGGAGAATTTGATGGGGCGATTTCGATTGCCTTTGCCGAGGACTGCCGGCTGCTTGACCTTGAAATCGTGAACGCAGGAGGCCAGGGCATCAAGGCGGCGGGCAAGCGGCTGCGGATAGAAAGATGTCACATCCACCACACCGGCGCGTGCGGCATCAAATTCAAAGGCGACGAGATAGTCGCCGCCGACAACCACATCCACGATGTCGGCGTCACTTACCCAAGCGCCATCGCGGTTTCTACCAGCGGCAGGGATTTAGAAATCAGCCACAACGAAGTCCACGATACATCCTATTCTGCTGTAACCTGCAGCGGCCAGAATAACCGCATCGAGCACAACCTCATCTACCGCGCGATGAAAGAACTCCACGATGGAGCAGGCATCTACATAACCTTTTGCAAGAATATCACTCTGCGAGGCAATTTTATCCGGGACATTATCGACACGGGCGGCTACGGCGCTTCCGCCTATTATCTCGATGAGCAGGCGGAGAATTGTGTGGTTGAAGAGAACCTGTCAATCGGTGTGGTGCGGCCGACGCACAATCATATGGCCAGGAGCAACACAATCCGCAACAATGTTTTTATCAGCGACGGCGATATGAACCTTACGTTCCCGAGGTCATCGAATTACGTATTTGAGAAAAACATCCTCTATGCCAAAAATGCCATATCGTTTGAAAATCCCGATGCGATTGTGACGCTGCAGAACAATGTCCTGTTTAGCGCAAAGGGGCAGATTAACTGCCACAAGCTCAAAGACTACAACCGCACGGGCACTTACGCACTGGAGCCTAACGAGGCAAATGTTTTTGAAGACCCGCTTCTTGCCGAGTACGAAAAAGGCGTCGTAAATATCTCGCCGCAGTCGCCTGCCGGCAAGGTCGGCATAAAGCCCATCGATGTCGGTAACGCCGGCCCGCGTGCATCCGGGGGCGGCCGGGCAGAAAATTGACGGCAGTTTTGTGGGATTATACTTGACGCGGCAGGCGGACTTTGTTAGAAAACAGGTAATTCGTCCAGTCAAATTATTTACAGACAGAAGGGAGTTAGAGTATGGCAAAAAAGGAGCAATTGCCGCCCGCAACAGGCGGGCCGGAAAATCCCGATAGCGGCCCGACACAACAGCCCGCAGAGCCGGCCGGGGGCGGACTGGAGTCCAACAAGGACGCCCGCATGTGGGCAATGTTCTGCCACCTTGCGGGACTTGCTGGCCTGATAATTCCCGCTATTGGTTGTGTCGTCGGCCCACTGATTATCTGGCAGATAAAGAAGGAAGAGCATCCCTTCGTAGATGAACAGGGCAAAGAGGCCGTCAATTTCCAAATCTCGATGTTGATATACGGAATTGTTGCGGGCCTTCTGATTCTTGCGTGCGTCGGTACTGTTCTGCTGCCGGCAGTAGTAATATTTGACCTAGTCTTTTTGCTGATTGCAGCAGTCAAGGCCAACAACGGCTATCACTACCGATATCCGCTGACTATCAGATTCATTAAGTAGAATCAGTACCGGCTCTGATGTCAAACATGCTGCATCATTTTTGCGGCCTATTCTATCCGCGTTTCTTCATGCAGCGGCGGCAGTTCTCACTTTGGTATGCGATTTCTCATTAAACTACTGATTGCAGTAGGCGTGATTATTTTCTGCACGCAGGTCGGGCGGAAGCTGCCTACGTTGGCCGGCCTGATAGCGGCGATGCCGCTGACCACGCTCATCGTCCTTGTGTGGCTGTACGCAGACAATCCTTCCAACTTTAATCTTATGACCGACTACTGCAGGGGCATTTTGTGGGGGTTTGTGCCGAGCGTTTTGTTTTTCATTGTTGCATTTTTCTGTTTTCGCAGACACCTGCCGCTGGGGATTGTGCTTGCCGCAAGTTTCGCTACCTGGCTCATCGCGGCGATTATTCATCAGTTGCTGCTTAACAAATAGTCTATCCGTTCCGAAAGAATTCCGGGTTTGAGGATAAAACCGATAGGAGAAATCCATTTATGGCGCTTAAAATGGACCGCCGGCAATTTATCAAAACAGTAGGCGCTGGCGCAGCATCGCTGGCGTTGCCGGGATGCACGAAAACTTTGCAAAAATTGCCCTGCGAAACGAACCAGGCTCGCCTGCCGAACTTTATTATTATTCTCACCGACGACCAGGGTTACGGCGACATCGGGTGTTTCGGAGCGAACCGCCAACACGGCGTGGCGGACGAGACGCCCAATCTTGACCGCATGGCCGGCGAGGGTATGCGCCTTACGGATTTTTACGTGGCTGCTGCCGTGTGCACTCCTTCGCGTGCGGCCTTGCTGACCGGCTGCTATCCGCAGCGAGTGGGTCTGCCGCACGTGCTCGGGCCGAAGGCGACAATCGGCATAAACAGCGAGGAGCAAACTATCGCCGAAATCCTCAAGCCGCTCGGTTACGCCACCGCGTGCTACGGCAAATGGCATCTCGGTCATCACCCGCAGTTTCTGCCGACGCGGCACGGCTTTGACGAGTATTTCGGCCTGCCGTATTCGAATGATATGTGGCCGCAGCACCCATCCGACAAAAGCTACCCCGACCTGCCGCTTATAGAAGGCGAAACTGTCGTTGAGCGCAACCCCGACCAGACGAAACTGACGACCTGGTATACCGAGCGGGCGGTCAAATTCATCGAGAAAAATGGAAACAGACCTTTCTTTTTGTATCTGCCGCACTCGATGCCGCACGTGCCGCTGCACGTCTCCGATAAGTTCAAGGGCAAATCCAGGCAGGGGCTATACGGCGATGTGATAATGGAAATTGACTGGTCGGTCGGCCAGATTTTAGCGGCGGTGAAACGAATGGGCATCGACGAGAATACGCTGGTGCTATTTACCTCGGACAACGGGCCTTGGCTAAGCTATGGTGAGCACGCCGGCTCAGCCGGTCCTTTGCGAGAGGGCAAAGGCACATCGTTCGAGGGAGGCCAGCGATCGCCCTGTATCTGCCGCTGGCCGGGCAAAATTCCCTCCGGGGTAATCTGCAGCGAACTTGCCACAACGATGGACATCCTGCCGACTCTGGCGAAGCTCGCCGGTGCCAAACCGCCTTCTTTACCCATTGACGGCAAGGACATCCGGCCTTTGCTGTCGGGGCAGCGGGGGGCCAAGGGGACATACGAGGCATTTTTCTACTACAATGGCTGGGCGCTGGAGGCGGTGCGAAGCGGCAGGTGGAAACTGCACCTGCCTCACGGCTACCGCACACTCGCCGGCAAAAAGGGCGGCACAGGAGGGCAGCCGGCAAACTACGAGCAAACCAAAATAGGCTTATCGCTATTTGACCTCAAAGAAGACATAAGCGAACAGAAAGACATTTCGGCACGGCATCCGGACGTGGTATCGCGGCTTGCGGACCTGGTTGAAAAGATGCGGGAGGACCTTGGCGACTCGACCAAAAATATGACAGGCAAGAACAGAAGACCAGCCGGAGAAGTATAGAATTTAGAACCTCAAACAGCAGACAGGGTCAAAAAAAGAGTTTCGCCGCTTATTTCAGGAGAACTTATCTGACGATATTGTAATTTGGAAGAGCATTTGGTATCATTATGGTATGAATAATCACGGTTCACAGTCCGGGGGCAAGGTCAGAAAGAGCTTTGTGGTCCGGCGTCTGCGCGGGCTTTTTAGTCCGCGGGCCTACAGTATTCTGGTGTTTGCCGCGCTATTTTGCACACTTGGGGTGAAATTTTTCCACTCCTGGCGGACAAACCTCATCAGTCAATATCCCGCGTGGATACTTACCGACATCTCCGTACTATCAGGAATCGAGCTTGTCCTTGCGGCTGCGTGCTTTTTCCGGCCCCGAAAATCGGTCCTTCGGATGGCTACCATTATCGCGGCAATCGTTTGCACGTGGTCGGTGCTCAACGCAGGGTGGCTGATAAGGACCGGCACACAGATTTTGCCGGCCGCCTTTTTGCCGCTGCTTTATGACCCGGTAAACTCGTTGAGAATGGTTGGCGTTAACCTTATAAAGATGCCCGGGGCGGCTGTGGCCCTGCTTGGTCCCAGTGCGGTAGCCATTGCTTTTATATCATTTGTTTTGGCGAAGCCGCTGCCGCCGCGTTATAGTTGGGGGCACTTCGGCAATAGAATTACCGTGTCTATCTTGTTTATTTTTGTCCCTCTTCTGGCGCGCGGTTCCGCCGCCTTTTGGCAGACTACATACAACCCCGGACAGACTGTGTCCAAAGAACTGTCCTGCAATTCCCAATTGCGGGCCGTAATGAGTATTCTTCCCTCTGATTCCACCTGGCGTGGTGAATCAGGGTCTGAGTCCGCCAGGGCAAGACGAAAAATACCTGCCTATGACCAGCTTGAAAACGCGCTGACTTTGAGAGAAGATAGGCCGAACTATAATGTCGTCATAGTTGTCCTCGAAGGCATTCAATATAAATATACTTCGCTTGCAAATGAACAGGCCGGTTTGACTCCATACCTCGGAGCACTGGCCAAACAGGGTGTGGAGTTCACAAATGCCCGCTCATCGGTGCCACACACTAACAAGGCATTATTCGCACTTTTGACGGGGCGTTTTCCTTCTGCATCTCATGACCTATCGGAGGCGGTCCCTGCGGCAAAGCCTTATATTGCCGTTCCTTCTGTTCTCAAGCACAAGTTACATTTTCGAACCGCGTGTTTCGAATCCGCCAAGGGCAACTTCGAATGCTGGCCGGGGCTAATCTATAACCTCGGGTTTGACAAGTTCTGGGCAAGGGATGATTTGAACGACCCGAACGCATTTGTGGGATACTTTGCCTCCGATGAGTTTGCGATGCTGACTCCCGTTGTTGACTGGATAAAAGCAGACGAAGGTCCTTTTTGCCTGGTGATTATGTGCTCGGTTACGCACGACCCTTATGAGGTGCCCAAATGGTTTGGCGCACCTGCCGGGGAGCCGCTGCAACGTTATCTGCAGGCGATTTCTTATACGGACAAGTTCCTGGCGGCGCTCGATACGGAGCTTGCCAAGCTGGGCCTTACGGACGAGACGATTCTTTGTGTAATCGGCGACCACGGCGAGGCCTTCGGCGAGCACGGTCTTTTCGCACACGAGCGAATCGCGTTTGAAGAAGTCCTGCGAGTGCCCTGGGTGATGCGGGTTCCGCTTCTGGTCGAACCCGGAACAAAAGTCACTGAGCCGGTCAGCTCCATCGATTTGGCGACGACTTTACTGGGCCTGTTGGGTTTTGAAACTCGCCGGGCGCCCGGCGAATGGGAAACCGGCTTTGAGGGTATTGATGCGCTTGGCCCTATTCCTTCCGAGCGGAAGATATATTTCTCTTGCTGGATGGAGGCAGGGCCTGTCGGGTTTGTCCAGGGCGACCGGAAGCTCGTATATGAGCCTACAGGTAAAACGGTTTACAGCTTCGACCTTAAAAGCGACCCGCTCGAATCTTCCAGATTGGTCCTGCCGCAGTTACAGTCTAAACAAATCGCAGATGAGCTTGCCGCGTGGAAGCAGAGCACTATCTTTGAAATCAACTCCGCCAAGGGCGGAACAATGGGCAAAATTGTCCTTTTTGACCGCTGGTCCTGTAGCTGGGTGGGCCGGTTTTCATCGGCCCAATATTCCAGGGCGAAACTGCTTGCCGCCGACAAAGACGACAGGGACTAAGGCTTTCAGTCAGGTTGCGATTCCATCGCCAGGTAACTGTGGTGCGAACAGTTGCCACTCTCACGATTCCCAGATCGCCGTAAATCAGGAAAAATCCTCCTGACCTTCGGGGCAGTTGTGTCTCAAAGGCGGATTGCAAAATCGGCCTGCAATTGCTATCATAACATCAATGGCTGCAAAATCGCAAAATGGCAAGGACAAGCAATCCGCCTTCAGGGAAGTAACGGTCAATAAAAAGGCCTACGGGAACTTTGAGCTTATTGAGAGGTTCGAGGCGGGGCTGGAGCTGCTGGGCAGCGAGGTAAAATCTCTGCGGGCCGCGCAGGCCGACCTTACCGGCTCATACGCGAGGGTCGAAAACAGCCAGTGCTGGCTCGTAGGCGCCAAGATTGCGCAGTACCAGACTGATCCGGGCGGGATTGTCGGCCACGAACCGGTCAGGAAAAGAAAATTATTACTTCATAAATCCGAAATACGCAGGATAAGAACCAAACTCGAACAGCGGGGCTTTACGCTCGTGCCGCTGCGGATTTACTTTAGTAACAGGGGGTTTGCAAAGATAGAAGTGGCGCTGGCCAAAGGAAAGAGACAATACGACAAGCGCAGGACGATTGCGGAACAGCAACAAAAACGTGATGTTGACAGAGATATGAGAAAATATCGGAAAAGATAATCCGCTGTGTATTTTGGGAGAAAAGCGGGACTTATAAGGAGATTTAGATATGGCTGAAGAAGAGAAAAAGATAATAATAGATGAGGACTGGAAAAAGGAAGCACAAAAGGAAAAGGAGATACTGGCTGCGCAGGAAGAGGCCGATAAGAAAAAAGAGCAAGGCCGCCGGCCTCGCGGGCCTCTGCCGAAGAGCGATTTCGCGGCGCTGGTAAGTATGCTCGCGACGCAGACTTTATTTGCACTGGGCCTTTTGGAGATAGAGGGGCAGCAAAGAGAGCCGGACCTTTCGCTGGCAAAATACAATATCGACGTGCTCGAGATGCTTCAGCAGAAGACCAAAGGCAACCTGACCAAACAGGAAGAGAGACTTCTTGAGAACGCCCTCCACGAAATCCGTATGAGCTACGTCAAGGTCGCAGGGTGAACGACATTGGCAAGTATATTGGATAAAATAATTGCCGACAAAAGGGCTGAAGTAAGCTATCGAAAATCAAAGACGAGCATCGAAGAGCTTCAAGACCGAGTCCACGCCCTTCCCAAATGCCGCAACTTCTACAAAGCTGTCACTAAGCCCAATAGTCGCGGCATAAATGTTATTGCAGAAATCAAAAAGGCCTCGCCTTCCGCAGGGGTGATTCGCGCGGACTTCGACCCTGTTGCAATCGCACGAGTCTTCGAAAAATGCGGAGCCGATGCAATCAGCGTTCTGACCGATGAAAAATATTTCCAGGGCCAGCTCGAATATATCGCGCAAATACACAAGGTAGTCGAATTGCCCATTTTGCGCAAGGACTTCATTATCGACATCTGGCAGGTGTATGAATCGCGTGCCGCCGGAGCTGATGCAATACTATTGATAGCAGAAGCCTTGAAGCCCGGGGAGCTGATGGACCTTATGATAGCCGCAGCCGAACTGACTTTAACGGTCCTGTTGGAGGTCCACCAGGCAGACACCCTGCTGGCGGTCCGCAGCATAGTGGGCTTTCCAAAAAAAGGATACAGTGTTTTGGGAATTAATAACCGGGACCTGCCCACGATGGAGGTGGATTTGAATACGACCAGCAGGTTGGCCGGACTTCTCGATAACAAAAACGAACTGGTCGCGGAGAGCGGAATAAAAACAAGAGCCAATGTTGAAAAGCTAAAGGCGGTCGGCGTAAAAGCGGTCCTGGTCGGCCAGGCGCTGTGCGAAAGCCCCAACATCGAGCAGAAATTCGCCGAACTGTTCGGGTGAAAAGGTTAAACTCAGCCTGTTCATCGAAAGGAGTGGTTACGATATGAGTGATTACGACATTATGAAAATACTTGCGTATTTATCCCTCGGCCTGGCTGCCGGAGTTCTTAGCGGCTTAATGGGCCTCGGCGGAGGAATAATCATAATTCCCGTACTGGTGCTTTTGTTTGGCTTCTCACAGCATACCGCCCAGGGCACAACACTGGCGTTAATGGTGCCGCCAATCGGCCTGCTCGCCGCGTGGATATACTACAAGGCCGGTTTCGTCCAACTAAAGGCAGCAGCACTTATATGTTTGGGTTTTTTTGTGGGAGGCCTAATCGGCGCTAAATTTGTCACTGCAATACCGGAGCCCATCTTGCGAAAAATATTCGGTACACTATTGCTTCTGGCTTCCCTAAAAATGATTCTAACCAAATAAGAAACATCTCCCATCCGCCACACTGCCGTTTCGCTAACTTTTCTGTGCCTTCTGGATTTTCGCCCATTCGTCACGCAGGGTTACAGTCCGGTTGAATATAAGCTTGTCGCCCGAAGTATCAGGGTCAACGCAGAAGTAGCCCAGCCGTTCAAACTGATAACGATTGAGCGGCTTTGCGCCCTTCAAAGACGGCTCGACCCGGCAGCCAGCCAAAACCTCCAGCGACTTCGGGTTCAGACTTGATGTGAAATCCTCGCCCTCCGGCACATCATCGGGATTTTCTTTTGTGAACAGATTGTCATACAGCCGGACCTCCGCCGGCAGAGCATGCGCTGCCGAAACCCAGTGCATTGTTGACTGGACCTTGCGGCCATCCGGGGCGTCACCGCCGCGCGTCGCGGGGTCATAAGTGCAGTGCAGCTCCACTATATTGCCGCTGGAATCTTTCACGACGCCCGTGCAGCGAACAAAGTATGCGTATCGCAGCCGGACCTCCCGGCCCGAAGCCAGGCGGTAAAACTTTTTAGGCGGGACCTCCATAAAATCGTCCTGCTCGATATAAAGCTCCCGCGAGAAAGGCACCATCCGCGTGCCGGCGTCCGGGTCTTCGGGGTTGTTTATGGCCTGCATTTGTTCGATCTTGCCGGGCGGATAATTGTCAATGATTACCTTGAGCGGCCGGAGCGCCGCCATCACGCGAGGAGAAGTCTTGTTCAGGTCCTCTCGCACACAATGTTCCAGCAGCGCGATATCGACGGTGCTGTTGAATTTGTTGACCCCGATACGCCCGGCGAACTCGCGAATTGCCTGCGGCGAATAGCCGCGTCTGCGCAGGCCGCATATTGTCGGCATCCGCGGGTCATCCCAGCCGCGGACGCGGCCCTGCTGCACCAGTTGCAGAAGTTTGCGCTTACTCATCACGGTAAAGGTCAGATTGAGCCGGGCAAATTCTATCTGCTGCGGATGATAAACGCCAAGCTCATCGAGAAACCAGTCATACAGCGGCCGATGGTTCTCAAATTCGAGCGTGCAGATTGAATGGGTGATATTTTCGATGGAATCTTCAAGGCCGTGCGCCCAGTCATACATCGGATAAATGCACCACTTATCGCCCGTTCGGTGGTGGGTTGCGTGCAGGATTCTATACATAACCGGGTCGCGCATATTCAAATTCGGATGTGCCATATCGACTTTTGCCCGCAGGGTGCGTGAGCCATCGGGAAACTCGCCTGCCCGCATCCTCTCAAACAAATCCAGGCTCTCCTCAATTGAACGGTTGCGGTACGGACTATCCCTGCCCGGCCGGGTCAAAGTGCCGCGATGGTCTCTTACTTCATCAGCACTCAAGTCACAGACATAAGCTTTTCCTTTTTTGATAAGCTCGACGGCGCACTCGTGCATCTGGTCAAAGTAGTCGGATGCAAAGTAAAGGTGCTTTTTCCAGTCCCACCCGAGCCAGCGGACATCTTCTTTTATGGCCTCAACGTATTCCTCTTCTTCCTTTGTGGGATTTGTGTCGTCAAACCGTAAGTGACACCTGCCGGCGAACTCCGCCGCGATGCCAAAATTCAGGCAGATGCTTTTGGCGTGCCCGATGTGCAGATAGCCGTTCGGCTCAGGCGGAAACCGGGTCACGACCCGACCGCCCCATTTATTGGTTTTGAGGTCTTCGACGATAATCTGCCGAATAAAATCCGCCCGCTCCGGCCTTTCACCTGCGCCTTTTTCTGTTCTACCATTTCTATTTTGTTTGCTGTCCGACATATCAGAGGTTCTCGTTCGGCCTTCTGTATAATTTAAGCTCAATCAAACAACGCTGTTGCGGTGTCAGTGTAGCATATTACCACTATTGCGTCCAGTTTGCTGACACGGCAGCAAAAATATTGGCAGGCGATGGACAATTCGCCTCATTTTTGCTATTATGCCGGCCGTCTTTGTGAATATATAAGTCTGGAGAAATTGGATGGACATACTTTCTGCGATTGGCAATACGCCGCTGGTGGAGTTAAAGAATCTCGAACATAATTCGAAGGTCAGAATCTTTGCCAAGCTCGAAGGCAATAACCCCGGCGGCTCGGTCAAAGACCGCCCGGCGCTTTATATGATAAATAAGGCCGAGCAGTCCGGGCAGCTGGCCAAAGGCAAAACCATCCTCGAACCCACCTCCGGCAATATGGGTATAGCTCTGGCTATGATAGGGGCATCCAAGGGCTATCACGTCAGACTCACACTGCCTGAGTGTGTCGGCACCGAACGCCGTCACATCCTCGAGGCCTACGGCGCCGAGGTTGTGCTTACGCCTGCGCGGGAAAGCACCGATGGGGCAATAAGAATGGCCCACAAAATCCTAAACGACAACCCCGATAAATACTTTATGCCGAACCAGTTTACTAATGCGAATAATCCGCTGGCTCATTATGAGACAACCGCACCGGAAATCTTTGCGCAGACCAAAGGCCAAATCGACGCCTTTGTCGCAGGTATGGGCACCACGGGGACGCTTATGGGCGTGTCACGGTATCTGAAAGAAAAATCAAAGAACATCAAAATCATCGGTATCGAACCTCCTCGCGGCCACGCCATTCAGGGTCTAAAGAATATGACTGAATCAATTGTTCCCGACATTTACGACAGGTCCCAATTAGACGACATAATAACCATAAATGATGAGGAGGCATTTGAAATGGCCCGGCGTTTAGCATCCGAAGAAGGCATCTTCGCCGGCATATCCAGCGGCGCCGCCGTGGCCGGCGCTCTGCGTGTCGCCGAGGGGATGAAGTCCGGCACGGTTGTTACCATTATACCCGACCGCGGCGACCGCTATCTTAGCACGATGCTCTTCCGCTCCGCCTGTGCCAAATGCCCTCCATAGCCCGAAGGGCGGCGGGGGGCATTTCGAGCCCCGATGCCGTTTATCGGGGTCGAGAAATCTATTAAAACAAATTTTCTTCCATCTTTCGGGGTCGTTTCTGGATGGCTAAAATGATGTTGTGAAAACCTACTATGTTTATATTATGACCAGCAGGTCCGGAACCCTTTATGTCGGTCTTACCAGCAATATCAAAAGGAGGGTTGACCAGCACAAAAAGCATTCCGTTCCCGGCTTTTCGGATAAGTACAATGTCGAGCGCCTTTTGTATTTTGAGACACTGGGAGACCCTGTTTCAGCAGTCCGGCGAGAAAAACAGCTCAAAGCGTGGAGACGGGAAAAGAAAGTCAAGCTCATAGATTCACTCAACCCAAACTGGAATGATATCAGTCAGGGGTGGTATGAATCCTGATTGATTTCTCCTTGCAGAGAAGACATACTGTCATTCCTGTCCCGAGCAGGGTCGAGGGATCGACCGAAGCCCCCGTGTCTTCTGTCGAAGACAGAAACGGGGGCAAAGCGGAGAAATCTATTCAAAAATAGACCCCTCGACTGCGCTCGGGGTGACGGCTTTAATGTTTGTGCGTGTAACTCTTGACAAAGAGTATTCAGTGGCTTACGCTAATATCTTCTGGTATCCCACGAGCAACAAGGAGTCATAAGGTATGTCAGGGAAAGTTGTAACACGATTTGCGCCATCGCCGACGGGTTATCTGCACGTAGGCGGAGGGAGGACGGCCCTTTTTAACTGGCTGTGGGCCCGCAAGACCGGCGGGATTTTTATCCTGCGCATCGAGGACACCGACCTTAAACGCAACACTCCAACAGCAACGCAGCAGGTCATAAACGACCTGCGCTGGCTCGGCATCGACTGGGACGAAGGCCCCGAAGTCGGCGGCCCAAACGGGCCGTATTTTCAATCCCAGCGTATGGATTTCTACGACAAATACGTAAAGAAACTATTAGATGAGCAAAAGGCCTATTACTGCTTCGACACCACGGAAGAGCTTGAGGAGCTTCGCAGCGAGGCCGAGGCCCAGAAGAAGGGTTTTATTTATTGCCGTCCTGAGAGTTTTCCTGATGCAAAAGATACCGAGAAGGCACGTGCCCAGGGCCAATCGGTGACGGTTCGTTTCGCCATGCCGCAAAATGAAACCATTGTCGTCAATGATATCGTCAGGGGCGAGGTCGCCTTCGACACCGCTCAAATAGGCGACTTTATCATACAGAAATCGGATGGGATGCCCACCTATAATTTTGCCTGCGTGGTCGATGACTACCTGATGAAGATTACGCACGTCATCCGCGGCCAGGAACATCTGATGAACACGCCCGCCCAGCAGGCGCTCTGGCAGGCCCTTTTCCCTGCTGCGCCGCTGCCAAAATATGTTCATATGTCCGTTACTGTAAGTGACAGCGGAGGTAAGCTCTCAAAACGTGAACGGCCTAAGGTGCTTCGCGATGCAATCAAATTGAGGGGGGGTATTGACCTTGACAAACTTGCGGATTCTGGCGGCATTACACGCGAAGACCTTGAGGATTTTATTGGCGGCAAGAGTACGCCTGATATGCCCAACATTGACTTAATGGCTCAGCACCTTCACGTGCCGCTGCCGGAAATCAATATCGTGGATTTTTTCAAAAGCGGCTATCTGCCTGAGACAATGGTGAATTTCCTTGCGCTGCTCGGCTGGAATCCGGGGGACCAGCGGGAGATTATGCCGCTGGATGAGCTAATCAAATCGTTCGACTTAGGCAGACTGACAAAGAGCAATAGTCTCTTTGACCGAAAAAAACTGCTCGCTTTCAATACCGAGCACATCCGGATGACCCCCAAAGAAAAGCTCCTTCAGCACTTCAAGGACTACTTAAAGACCGCAAAATCGCTGATTCCTGCCGACGATGATAAGAAGCTCGCGAGAATCCTGGAAATATGTGCAGGCGCAAGGACCTTGGCGGAAATTGATCGCAAGGCCGGATTCCTTTTCCTGCCAAACGATAAAATCAAGTACGACCAAAAAGCCGTTGAGAAGGTCTTACTGAAGGACGGCGGCCGGGCCATCTTGCCTGTCCTTCGTGAGAAACTGGCCGTGCTCGAGCCCTTCAGCAAGGAGTCCATTGAAAATATGCTGCGTTCCCTGGCCGCAGAAAAACAGGTCGGTCTTGGCGAAATCGCCCAGCCGCTGCGCGTCGCAATTTGCGGCTCTACAATAAGCCCGCCCATATTTGATTCGGTCGAAATGTTAAGCAAAGAAAAAACTTTGGCCAGAATAGACATCACCATGAGGAAGTTCAGAGGGTGAATGTATGATTAAGGCAGACGAGAGAGAAAAACTCAAAAAACATTTCAGAGATAAACTCTTGAAGTACATCGAACTATTTAACTCCACGGTTTCCTCCCCGAACGGAGACTGGGTAGTGAAGGGTTTTATAGATATCGCAAAGAATATCTATACAATCTCCATCGACACCAAAGTCGTGTCAAAAATAATGGAACTGCTGCTTTTCCCAAAAATCTGCCGATTCGCCGAAGAGAACTCACTCAAGATGGTTCTATGTAAAGAACAGAATTTTTACCCCGACATTACATTTGTTGACGACAAGAACCACAAGTTTGCGCTTGATTTGAAGAGCACTTACAGGAAAAACGACAGAGAAGTCAACGGAATGACATTAGGCGCCTTTACAGGATATTTCCGCAACAGATCGAGCAAAAAGAACATCACATTTCCTTACGAACAATATGCAGGCCATTTTGTTTTGGGCGTAATATATTCCAGAGCGGAGCAGGCGTCCGACGAAAGAAAAATCTATAGACTGAACGAGCTGCAAAATATCACATCCGTTGTAAGAGACTTCTGCTTCTTTGTCCAAGAGAAATATAAGATCGCTCAAGGCCGGCCGGGCAGCGGCAACACGAAGAACATAGGTTCTGTCACAAAAATTGACGAACTGGTGCAGGGCAAAGGGCCTTTCGTAACACTCGGAGAAGACGTTTTTGACGACTATTGGATGTATTATCTCACAAAAGACATGGCAAGAGCCGTTGACTTAAAAAATGCCCCATATAGAAACCTGAAAGAGTATGAACAGTACAAAAAGCTGAAGAGATAGTTGATGCGAGCGAAAGCCAACAGCATTAATAAGCACCAGATGGTCTTCATAGAAGATGACGCCCTGTTTCCATCGACGCGATTCCAAGGCAGCAAGCTTAAAATAGTTGACTGGATTTGGGACACCCTTTGTGAGCTCGATTTCGATAGCGCTCTGGATGCTTTTGGAGGCACAGGAAGCGTTGCTTATATGCTGAAATATAAGGGTAAGCAGGTCACCTATAATGATATGTTGCAGTTCAACTGGTATATCGGGACCGCCCTAATTGAGAACAGCCAAACGAAGCTTACAGATAACGAAATTGACTTTCTTCTCAGAAGGCACGAGTCCATACAGTACCCAACGTTTATCTACGATACATTTAAGGACATCTACTTCGCTGACGAAGAAAATCGATGGCTCGATATGGTCGTCACCAACATTGACTTGATTGATGATTTCTACAAAAAGGCCGTCGCATACTTCGCTCTCTTTCAGGCCTGTATTATCAAGAGGCCCTTCAATCTTTTTCACAGGAAAAACCTTTATATAAGATTCTCGGATGTTAAGAGAAATTTTGGGAATAAGACAACATGGGATACACCCTTTGAGGTCCACTTCCGGCAATTTGTTCACGAGGCCAACCAGGCGGTGTTCTCCAATGGACAGCAAAACACGGCCCTCAATTCGGATGCCTTTGACATAGAAGGTGATTTCGACCTTGTGTACATTGACACCCCATACATTTCACAGAAAGGAGTGGGTGTTGATTACCTCGGTTTTTATCACTTTTTAGAGGGGTTGGTCAATTACTCCAAATGGCCTGACATGATTGATTATAGAACTAAGCACAGAAGACTAAAAGGGACAGATTCTGTCTGGACAGACAAGAATAAAATAATGCCCGCTTTCGACCGGTTATTCGACAAATTCAAGAACAGCATTTTGGTGGTTTCATATAGGTCCGATGGGATTCCATCCATTACCGAGCTGGCGGCTTTGTTAAAAAAATATAAATCCGAGGTGGAAGAATTAAAACGCACGGACTATAAGTATGTCCTGAGCACAAACCAGTCAGAAGAAGTTTTACTAATCGGGAAATAAACAAATGTCGTTACTGGTAACCGGCTCGATAGGGATTGATACAGTCAAGACGCCTCACGGTGTCCGTGAAAATTGTCTCGGCGGGTCGGCCGTGTATTTCAGTATGGCGGCGAGTTTCTTTTCGCCGGTCAGGTTAATAGGCGTCATTGGCGACGACTGCCCATTTGACTTGGCCGGGGTCTTTGCCGGCAAAAACGTGGACCTGACCGGGCTGGAGATAAGGCCGCATAGCAAGACCTTTCGCTGGGCCGGTTCTTATCGCGATGATATGGATGACAGGACGACCGACTGCCTGGAATTGAATGTGCTCGCCGAACACCCGCCGACCGTGCCCGAGCGATTCAGGGACAGCAAATTCGTCTTTCTCGCAAATACGACCCCCAAGCTGCAACTGGAGATGCTCGGGCAAATCGATGAGCCGCTCTTTGTGGCCGCCGACACGATGAACTGCTGGATTCAGAACTGCCGGGCGGACTTAAATGTGCTGCTGGAAAGAATCGATTGCCTTATAATCAACGAAGACGAGGCCAAGATGCTGGCGGCGGACTTGAATTTAATCCGGGCCGCCCGGAAGATTCTGGATATGGGGCCGAGCGTGGTGATTATCAAGAAGGGTGAATCGGGGTCGATAACGTGCGATGCGGAAGGTCATCAGTTTATCCTGCCGGCCTATCCGGCCGCCGATGTCACAGACCCCACGGGTGCAGGCGACAGTTTCGCAGGCGCGGTTCTGGGTTATCTGGCGCAGACGGGTAAGACGGATTTTGACACCCTGAAAATAGCTGTTGCCTACGGCACAGCGGCAGCATCGTTCACAATTTCCGATTTTTCGCTGCAGGGACTTACGTCTATTACCAAAAACGAAATAGATAAAAGACTTGAAACTTTGCGAAAATTAACGCATTTTTAATCCGCCAGAGGCGGACTAACGACCAAGGACCGGGGACTGAATATGCGTTGTTTCATTGCAATAGACATAAATGATAAAATACGGGCTGCACTGGGCGATTTGCAGCACGAATTAGCAGACAGCGCCGACATCAGGAGAGGTGACGTCAAATGGGTCGAGCCGAGGGCGATACACCTGACGTTGAATTTCCTCGGCGAGATTAAAGATGAGCAGGCTGTCGAGGTCTGTAACATAGCCAAAGAAGTTGCGGGCCGGCACAAAAACTTCGAGCTGAAGGTCGAATCGGTGGGCCACTTCGGCGGCAAGAGCGCCAGGGTTTTGTGGGTCGGCGCAGGATGTGGATGCGACGAGATGCTGAAGCTGCAGGAGGACCTTGAACAGCAGCTTGTCTCGGCGGGCTATCCAAAAGAAGATAGAGAGTTCACCGGCCATTTGACATTATGCAGAGTGAAAGACTCGAGGGCGGGCCTCAAGCTTGCGCAAGTAGTTGACAAATACAAGGACTTTAAGCTCGGGACAATGCCGGCTGATTCGGTGTCGGTCTATCAGAGCCAGTTGACGCCGCAAGGCCCAGCCTATACCCTGTTAGGAAATTACAAATTACAATAAAAGTGCAAAATCAACTGTGAATTTGAAATAGTATTAGTTTTTAACTTCGTGGTTGGAGGCGAAAAATGACAAAGGTAAAAAAGGCTGAGACTGAACCAACGGCAACCGGCAAAGAGACGGCGCTGCAGCGAGTAATTGCGCAGATCGAAAAGCAATACGGCCAGGGCGCCATTATGCAGATGGACGAGCACAAATACGCCAGGGTCCGGGGCATCGGCACCGGTTCGCTGTCGCTGGACATCGCATTGGGCGGAGCAGGCGTCCCGCGTGGCAGAGTAACCGAACTATTCGGGCCGGAGTCGTCCGGCAAGACGACCGTTGCGCTCCACATAATCGCCAGCGCTCAGCGAGCAGGCGGTGTCGCCGCATTTATTGACGCCGAGCACGCCCTCGACACAACCTGGGCCAAAAGACTGGGTGTCGATGTCAGCAGTCTGCTCATCAGCCAGCCCGACACCGGCGAGCAGGCCCTCGACATCACTGAGATGCTGATAGAATCCAATTCCGTTGACGTGATTGTCATCGACTCGGTTGCCGCACTGACACCGAGGGCAGAGATTGAAGGCGAGATGGGCGACAGTCATATCGGGCTGCAGGCAAGACTAATGAGCCAGGCAATGAGAAAGCTCTCCGCTATCATCAGCAAAAGCAAGACTGCTCTCGTGTTCATAAACCAGATTCGTATGAAAATCGGCGTGATGTTCGGCAATCCCGAAACCACTACCGGCGGAATGGCGCTTAAATTTTACAGCTCCATCAGAATCGACCTGCGGCGTATAACGACCATAAAAGACAACACCGGCGTCGTCGGTTCGAGGGTCAGGGCCAGGGTGGTGAAAAACAAAATCGCGCCGCCTTTCCGCGAGGGCGAGTTCGACATTATGTTTGACAGCGGCATCAGCTACGAGGGCGATTTGCTCGATTTGGCCCTTGCCTGCAATGTGGTCGAAAAAGGCGGCGCGTGGCTGAACTACGGTGACATCCGGCTCGGCCAGGGCAGGGACAACGCCAGAAAATATCTCATCGAAAACAAAGACCTCTGCGGAGAAATAAAAAATAAAGTCCTCGCTGCAAAAGGACTGGCGTAACAATAAAGCAAAAATCAAAATGCAAAATAGATGAAGACTGATTGTTTTTGAAATTTGAAATTTTAAGGCGGCTTTGATTTTCGATGCTTACTGCGAAAGAAATACGAAACGGCTTTATAAACTTTTTCAAAGGTAAAGGCCATCACTTTGTGCCCAGCTCGCCGATTGTGCCCATTGGCGATGAGACGCTGCTGTTCGCCAACGCAGGGATGAACCAGTTCAAGGACATATTTCTCGGGCTTGTGCCCCCGCCTTATCGGCGTGCGGTCAACAGTCAGAAGTGTCTTCGAGTCAGCGGCAAACACAACGACCTTGAAGAAGTGGGCAAGGACACCTACCACCACACCTTTTTTGAAATGCTCGGCAACTGGTCCTTCGGCGACTACTTCAAGGCAGAGGCAATCCAGTGGGCGTGGGAGCTTTTTACGAAAATTTGGGGTATCGAAGCGGACCGATTGTGGGCGACGGTTTTTGGAGGCGACCCGGCGGACAATTTGCCGAGAGATGATGAGGCCGCTGATTTGTGGACCAAAGCTACGCCGATATCCGCCGACAGGGTTTTAGCTTTCGGCAGAAAGGACAATTTCTGGGAGATGGGCGACACGGGCCCCTGCGGGCCCTGCAGCGAAATCCATATTGACCTCGGGCCGGATGCCTGCGATATGAAAAACGTCCGCGGCCACAAATGCCGGGTCAACGGCGGCTGCGCAAGATTTATCGAGCTGTGGAATCTTGTTTTCATACAATACAACCGCCAGCCCAACAACAACCTTGTGCCGCTGTCGGCCAAATACGTTGACACCGGGGCGGGTCTGGAGAGGGTCGTTGCGGTCCTTCAGAACAAAAGGAGCAATTACGATACGGACCTGTTTATGCCGATAATCGACGCCGCCGGTGACATAAGCGGCCACAAATATACTTCTCGGCTGGGCAGCAATACCGACAACGCCTTTCGAGTTATAGCCGACCACATTCGAGCTGTTGTCTTTGCGATAACCGATGGGGCGGCACCATCCAATGAAGGCCGCGGATACGTGATACGGCGGCTGCTCCGCCGGGCATCGAGGTTCGGCAGAGAGCTGGGGATGCACGAGCCGTTTATGTATAAGCTTGTGCCGGTAGTTGTTGACTGCCTCGGCGAGGCCTTCCCGGAGATAAAGGCCAGGGCCGACCACGTCTCAACCGTAATCGAATCTGAAGAAGCCGCCTTCGGCAGAACACTCGACAGAGGTATTGAAATCTTCTCAGACGCTGCCGAACGCGCAGCAAAAACAGCCGGTAAAACCATCGGCGGTGAAGATGCCTTTCAGCTTTATGATACTTATGGCTTTCCATTAGACCTGACCGAGCTTATGGCACAGGAACGCGGCCTCAAAGTAGATAAAGCCGGTTTTGAAGAGCTGATGGACCAGCAGCGCACCCGTGCAAGGGCCGCTCAAAAAGTCGATTCTCTAACCAACCTACTTGGATCGGTGTATTTATCCCCGACAGACGACTCACTGAAATACAAAACAGATACATGTGAGTCTACTGTTACCAATATCATTGACTTAGAAGATAAGGCCAACATTATGGTGGGCAGTATTAGTGCGCATTCTACTCAAGAGTACGGTCTGGTTCTTAAGGAGACCTGCTTCTATGCCGAAATGGGCGGCCAATCTGGTGACTGCGGCATTATAAAGTCAAATAGCGGAGATTTCATTGTCGAGACAACGGAGAAATTAGGTGAAACAGTCATTCATTGGGGAAAGGTTGCAAAAGGTAGTTTCACAACCGGTGCAAGGGCAACTGCTTCTGTTGACAGGAAGAGGGAGGACACAAAGAAGAATCATACAGCTACCCACCTCTTACAGTGGGCGCTTCGACAGGTTCTCGGTGAATCTGTTATGCAACAAGGGAGTTTGGTGTGTTCGAAACACCTACGATTTGATTTCACTCATCCCAAGGCTTTAACAGACCAAGAGAAAAGAAGGGTTGAGTATCTTGTCCAAGAAAAAATCGCCGCCGACCTGCCGATAACCTGCATTGTTATGCCCAGAGAGCAGGCACAGAAGCTCGGTGCTATGGCCCTATTCGGCGAAAAATATGGAAGTGAAGTCCGGGTAGTCGGCATAGGCGCCGAGGGGCAGGACCAAATCGGACAGGCATTCAGCCGGGAATTCTGCGGCGGCACTCACGTTGACCGGCTCGGCTCAATCGGCGGTTTTAAGATAATCAAAGAAGAAAGCATCTCTGCCGGCGTGCGAAGAATTACCGCTCTGACCGGCGCAGGTCTTAACGCCTATCTTGAAAAGGCAAGTGACATTGTCGATGAACTTTCGGAAATGCTGAAGGTGCCGTCCGAGTCAATCGTTGAGAGAGTCAGCCGACTGATGGAAGACAATAAAAAGCTCGTCAAAGAGCTGAAGACAGCCGCCAGGGCGGGCGGCACGGATGTTATGGCTGAAGCAAAGCAGCTACTGGAAAAGTGCGAGAAGATTGGGCCATCCTGCATAATCATCGGTCAGGTTTCGAGAACCTCCGCAGAGCAGGCCCGCGAGGCCATCGATATGCTCAAGAAAAAGGCAAAGTCCGCGGCAATCGTGCTGGGCTTTGAGGATGACGGCAAGGTGACATTGCTGGCGGGCGTAACTGGCGATTTGATTGAGATGGGCCTGAAGGCGGATGAGATTGTCAAGACAATCGCTGCGATAGTCGATGGCGGCGGCGGAGGCCGACCCCAAATGGCACAGGCGGGCGGAAAGTTACCCGAAAAAATCAGCGATGCCCTCGCCAAAGCCGGCCAATTCATAAAAGAAAAATTAGCTGTCGCTTAATCAATCTGGTTGAGGGGCCGGAGAATTTAATGATTAAGTTCCGCTGCGAAAATTGCGGTCAGAAAATCGCCGTCCCTGAAATCCACGCGGGCAAAAAAGGCAAATGCCCAAGGTGCAAGAATATAGTTGTCATCCCGAATATTCCTGCGGAACAGGCAAACCCACCCACAAGTCAAAATGGCGTAAACAGTGCAAAAGTTGACCGACAGAAATCACCCTTCAACCTCGCCTTTTTGGATATTCCGCCGGCTGCCGAAACCCCGCCACCGAGCGAATATGGCGGTTCCGGCACGGCATCCGAAATTGAAAAGGAACTTATGGCAGGAACGGGCGAAAGCGAACCTGTGGGCGAACGGAAACTGCCGTGGATTATCGATATATTTCTCTACCCTTTGAGTAAGCCGGGCCTGATAACCATTGCGATTATTATCGCGGTGCCATTAATAATTGATATTGCGGTGCGATCACTCGGCATATTCGGCCTTTTCATAATGTTCCCAGGCCTGCTCATAAAAAGCGTCATCGGGTTGTACTTCTACTGGTATTTGGCCGAATGCGTCCGCGACAGCGCTGCAGGGGGACTGCGTGCGCCGGAAACGGTAGGCAGCGTCCCGGGCCTGGGTGAAATGTTCTGGCAACTGATACAGATTGGGAGCTGCTTTGTTCTTTTTGCTGCACCGGCGGGTATTTATTTCATATATACGAAAAGAACCGACGTGATTTTCCGGCTGCTGTTGGCTTATGCGGTCATCTTTTTCCCGATGGGCCTGTTATCGGTGGTCATGTTTGACTCTTTTTCGGGCCTCAATCCTATTGTGCTTGTCTGCTCGATATTCAGCACGTTCCTGCCGTATTGCGCTATGGTTGCTGTGTTCTCTTTGGGGGTTTTGCTGACGTACGGCATCCGCCGCATCACAGGGGAATCGCCGGCTTTTGGCATCCTTGTCTATTGCATCAACACGCCTCTCGCGTTAGTCGGAGCGCATCTTCTGGGCAGGTTTTACTGGCGCTACCGGGAAAAACTCAACTGGGATGTTTGAAGGTTCAGGTTTGCCGGCGGATTTTTACTCGTCTTGGCGCAGGCCAAGCCGTAGCCGGATGCTCTTTGCGTGCGCGTCAAGGCCCTCGGCCTCTGCTAACCGAATAATATCCGCCGCACTTTCAGCGAGTCTTTCTTTACTATATTCGATAATGCTTATTGACTTGATAAAGTCATTGCTGGTAAGTGCACTTGAAAACTTTGCGGTTTGTCCCGTAGGAAGCGTGTGGCTGGGTCCAGCCCAGTAGTCGCCAACCGCCACCGGCGAGTAACCGCCTATGAAAATAGCGCCGGCATTCTCTATCTTATTTGCGATTTTCCAGTTTTTCTTTCCGCATTGAATTTCCAAATGTTCAGAGGCTAAATTATTAGCCAGCTCAATCCCTTCGTCCATATTCTTCACAATTACTATAGCCCCCAACTTTCTCAGAGACTCCGCCGTATCCTCAACCCTCGGCAGAACGGTAAGCTGTTTTTTTAACTCATAAAGAACTGCTTTAGCAATTGCCTCTGAATCCGTGACAGTAACTGCCGTGGAATCTCCCGCATGTTCGGCCTGGCTGAGCATATCTGCCGCCACCCACGCAGGATTCGCTTTATCATTTGCAATTATCAGGATTTCGCTGGGCCCGGCTATTGAGTCAATAGCAACATAGTCGCCTGAAACCATTTTTTTGGCCGTCTGGACCCACTTATTCCCCGGCCCAACAATCTTGTCAACCTTTGGGATACTTCCTTTACCGGATGCCAAAGCCGCCACTGCCTGAGCACCGCCAATTCTATAAACGTTCTCGATCCCTAACTCCCAGCAGACTGCTACTGTTACCGGATGAATACTTTTTTTGTATCTTGGCGGCGAAACTACAACGATGTCCTTTGATTTCACACCTGCCACCAATGCCGGTACCGCTGTCATTATCACAGTTGACGGCAGCGGCGCGGAAGCACCCGGCACGCAGATACCTACCCTTTTTATAGGCGTGTATCTTAGTCCTGGGTATTTTCTGTTGCCGATAAATATTTTAGATTGATATTTCCTGACGTTCCTGATTGCCTTTCTGATAGATGCCAAAAGCTGAGGATTCTTCCGTGCAATCTCATTATGAGCTTTCTTCAGCTCACTTTTTGAAACCCTAAATTCTCTGGGGGTAAGTTTTACTCCATCAAACTTTTCGGTATATTCCGCTATAGCCTCGTCTCCGAGTTCAGCCACTCTACGAACGATCGTCAACACAGCACGGCTATCTTCACTATCGTAGCCGGCAAATCTTCCAGCCGGTGTTTTTTTCTCCCGCAATCTATTTACTTTTTCTTTGTAGTCCGGCTGGGTCGGCAAAATGAGAATCTGGTCGAGTTTTTCAAACACGATTGTCCCTTTTTGTGGTAACTAATCAGAATCCAGAGGACCTGAAGTTGCCATAGTTGTAAACGCGAGTTGCCTTTTGCAATAAAAGATAATCCCTGCCTTTGTATTTAGTTGTAATACCCGCTATCTTAAACGGCACAGCATCCGGCTCGGCAGACTGCCTCTGCTCCGTCAGCTCCAGAACCTCACAGGGCAGCAACTGCAAAGACGCCTGCGGGGCATTCCGGCCAAGGGCATCCAACACAAAAACAAACCGTCCGCCTTGCTTAGTCAAAGAAGCGGTCCTGTCTGTGAGGATAGAATCCTGCTTAAATTCCGCCCTTTCTTCGGACACGGGCTCCTGCGGGTGGGTCTCTGCTGCGTTGGAATCCCGCACGAGTTCATTTACTTCCGCTGGTATCTGCCTGGGTTTTGCAGGCCGGATAATTTCTCTGGTCTTGAGCTTTTCTATTATTTCCTGTGGTATCTCCAGGACATCGTTCGGTCCACTGACTTGCTCCGGAACACTTTCTTTTGACGGAGCGTTCGCATCCGGTGCATTTTCTTGTCCGGCGATTTTGTTCGGCTTTTCTACTTTTGGAGACTGATAGCCAGTTACCTTGACAACGGCGAAAAAATAGACAGGAAATATATAATTCCTTCCCTTGTATTTTGTAACCCTGCCCCACAGCCGATAGCCGGTCCGCTCGAAGGCGGGCACATTAACTTCAGCGGCCAGCTTTTCCAGCGTCGCCGACGGCAATAATTCTAAACTCGTCCCCGCCTTGACTACACTTCCTTCGTCGTTCACGTCAACGGCAAGCTCAAATAGCCACGTGTCGTTGCTGTCCGGGCCGGTTACCCTGCCTTCAATCCCCATCAGGACAAAGCCGTCGCGCAATCCTCCTTGCGGCGGACCTGGGGCGAGACCGGCCGGCTTTGCGCCGAATGCCGCAGCGGCGATAAAAAGTCCTGTCGTTACAGTTAAAAGTTTCCTTCCCATCTTGAAGGTTCGTCCTCAACTTTTCAATAATCAATTATCAGTAATCAATTGTACGGCCTGCTTGGGGCCGGCCGCACACTTAATAAACATGGCGCTGTCCGGGTCATCGGCTGCAATCAAATCGAGCAAAGGCTTCCAGAATTCTCCTATAAGTATAATTGGTTTACGGGCATCGAGAAAGCCCTTGTTTTTCAATTCCCACACTTTGGCCAATTCCAAAAGCGTCCCTGTTCCACCCGGCAGCACAATGTAGGCCCGGCCCAGCTTTATCAGCGTATCAAGCCGTTCATCCAGCGAGCCGGTAACAATCTCACGAGTAATATACTCGTTCGCCCTGCTGCCCGCAAAGGCCGAGCAGGTAACGCCGATGACCTCGCCGCCGGCTTCCGCAGCGCCCTTTGCGGCAGCCGCCATCGTTCCACCATATCCGCCGTTGGCAATCGCAATACCCGCCTGTGCCAGCAGCTTACCGGTCTGGTAGGCAGTTCTGTAGGCTGCATCGCCTGGCCTGGCCCTGCCCGTCCCAAAGATGGTTACTATCTTTTTGTTCTTTTCCATAAGTTGTTAGTGACAAAGGCGCAGAGGCACAAAGGCACAGAGCTATTGGATTTGAGTACTATTTTAGTTTTCTGACCAAACTGCTGAGCATTCGCTCGATTTCTCTGCTTGACTCGTAAAGTTTATCAAAGTCGCTTTTCTTCAAATACCGCAAGTTCAACGCAATCTCTGCTTGGGTCTGCAATTCATACAAGGACGCCGATGCCACACGGAGAAACCGAACATAATCACTGGTTGAGTTTCTGCCATAACCTTCAGCTATATTGCTGGGAATTGAAACAGCACAACGCCTCATCTGGGAAGTTAGCCCATAAGTCTCCTCGTCGGGAAATAACTTTGAAAGTTTATATACTTCGGTCACCAATGCCATAGATTTTTGCCAAACAAGCAAGTCTCTATATGTTTTTATTTGCATCGATCTCAGACTTTTCTTTTCAGATTGTTCGATCACTTGCCGGACAATTTCTTTACTTCATACACCCAGGAAATCTCGGAGTTTGGCCCGCGCTCTATATCATCAAAGTCAAGGTGGGTTTTTGTCAGCTTTACCGCTACCTTTCCAATTATCAAACCTATCCCCGCAAGTATACCCAAATTCGGATGACCCCAATTAGCGAGCGCCATTGCGGTTGCGGAGGCGCCAATAATTAGCTTTCCATCCAAAGCTTCCTCAACAGTCCCTACAACAGTCTTAATCCCGTGCTTTTTTAATGCACTCATATAGTCTTCGAGCTTTTGTGATATCTCGTCCTCAACAAAATTCTGAGGATTTCCAATCATTTCTTTATCTATCCAGTGAAGCAAACGTCTGTACTTACCCTTCATCTCTTCGTCTGATCGGAATTGCATCACTTGTTCCCACGTCAATTGTTTCTCATCAGCGATATCAAGATTAGCCAACGTAGTGATAATAACCTCGCGGTTCCCTTTCTGATATATATTATCCCTTTGTTTGAGAAAGTCCAAAACTGGAATCAAGGGGACACCATGTTTGCCGGAAAAACTTCTCGAAATTGTTCTGAATGTCAAGGCAAGTCCAAAACTCGTGCTGGCACGCAGCATTTTTATTTTTTTGTCCTCCGGACCTATCATTGCAACAATAGGGGCTCTGTCAGTTTTAATGTTGTACTCTGCTGCCAATCCTGTCCCATTTAACTCGGCTTGCGTACCTCCCCAGCATCTGATAGGTCGAGGAACAATATCGTCTGATGTTCCCCATACCCGATCATAACATAGAGCTGCTGTTTTTGGTTTAAGAGCAATTGCAGTAGTCTCATTTACTGAAGGCAATAAAAGTTTTTCTTCCATTTTTGTAAGAACTCTCTCGTTCTTCTCTTAAGCTTATTTTTTTCTATTTTTGCTATGTGCCTATGTGCCTATGTGCCTTTGCCTCTTTTTGTGTATAGCTTAAAAGTCCCCCGGAAAGCAGAATGTCCCTGTCTCTTTTGGAAAATTGCAGCTTCCCAACAAACTCGAGAGATTTGGTTCTGTTGACAATCTTCACTTCATCTTTGCTCTTTATCGCATCCAGCAAATCGTCAATTGCCAATTCATTATCCTCGTCGATTCGGTTGTAATCGGCGGGGTCGGCAAATTCTATCGGGACAATGCAAAAGTTAATCAAATTGGCCCTATGTATTCGCTCAATACTTTTTGCTATCACCGCCTGCACCCCGAGATATGATGGGCAGAGCGCCGCGTGCTCTCTCGATGAGCCTTGCCCATAGCTTTCGCCCGCGACAATGACGCCGGCCATAGAACCCTTTTTCAACGCAAGGGCACGCTGAGCAAACGTGGGTTTACCCGGCTCGTTAAAGCGATTGAAGACGACTTTCGCATACTCCGGCACGTTCGAGCGCAGCTTAAGATATGTGCCCGCCGGCATAATATCATCGGTCGTTATCTTATCGCCGCACTTAATCAGCACCCTGCCCTTTAGTTTCCGCGGCAGCAGCGCCGGCATCTGCGGCACAACAATCGTAGGCCCTCGCAAAACCTCGACCTTCGCCGCCTCGGCCTCGCTCAAGGGCTTTTCTATCAAGTTATCATCTACGAGAAACCGCCGCGGCGGTTCAATCCGCGGGTATTCTATCCCCAAAAGCGTCTGCAGGTCGCGAGGGTCGGTAATCCTGCCGGTCAGGACCGAAGCGACCGCCGTTTCAGGACTAACCAGATATATTTTATCATCTTTTGTACCGCTGCGCCCCGGGAAGTTCCTGTTAAATGTCCGCAAACTCGCCACGCCGTCCGCCGGCGAAAAGCCCTGGCCTATACAAGGCCCGCAGGCCGATTCGAGTACTCTGGCCCCGGCTGCAATCATATCAGCAAGCGAGCCGTTCACTGCCAGCATATTCAGAACGTCCCTGCTGCCCGGAGCAACGGCGAATTCGACCGCACTATTTACTCGCCGCCCCTTGAGCACCTTCGCCGCCATCATCAAATCAGCGAAGCTCGAATTTGTGCAGCTTCCTATCACCACCTGTCCCACCCTGACGCCGGCAATCTCTTTGACGGCCCTGACGTTATCAGGCGAAGATGGACAGGCCGCCATCGGCTCAAGCCCGGACATATTTATCTCGATGACGCGGTCGTACTTCGCATCGCTGTCGGCGGCCAGCGGCCTGTAGTCACCTTCCCGCCCCTGTGCCGCAAGAAATCTTTCGGTCTGCTCGTCGCTGCCGAATATACTGGTTGTCACGCCCAGCTCCGCCCCCATATTGGTTATCGTCGCACGCTGCGGGATTGTCAATCCTGCGGCGCCTTCGCCGAAATATTCAGCCGCCCAGCCGACGTTACCTTTTGTTGAAAGTGTCCCCAGTAGTTTAAGAATTACATCTTTGGCGGCCACCCAGTCGTTCAGTCTGCCTGTAAGTTTGACCCCCATAACTTTGGGGCATTTAAGATAAAACGGCCCGCCCGCCATTGCCACTGCCACATCCAGTCCGCCGGCCCCTATAGCCAGCATACCGATTCCTCCGGCAGTCGGCGTATGAGAGTCGCTGCCCAGCAGGGTCGCCCCGGGTTTGGCGAACCGCTCGAGGTGGACCTGGTGACAGATGCCGTTGCCCGCCCGCGAGTGATAGACGCCGCACCTGGCAGAAACCATTTGCAGATACAAATGGTCGTTATGGTTCTCGGGCCCGAAGCCGGCCATATTGTGGTCAACATAGCTGACGGACAAATCCGTCTTGACCCTGCCTGCGCCCATTGCTTCAAACAGCAGAAACGCCGTTGTTCCTGTGGCGTCCTGCGTAAGCGTCTGGTCAATCCGAATCCCGATTTCCTCACCGGCAGCTAATTTGCCGTCAACAACGTGTTCGGCAAGTATCTTATAGACAAGTGTTTGCCCCAATTTTTGACTCCTTAAAGCTGGGCATACAGTCTAACATAAATGCCCGCCAAAGACAAATCTCCATGGCCGATTATTTTGGCGTTTTTCCCCGATTATCGCTAACCCAATAAAAAAAGCGGCCTTATGCGATAAAGCATAAGGCCGCCTGTTAACAAGGTACTCTACAGGTAACTGAAGAGCTATTAACGCGCTAGTTTAAGCAACTCCCAGGTATCCTTACTACAATCAAGCGCAACAACTCCATCTTTACCTACGAAATACTGCTCTGCGCCCTTAACCACCAGATTGTAGGATTTGCCCGTAAAAGGCGTTGTTCTCTTTACCACACTTGTGATGCTGATTGGGCCCTTCAATGACTGCAGTTTCGTGCCACTGGTCAGTTTTTCTACCGCCACCCATCTGCCGGAAGCGGTGAGGAAGTAGTGTGAATGGACAACGGTAATAGAATTTCCACTTTCAAGCACCATATCATAACAATCGTTCAGTCCCTCGCCGTGCTCTTCGACCCCTTCAATTAAGCCGGCCGCTGACCCGGCACTATCAAGCTTGCCGACCTTTGTCCCTGCAATAACTTTTGAGATTTGCACAAGCGAGCCATCTATCCACACCAGCGTATCGGCAGGGAAGCATGCTCTTTGCTTCGGAGGTGTTGCCAGCCCATCGTTATAAAGCAGCGAATCAAGTCTATCCATAGGCGAAAGAGGGGGAATGATGCCTCTTCGTTTCTCCCAGGAACCTACGGCCCCAGCCCAGTGCGTGTAAATATTATCATCATCGATAGCGCAATAGGCACGTTTCTCAAATCGAACACTGCAATCCAGGAACAATACGTTCTGTCCGTCTCCCTGGTGGGAAAGGGCGTTTCCTGCCTTTTGTTGTTCCGGGGTCCCGGTAACAAGGAAGGCTGGAGGACCTGCAGGATTTTTCCCTACGGTGGCGCCTGGCGGCGCAATCCATGGGTTGCGGTCGGCCGCAATCGCCATACCGGGCTCGCTGGAGGTTGTCAGGGCATAAGCATACACCCCAGTAGCTAACGGTAAAGGCAAATGATACGAGTAGCTGCAATGCGTGGGTGGGTTGATGCCGAAATCCCAGAAATCGATGAGTTCCATTGTTGTTGGCGGGAGCGTGGGCTCCTCAGTGGGCTTAAACTCCGTGGTCCCGGAATCACCCTTGCAGATAAACGACTTGGGCGTGACCTCGGCAAACTTCACCAGAAGATACAAAGAGGCTGAAATGCTCGCCTTGCCACCAACACCGCCCGGCATCCCAAAGGCTATAAACCGGTCACCGCCCATCCAGTTGGCGGTAGGACCCAAAATACTGGTCTTGCCGCCTGCCTTTGGAAGCTCATCCTCATAATCGTTGGCGTAAATGAGCATCGCCTTGCCTATCCCTGACAGGTTCGACCCGCAGACCATACGGAAGGCAATCTGCCTTACCCTGGCCAAGGCGGGCATCAAGATGCCCATCAACAGAGCTATGATCGCAATCACGACCAGCAGCTCAACTAATGTAAAACCTTTCTTCTTCATTGCTTGTCTCCTTTTCTACTTTTCGAGATTCGCAAGCCCGATCGTTTCAGGCACAGTGTGCACACGTTTGCGATAGATAAATGCTTATCACCCTAATAAGGGCCAAACACGTTTTCCTTTTTTTGCGAATCTCCTTTGTTAATTTTCTTTTTGCCCGAAAACGCTCGGTTAAGCAAGTTCACAGAACCGGCTTTCGCCGGCAGAATCCGCCCGACACCAGTGTAGCATAGTCGCCAACTCGATGCAAGAGTAAAGTCCGAAAAAAGTTTTGTTTCGGCAGGAAGGTTTAAGATATGATAAGCGACCAAAAATATGATGACGATTTATAAAGCTATAATAATTACAGTTTTTGAACCTGCCTGTCATTCTAAATAATAACACAGCCCACCCTCTCTGTCAAGTAGATTTTCGACAAAATTCTTCATCTGCTTGAAATTTTCTATAAATCGCTTAATATTCCTGTTATTAGCCTGGAATTACAGATATGACTGCCCTAAAAAACCTTCAAGAAGTCGGAAAAATGCTGGAAAAACACAGCCAGAGTCATCTTTTGGCCTTCTGGGACCAGCTAAACCCGGCCCAAAGGCAGGGTCTCCTTGAGCAAATCCAGCGGGTCGATTGGCCGAAGATTGACGGCTGGGTGGCCGATTTCGTAAAAAATCCCACCCCGGCCCGGATAGACCTGAACTTCGTTCCCGCCCCATTCTATCCTGCTGTTCCCTCCGACCCCGAGCAAAAACGTAAGTGCGCCGAAGCCGCCCGATTGGGCAGAGAGCTTATATCGGCCGGCAAGGTCGCCGCCTTCGTAGTCGCCGGCGGACAGGGAACCCGGCTCGGCTTTGACGGTCCAAAGGGCGATTTCCCAATCAGTCCCATCAAGAACAAGACGCTGTTTCGGATATTCGCCGAGACAATCGCAGCAGTCTCGAAAAAATACAGCACATCCTGCCGCTGGTACATTATGACCAGCCCTCTGAACCACGCCGAGACCAGGAAAATATTCCGCGCAAACGACTATTACGGCTTAGATGCGGAAAGCATCTTTATATTCCAGCAGGGGACACTGCCTAATTTTAGTTTCGACGGCAAAATCCTTCTCACAGACAAAGCCGGCATTTCCTGTTCGCCCGATGGTCACGGCGGCAGCATCAAGGCCCTCCACCAAAGCGGGGCGCTGGAGGATATGAAAAAACATGGCGTGGAATTCCTGAGCTATTTCCAGGTCGATAATCCTCTGGTAAATCTGTTTGACCCGCTCTTTATCGGCCTGCACGCCCTCGATGGAGCCGAGATGTCCTCGAAGGGCATTATGAAACGTGACCCGAAGGAAAAGGTCGGCAACTTCTGCCTGGTGAACGGCAGAGTAACCGTCATCGAATACAGCGACCTGCCGGATGAGCTGGCCGAGCGGCGAACTCCGGATGGGTTGCTGGTCTTCCAGCTCGGCAGCATCGCAATCCATATTATCAGCCGCACCTTCGCTGAGAAACTGAACGCAAAGGGATTCTCTCTGCCTCTCCACAGGGCCGTCAAGGAAATCCCCCATATCGACGAGAATGGAAAGCCCGTAGAACCGGACAGGCCAAACGGCATAAAGCTGGAAAGCTTCATATTCGATGCGCTGCCGCCGGCATCCAGGTCGGTGATTCTGGAGACGATAAGAAGCCAGGAATTTGCCCCCACCAAAAATGCCGCCGGTGTTGACAGCGTAGAAACCACAAGGCAAATGATGGTCGCCCGTGCCGCCGACTGGCTCCGGTCCGCCGGCGTCACCATCCCTGAAAAACAGGATGGCTCGCCGGACTGCCTGCTCGAAATCGCGCCGAGCTTCGCTCTGGAAAAAGACGACATCAAGGCAAAGTTAAATCAAATACCCAAAATCAAATCGAAGGACAAAATCTATCTGGCTTGACCGATTACACAGGGAAATGGTAATATCACCGCAACCGTAAATCGGGCGTTTATGAACAAACTTTTTGGTGGGAAAAAATATGGTAACGTCACATTGCCTGAAAGTATTAACAGTCATCTTGACCACTGCTGTCCTTACAAGTCAGACCGCCGGTGCCGAAGAAACTGAAAATGAAAGGAACGTCAAAATGGAAAAAGTCTCTTACGGCGGATGGCCCAATTGCATCCGCCTGACCAACGGGCAGATTGAACTTATCGCAACCACGGACGTCGGTCCGCGAGTAATTCGCCTCGGCTTTATCGGCGGGCAAAACCTGTTCAAGGAATACAAAGACCTTCTCGGCAAAACCGGCGGCAGCAACTGGCGAATATACGGCGGCCACCGATTGTGGCTGGCGCCAGAGGACCGGGACAGAACATACCGCCCCGATAACCAGGCCGTCCAGCACTCCTGGGATGGAAAGACCTTGAAACTTACGCAGCCCGTCGAACCTGTGACCGGCATCGTAAAGGAATTTGAAATCACACTGGATGCGAAGACCAGCGGCGTGAAGGTCCTTCACCGTTTTATCAACAAAAATCCCTCGGATGTTGAAGCGGCGCTATGGTGCCTTTCTGTTATGGCTCCGGGCGGCAGACTTATCGTGCCGCAGGAACCATACCGCCCGCATTCCGAATATCTGCTTCCCGCACGACAGATTGTCCTCTGGTACTATACGGATATGAAAGACCCCCGCTGGATATGGGGGACAAAGTACATCCAGGTAAAACAGGACCCAAACGCCACTAAGGAGCAAAAGGCCGGCCTGCTCAATAAGGTCGGATGGGGGGCATATTACCTGAACGGCGAAGTCTTTATTAATCGCTATCCGTATTATCCCGATGCAAAATATCTGGATTTGGGCTGCAATACGGAATTCTATACCGATGCCGGGATGTTCGAGTTTGAGACGCTCGGGCCACTGACAAAAATCCCGGCAAACGGCGGAAAGGCCGAATACACCGAGCGATGGTTCTTATTCAAAGAAGAGATTCCGCAGGATGAAGCGCAGATAGATAAAAAGCTGCTGCCTCTTGTCGAGAAGACGGCCGCACCTTGAGCCGTGACAGGGTTCAACCGACAGCCGCTATTTCGGCCAAAGCTGTTTTTTGCCGGTAGTTGACAACGGATTAGCGTGTGTGAACAAATAGGCCCTGCTTCTACCGGTTCAAGGCCCTATTGAGGTCGGCAATTATATCTTCAACATCTTCAATTCCAACGGCGAGTCTGAAAAGCGTGTCCGTAAGTCCAAGCTTGTAGCGCTGTTTTCTATTGTAGTCATAATAGCTCACCAACGCCGGATGTGTTATCAGCGTCTCGACGCCGCCCAAACTCGGTCCGATGTAACACAATCTTAAGGCATCCAGGAAACGCTTGGCGGTATTAATGTTTCCCTTTATTTCAAACGTGACAACCCCGCCGCCTCCGGCCATCTGCTCCTTCGCTATCTTGTAGTGGCGGTGACTTTCAAGAAATGGATAATAAACCTTTTTGACTCGCGGATGACTTTCGAGAAATCGAGCGACCTTCAAGGCAGAGTCATTCTGCTTTTGCACTCTCAAGGGGAACGTTTTGAGCCCTCGCAGCAGGAGATAACAACAATGGGGGTCAATCAGGCCCCCCATAGATTTATGCAGGTTCCGGATGTTTTCTACCAATTCTGTTTTGCCAAGCACGGCGCCGGCCAAAATGTCGTTGTGCCCCGCGAGGTACTTCGTTGCGCTATGGAGAACAATATCTATCCCGAACTCTATAGGTCTCTGGTTATAAGGCGTGCTGAATGTGCTGTCTATGAGCGTCAGGACCTTGTGCCTGGCCGCTATCTTTTTGATTTTGATTAAGTCAAAGATATTCAAATACGGATTCGTCGGCGATTCAGAAAATATAAAGCGTGTGTTTTTTTTGATGGCTTTTTCGAGGACCTCATAATCCCCAAACGGAACGATGGTGCACTCAATGCCAAACTGTTTAAGGTAAGACCTGCAGAATTCGAGCGTTTTTTTATAGCTGTCGTCGGTGATAACAATATGGTCGCCTGACTGCACCAGAGAAAGTATAGTTGTGGTTATCGCGCTCATCCCGGATGAAAAAACCACGCAGTCTTCAGCGCCTTCGAGGTCGGCAAGGCGGGCCTCGGCAATCTTTGCCGTAGGGTTGCCATACCTGCCGTATTCAAAGTGCTCTTTTCCTTTCTTGGTGTAATCTTCGATGGCTTTGCTGTTTTTGAACGTAAATGTCGAAGTCTGCACGATTGGGGTCGTCAGTGAATCGGCATATTTTCTCCGTGGCTCACCGGCATGTATTGCCCTGGTTGATAACGATTTGCCTCCGCGGATAACCTTTTTTTTCTTCGACGATTTAGACATCATCAAATTCCTTCCCAAATAACATCACGTCTGTGCGCAGTGTTCGCTCACCGAATCTTGTGTTCATAGAATTCTACTTTGGATATTATAATACTGCCGGCAATTTGAGCCAGTGAATAAGGCGATGCGATGCGACATAATTTGGCTAAAGAGCGGTCCGCTGCAGATAAAGAGCTCGCGTACAAATATGCCGACGGCAGAATCGAACTTGCGCTGTCCCCCCTTCAAAACGTCCGCCCGCAAACAATAACCAACCCGGCAAATTTGACAGAAAAATGTCAAATTGACGGCTTGCTGCCGAAACGCTCAACCATAAAGGGCTGCAGGTGCGCCGGTGAAAAATAATTGTTGACCTGAATCCCCCGTTCCCGCATCGCCTGCAAAATCCTGTCGCGCTGCTCGGAGGCGGCGCTATCTGCCAGGCGGACAACAAAGACAAACCAGCTTATTTCGCAGCCGGGCAGAGATAACGTCCTACATCGCAAAGATGCGGTCGATGCGTTTGGCTATGTCGGTAAGGTATGCTTCATTGCCGCTCGATAACTCCGCGGTCATATATCCCTCAAAGCCAATTTCATCCAGCGCCTTGCAGACCTGCGGCCAGTTCACGTCACCATCAAGCAGGTTGGTCCACTTGTATCCTTCGCGTTTGAAGTCCTTGAGGTCGATTCTCACGATTCGCTTGCCGAGCGTGCGTATCCAGTCCTGGGAGTAGCCGTAAATAATCACATTGCCGACGTCGAAGTATGCCCGCACCCACGGACTTTCAAACTCATCTACATATCTCGCAAACTCAAGGGGGCTTAAAAGGAACTTGTTCCACACGTTCTCGATGGCAATAACTACCTTCATTTCCTGTGCCAGCGGCAGCAGCTTGCGGATATGCTCCTGCGAGCGCTTGTAGGCATCGGCGTAGGAAACGTTCTCGTTCACAATGGCGGGCACCAGCAGGACCGTGCCGGCCCCCATAGCGTTGGCGCATCGCAGGGCGTTTTCCATCCCTTTCATCCCCTTTTCAATGACCTTTGTGTCCGGGTCGGAAAAGGGGGCGTGCCAGCCGCCGAAGACTATGCCGTGTATGGGCGCCCCCGCCTCCCTCGCCAGTTTCGCCTGCCGGCGTGCGGCGTCCAGGTCATCCATAGGCGAGCCGTCAATGCCGTCGAACCCGCACTTTCTGGCGAGCTTGAACTTCTCGGCATCAGACAGGTCCGCCGGTAACATCCCTATTTTCAATGCTTTATACCACTTTCTGCCCTTGCTTTTCTCTTCTGCCAGGCCGTTCCTGCCGGCCATCATAGCTCCCAACGCCGCCGCAGCGGTGTATTTCAGGAAACCCCGACGCCCCATTACCTTCTCGTCCATTGTTTTTTCTCCACTAATGTCCCTTTATCTATCCGCCAGCCGCGGACAACCCTGAAAAAAGCGCGGCTGCCGGGTCCGGTTTTCTGTAACTGGTGACAATATACCAGCTTTTCCGAACAAATCCAAATTGAAAAACAGCCCCTGCCGCTAATAAGCCGGGCCTCGCGGAAAATCTTAAATAAGGGTATGGCGCCGGCCGGAAACGCGTGTATGGCTGCCGTTTTTCGGCCTATACAATACAGTCCGCAGACCTAAAATATCTTCGGTGCAAGCAGATATGTTTGTTTTTTTATCGGCCCGTCCCATAAAAAGATAAAGTTTTTCCGCTTTCTTTGCCGAATAAAAATATCAGGGTATCTAACACGCGTTGTGTTGTGTTGAAAGGTATTTTCCCTCGGCAAAAAGAGGCTTCATACTCTCATTTTAGGGGCTGTAGAAACTATGAGAACTATCGCTATCGTTAATCAAAAAGGCGGTTGCGGCAAAACAACGGTATCGATAAATCTGGCAAATGCCCTTTCCCAGGGAGGCCAGCGGGTCTTGCTTGTCGATATGGACTCGCAATCCCACTGCGCAGTCGGCCTGGCTGTGCCGGAGGAGCAAATCGAGCAAAGCATTTATGATGTCCTGATAAGCAGAAGCCGAAACGAGCCGATAAAGTTGACGGAAATACTCTGGCAGATTAGCGACCACTTAGAGCTGGCGCCGGCCAGCATAGACCTGTCTGCATTCGAGCCGCAAATGGCCGGCATCCCCGAGCGAGAATCCTGTCTCAAGGAAGCCCTGGAAGAGGTAAAAGACCAGTATGACTACGCGATAGTCGATTGCCCCCCGGCCGTGGGGCTGCTTACCTTCAACGCCCTTCGGGCCGCCACTGATGTCATCGTGCCCGTGGAGACAGGCTATTTTGCACTGCACGGGCTCAGCAAGCAGCTTGAGACCTTGAGCATCCTCTGCAAGCGATGCAGCCAGCAGGTGAATGTGAGGGTGCTTGCGAGTATGTACGACATAAGAACAAAAATGGCCCGCGAAATCCTGGGAGAGCTTCGCAGCCACTTCGGCGACAAGATGTTCAAGACAATCGTCAATTTCAACACCAAAATCAAGGAGGCGTCGAGCTTCGGCCAGCCCATCGGCGAGTATGATTCCACCAGCAAGGGATTCAAAGATTTCCGCGCCCTGGCCGAGGAGGTTTTAAGCTCACAGGTCAAGCAGCAGCGCCGCGAATTTGTGAACTCGCTGTCCAATCAGCTCGAATCCATCAGCGCTACCGCCAATGAGCTGCTGGAGGCGACAAAGCCCGCCGTAAGAGCCCAGCCGACCCTGAAGGTGGAGAAGAAACCCGCCGACATCAGCGAGAAGCTCTCCGATTACTATGGCGTCAACCAGATGGGTGATGCGGTGGTGTTTGTGACGCTATATCCGCACGCCCAGGCCGTCCAGGTCGCCGGTGACTTCAACAATTGGCAGCCTTCAGTGAACCCGCTGCAAAAAGTCGGTCCCAGCGGCATCTGGCAGGCAAAGATAAAGCTGTCTCCCGGCAAGTATCTCTATCGGATGGTCGTCGATGGCCAATGGCAGCAGGACCCATACAACGCGCAGACCGAGATGAATCCGTTCGGCGAATTCAACTCGGTCGTTGAGGTAAAATAAGCAGATTCCCCACAAAAGCCGGGAAACCAGATGGGTTTTTTGCGCCACCTGCTCCCGTGTTCTTGTCTAATGTGCATATTCCCTCTCCCTGTTTTCTGCGTATCGTGGGAATTTATAAATTCCACGCCTTTACAAAGGCCTTGAAGCTGCGGTCGTATGTTTTTTCAGCCGCGGGCGGAAAACAGCAGCCCGGAAGCTGCCTGTTCGACAAATGATAGCTCAGGCACTCGCAGCACATACCCTTCCGCTCGCACCCGGGATAGGTGCACCCGCAGCCCTTCAAGTTCTTATCTTTCTTGCACTCCATACGAATATCTCCTGTTGAAGAAGTCAGACACAGATTAACATCCGCCAGGCGGACTCAAAATGACATTCATCATTCTATATATAACGGACTACTGATATTCAACCGCTGCCAGGGTCCGCGGCGTTATTTTCGTGAAAGTCAATTTACCACCTTCGCAGGAAAACTCAACATTACCTTCGGTCGGCAATATCAGCGTTTTCTTCGCTTTAACGGCTTTCGTGAATTCCACAGACGCATCGATTGGCTCATCATTAAAGTTTTCGACAATCAGGCAATTTTCGCCGACTAAATACAGGGCCACTTTGTTGGGAGCATCGAATTTTATCCCAAACGGTCCAAGCAGCTTGTCCCGAACGGGCTTAAGCTCTTCTCGTGTCAGCCTAAGCAGCCCGCTCGGATTCCCCTCGACCTTTAAGACCATCAAGCTCTCGTCCGTGAGGCTGATTCCATTCAGTCTTTTGGCAAGTCCATCCGTTATCAGGATGGGCTTTTTGGCATCGAGCATTTTCCTGAGCTTATCGGGAAAGTTCGGGTCTTTGAGTGCGTGAACTGCGAAAAATGCGGTCTTGGCATCCGTGTCGATTTCGGCAGCGGGCACAAGGGGCAGTCCCAGCATCCCCACGAAATCAAAGACATATTGCTCATCGTGCGCATCACTGTTTGGCGGCTTGGGTGCGAGAACGCCTTTTACAGGTTTATTTCGCACGAGGGCGGCAAGCTTGAACAGCCCCGGAATTTCTGCTCGCAATTTTTCCACATTTGCCGGGCCGGTCTCATGCAGAAGTGAGCCGTAGCAAAATAACAGCATTTCTCTGGCATCTGCGAGGACGGTTTGGCGTGCCTGCTCTACATAAGTATTTTCTGTGGTGCCGTAGGGGTCGAACCAGCCGCCGCCGGTTTTTGTGCCGCCTATCCCGCCGAGCCATCGCATAATGTAATACGCTTCATACTGGACTTTTCCTCCCCAGCGATTATCGGTGTAGTCTCGCGTCTCGGTGCCGACCCAGATTTTGTCGAAGTCCGCCGTCTGTCGCACAACGTCGTAGCCGCGGTTGTAAAAGTCATCGTACCATTGCGGGTATTTGATTATGATTTTGACATTCGGATTTACCTTCCGTGCAGCTTTCAAAATCTTTTCTTGGCTCATTTTTACCATAAGCTCGCAGCGGTAATCTGCCCAGGAATTTTGGCCGCGGGCCTTCTCGCAATCCGGGCATTTGCAATCCGTGAAAAGAAAATCATCAATCATAATCTCATCGAATATTGATGCGGCGTATTCAAAGATTTTTTGAAGCTGCTGTTGTGTTGGCTGGTCGGTATAGCAGGAGATACCATTCCAGCCGGTTGACCTTTTCCCGATACCTGTTGTAGTGATGCAGCCTGAGACCTCAAAGCCTTCGGCTTTGAAACGGTCTCGGGCGTATTCGAGGGTTTTTCTTTCGGCGGTGTAGCCGTCCCTGTAGGATTCGATAAATACGTGCGTCACGCCGGTCTTTTTACACCAGTCGATAGCGTTCTTTGTCCCCTCATCTGAGGATAAAAGGTCGCGGACGTTCTGTGCCGTAAAGAGCGTGGAAATCTTCAGGACCTTTCTATTTTCCTTTGCCAAATCCCACAGCGGTTGCGAGCGGCACGGCAGAGCAATCAGCAGCGTCAGAACTCCTGTGGTGACAATATTGACATATCTGAACCTAATCATTTTTACACTCTCCCGAACAGGCATAAACAACTTATTTCATTAAGGTTGGAGACACTCCATTCAATACCGGTCTGCTACTTTGTTTTTGTGAGCGTTACCTTGCTCACCGCAAGTTCCAAATCGCCGCCGAGGATGGCGATTCGAAAGTCGGCGCCGTTGCAGCGGTTCATAAACCGGCACTGCGGCAGCGTAAATTCCGCCGTCTTCCATTTGCCGCCTCCCTCAATTGAGACATAGCCGACAGGCCGGAACGAACCTTCAAGAACGCCGATTTGCGGATTGGAACTATCGTATTCGAGCAAAAATGACAAACACCCCGCATCCCGATAGGTAACGGATACAGTAACAGTCTGGCCGAACAGCTCGTATGCAAAGGCATCGTCCACATTAAAGTAGAGGTAACGGTTCTTGCCGGGGTGCGGGTTCGGTGCGGAAACAGCGGCCTGCACTTCTGCGAACTTCGCCGTTTTCCAGAAACCGTCACCACTGCTGTCAGCAAGTGCAAGGCCTTTAGCTTGTCCTGGTGACCAGGCGACGGATTTGGCGTCAAGATATGACGATGGGAGCCGGATTTGCATTTTCGTTCGCCATATATCCGAGAACAATCGCGTCAGGACTATATAAGTTCGTCCGTATTCGCGCGATGCGGCAATATCCGTGCCTTCGTGCCATTCGCTCCAGGTCTCGACGTGCACTATCCAGGGCCTGTTCTCCGGCTTGAGCTGGAGCACCTTCAGCCACCGCTCGATATAAGTTTTGCCATCCAGCCGTTTAACGATGAGCGGCGTTCTGTCGGGCACGGCGCTGTGGTCGTATCCGGGGCCAAGAGCAGCCACGTGTTTGTAAATGAGCGGGCCGCTCACCGCACCGCCCCAGGAATATACCGCATCGGTTTCGCCTGTCCAGTTGGGAGATTTTACGATGAACGGCTCTATACCGAAGTCTTCTTTGAATCTGCGCCTTGTATATTCAAACTGGTTCGGGTCCTGTTTTTTGGCAAAGGCGGCCTCGTAAATAAAGATAATCGGCTTACCGTCCACGCGTGCCCATTTCGAAGGCGGAATCAGACTGAAAAAGTCGCGTATGGCAGTGTAGAACCACTCTTTGCCAAAATCCGTTGACAAATCGACGTGGTAACTGCTTCCATCTTTGTTGAAGCCGTTCCACAGAAGTATCGATGTGTCGTAGAACAAGCCGATTGCCGGCGGGTGAAGCCCTTCCTTCTGCAGGGCATCGTGCGCCTCAACCAACGGCGGCAGTCCGACAAAGCTCCATCCATCATATTTGCCCGGCACGCCCCAGAATACCGGCA
>Ga0315291_10000792_pt1 | contig 42159 bp, 35 predicted proteins | sample YL17G12_20_MG_FD_203070 | JGI IMG/M metagenome (GOLD analysis project Ga0315291, IMG submission 203070) | Sediment microbial communities from Yellowstone Lake, YNP, Wyoming, USA - YL17G12_20 | ecosystem: Environmental > Aquatic > Freshwater > Lake > Sediment | place: USA: Wyoming | collected...
GTCCGCGATATCGTCCCGCTGTGCCGCCATGTTCTGGAGTTGCAGCGCAATGTCTACGAGCAGCATCAATTTTACTTCGAGAGTGCACTGGCCCACTGCTATTGCTTGATCGACGAAGACCTGATTCGCCAAGTGCTGATCAATCTGATCAAAAACGCCGCTGAGGCCTGCGCCGATGCGCCGACGGATATCGCCGTGTTGGTCGAGGAGCAGCACCACAACGTCTTGATCAAAGTCCGCGACCACGGCCCAGGCATTCCGCCGGAGCTGACGGCCCGCATCTTCGAGGCGTACTTCACGACCAAGCACACCGGCCCCAATCCCGGCATGGGCCTTGGACTCGCCGTCTGCCAAAAGATCATTTTGGATCACGGCGGCCGGCTGAGCGTGATCAGCAAACCGGGCGAAACCATCTTTACGATCCAACTACCGCGGCGTACAAACGAACCAACCTAGGCCTCAACCGGACTGAACCATGCACGACCAATCCCCCCGCACCGACCTCATCCGTGGCCGCCGCATCCTCGTCGTCGACGATCACCGCAATATCCGCGTCACCCTGCGTTTTACCCTAGAAAGTGAAGGCGCCCAAGTCACCGAGGCCGAAACCTGCGCCCAGGCGAGACAGCTCTTCGGGCACTTGCCGACCGGTGACCTCGCCTTTGCTTACGATTGCGTGCTGATGGATATCCGCATGCCCGACGGCAGCGGCCTAGAACTCCTAGACACCCTGGCGCAGGCGGGCCTTGCCAGCCGCGTCATCCTGATCTCTGGCGAAGGCACCGTCAGCGATGCCTTCAAGGCGACGCAAAAAGGTGCGTTTGATTATATCGAAAAGCCGTTTGGCGCCGAACGCATCCTCGTCAGCGTCGCGCGCTGCTTGGACTTTAATCGCCTGACCAGCGCCAAGGAAGAGCTTGAGCAACTGGCTCAAGGCCGCGAGATCCAGGGCGAGCATCCGCGCATTCAAGAGATCCTCAAGCTGATTCAGCGCGTCGCCCCGACCAACGGCCGCGTCTTGATCTGCGGCGAAAGTGGCACCGGCAAAGAGCTGGTAGCCCGCGCCCTGCACCGCCAGTCAAACCGCTCCGATCGACCGCTCATCAAGGTCAACTGCGCCGCCATCCCGCATTCGCTGATCGAAAGCGAGCTGTTTGGCCACGAAAAAGGCGCCTTCACCGGTGCTGCCAAATTGCGCCTGGGCGTGTTTGAACGGGCCGATACCGGCACCTTGTTTCTCGATGAGATCGGTGAACTCAGCCTCGAGGTCCAAGCCAAGCTCCTGCGCGCTCTACAAAACGGCGAGATCCAACGCGTCGGCGGCGACAAGGTGATTAACGTCGATGTCCGCCTGATTGGCGCCACCAACCGCGATCTCAGCGAGATGGTGCATAGTGGCGAATTTCGCGAAGACCTGTACTACCGGCTCAATGTCGTGACCTTGACCCTCCCACCCCTGCGCGAACGAGCCTCGGACATTCGTAAATTGGCCACCACCTTTCTCAAAGACGCCGTGCACGATCATTCTTTGGGGCACAAATCCTTTGCCGAGCGCGCCCTGCAGCAGATGGAAAGCTACCCCTGGCCGGGCAACATCCGCGAGCTCCGCAACGCCGTCGAGCGCGCCGCCATCCTCAGCGAAGAGGCGGTGATCGAAACCCTCGACGAGCTGGTCCAACCGCCACCGACTGCGGATGCGAGCAGCTCATCCGCCCCGGTCGATGCCGATGCTGCTTCCGGCGCTGTAAGCAACGGGACCGAGACCTTTGCCTTTAGCTGCGCCGTCAAGAGCTGGCAGGAGTTCCACGAAGCTGCCGGCAAGGCCTATTTGAAGTTCGTGCTGCGCCGCGGCGCCGGCAACGTCAGCGAGACGGCGCGCCTGCTCTGCTTGGAAAGGGCGTATCTACATCGGCTAATGAAGAAGCTCGGCGTCCAGCGGGACATCGTCGTCGCGGATTGACACCAGGGCACGTGACCAGCGCTTTCTTTATGGACTGCGCCGAATCTTTGCCTCATCATGGAACAACAAACCCAGACCGAGAGCCTCGTGGGGGGACACCGATGCCTATCCAAATGATCTCCGCCATCGGCTATATGGCCGCAGCCGTTGGTGCTGGCGTCTCGCTATACCAATGGCGGCGCAGCAGCAGCCTCTACGCCTTATTAGTCGAAAGCGCGAATCGCTACGAAGAGTTACGCCAGCGTGGGGCGGCTCTTGAGCAGACCCTGCTACAGAATGAAGCAAAAAACCGGCAGAGCAACGAAAGCGCCCAGCGTTTGACCAATGCCGTCGCCGAGGGCCGCGAAAAGGGCGCCGACTTGCTGCGCCGCCTGGAGCAAAAGGAGCTCGAAAGCAAGCTGATCATCGACCGCCTCGAGCTGCAGAAGAGCAACCTCCAGAAGCAGCAGGCGATCGTCCTGGCAGCGCAAAAGACCGCCGAGGAGAAGGCCGAGGCGCTGCAACTACAGTTGACCCACGAGCGACATGCCGCCAACGTCGATCGCCAGGCCTGGGCCCAGGAGCAAGCCCTGACCCTGCGCGACTGGCAAGCCCGCTTGACCACCGCCGAGGCCCTGCATCAAGCCGCCGAGAAGAAGGCAAAGAGTGGGGATCCCGCGGAGTTGCGTCGCCTAAGGCGCAAGGTCGCGCAATACGACCGCCTCTACAGCAGCATGAAGGGCCTGCGGGAGATGAGCGAGGAGCGCAACCGCAACTGGGAGGTGGCCCTGGGCCGCCTCGCTAGCTGGATCCTCGAAGAAAAGGGCGTCCAGCACCTGCCGCAGGCGATCGGGCCGCTGGTCGGCCAGGCCATGCAGTTGATCGGTGCGCAACTGATCGACGATCAGGAGATTATGGCTCCCCGCGAAGGTGGCGAGCTCGCTGCCCACATGGATCCCGAGGCGGACCATGATGAGGCGGAATTCACTAAGGCACACGATGTCGAGCGCTGAGCACAGACCGGATCAGGGGACCGCGGTTCATGGTCTTGATGATACGAACGATAGGGATGATAAGGGCGAGGGCAAAGACAAGACGGAGGGCGAGTCTGCCGACAGTGACAAGCCCGAACCGGTGTACCCGCATGATGCCTGGCAGCTCCTGCAGAGCTTCCTGACCCCGACCAGACGCGACAAGATGTTAGCCGTGGCGAGCGCGCGTACAGAGCGCATCCGCCTCGTCGTCCAGGATATCCACGATCCCCACAATGTCTCGGCCTGCCTGCGTTCGGCGGATGCCTTTGGCGTCCAGCACTGCGATGTCGTGACGCTCAAGGAGCGCTTTCATGCCTCCACGGTCGCCAGAGGCGTGGCCTCGTGGCTGACGATCAAGCGCCATCATAGCATCGCCGCCTGCGTCCAAGGCCTCCGCCAAGCCGGTTACCACATCTACGCCGGGGTCCCGCCGGCACCGGGCGTGCTGACTTTGGCCGAACTACCGATCCAGCACAAGATCGCCGTCGTCTTTGGCAACGAGCATGCCGGGATCGACAAGGCGTGGTTGCCGCATATCGACCAGCCCTTCACCATTCCGATGGTCGGCATGGTGGAGAGTTTAAATATCTCCGTCGGCGCCGCCATCACCCTACAGTATTTAACCGATAAAGCCCGCAGGCAAGCCGCCGTCGCCCCCTACCCGCTGGATGAGGCGGCGCGTACCCAACTGTTGAATGCGTGGATATGCCGGCAGTTGGCGGCGTGGCCGCAGATGCTGGAGCGGCTGCGCGCGGGCCAAGACGTGGAGAATTCCGATGCGAAGCGCTAAGAGCCCGGCAAAACATCAACGGACGTTCTATCCTAGGCTCCTACTCCTGGCTCTAGCGCTCGCCGCGATGCCGGGCTGTATCACCAGCGGTCCCACGGCAAAGCTGGGTGTGCAGGAGGGCCATGCCAGCTACGTCCCGGCCCGCATCGCCCTGGTGGGTTGCCAACTCTGGCCCGAAGGTGCGCGCTTTGCCAAATTGCCGCTCACCAATGCGAAGCCCGCGGAGCTGCGTGAGCTATGCGCAGCGACTGATAGCTATCTCAAGACGGGCTCTCAGGGCCAACCATATATGAAAGGCTACGTGCCCGAGGTAGTCGTGAAGCGACTTGAAAAAGCCGGCCACGGTGAACTCCTCGGCACCTTGCCCCAGATCTGGTCCCACCGCGCCAGCGATAGTAGCGACGCCGTCAACGCACCCGCTGTTTACAACAGCTCCATCGCTCCAAGGCCGGAATGGTTGCTGTGGCTCAATCGCCTGAGCACCGACGTCTACAACGCCGACGCCGTACTGTTGCCTTTCATCACCTATGCCTATGACCGCCAGTATGACGACAGTGGGCTGCAAGTCGCCGAGCGCTCGGCGGGCATCGTTGTGCTGTTGATCGACACCAACAACGGTGCGCTCATTTGGGCCGGCGGACGCGACGCGGTCGCCGCAAACAAGCGTTTGAGCAACGGCAATGTTCCCGCTCCGCTAAACCTCCCGCCGTGGACGGATCTAAATGACCGTCTGTTTATCGAAGACCTCTGGAAGGAATTCCCTGGTCGCCAGGTATTTTAACCGCGTGAGACGCAGGTGGGCGACATGGCAACATCCAAGACCAGCTACCTAGACCGCGTCGCCATTGAAGTCGCCATGGTGTGTGGCGTCGGCCGGATCAAGAAGGCTCCCGGGACCTTCGGTTCGATTCCAGGCCTGTTGGTCGGTTGGTACCAGCATAGGCTGGCCACGGTGGCAGGTACGCAGCTTGGTAGCTGGGCTTATCCCCTCACCCTGCTGCTGTTGCTTGGCATCACCGTCGCCATCGCCTGGTGGTCGATTGCCCGCACCGAACATGTGCTTGGCATCCACGACGACCAGCGCATCGTCATCGACGAGGTGGCGGGCCAAGCCGTCGCCGTCTGCGCGCTGCCCTTGGCCTGGCCATGGTATCTTGCGGCATTCTGCCTGTTTCGCCTGCTGGACATCACTAAACCCGGTCTCATTGGCCGCATCGATCGCGACGCCCCTGGCGCCTTTGGCACCCTGATGGATGACGTGCTCGCAGGCGTCGTGGCGGCCGCCATGCTCCTTGGCGCGCTATACTTTATGCCAAGTAGCATGCTAGGATAAGATCCATCCTATAAAAGTTTAAGCTAGAGTCGAAGTCGATGACTTTTCATCCCGCTCAAGATTCGAGGACGCGCATGAGCTCAATCGCCCGTCGCATCGTCGGTGCCCTCTGGTGTTCCGTCGCCCTGCTGGCATGCGCATCCTGTCAAGGTGGCGGCGGCGCAGTGGCCGGCAACGATCAAGGCTCTGACCCCATCAACGATCAGGAATCCACTGATTATAAGAAGGCCTTGGTCCGCTGCTACAAAACCGGCGGCACCCGCATCGTCAAGATCATGGGCGAGCTGCGCTGCTACTGAGGCGCCGGCCTATTTGCGACCCTTGAGCCAATAGGCCCGCAGCTGCCCCTTACCCTTAAAGTCGACGAAGCCGCGCTCTTCGCAGTCAAAGTCGTCTTTGACCAAGTTGTACGTGGTTTCAGAGATTTGGATGCGGTCTTGTTGACCATGCGACTCCATGCGACTGGCGATATTCACCGTGTCGCCCCACAGGTCATAGGCAAACTTGCGCTGTCCAATCACTCCAGCGACGACTGGACCACTGTGAATACCGATGCGCACCTTTAGTTCAAAGGCCAGGGAGGTGCTGATGCGAGCAATCTCGCTTTGCATGGCTAAGGCCACGTCGCAGATATTGAGGCCGTGGCGTTCGTCAGGGACGGGTAGTCCCGCTGCCGCGAGGTAGCAGTCGCCGATGGTCTTGATCTTCTCAACATTGTAGCGGTCCACCAGGTTGTCAAAGGAATCGAAGATCTCGCTGAGAAACGACACCACCTGCACCGGATCCATGGTCGACGAGATCGGCGTAAACGAGACGATATCGAGGAACAACACCGAGACCATCGCAAAGCGTTCAGCGATGGTTCCTTCGTTGGCCTTGAGGCGCTCGGCAATCTTTTTGGGCAGGATGTTCAAGATCAACCGTTCCGACTGGTCCATGGCGTGACGCAGCTCCGTCGTGCGTTCCTCGACGAGGATTTCAAGGCCATGTGAGTATTGGAGGATTTCCGCGTTTTTGCGTTTTAGCTCGTCGAGCTGGAGGCGATGCTTGGCGTGTAAGATACGCTCCAGACTAAAATCCTGAACCGTGATGACGACGTAGCCAGTGTCAGCAGCAGAGTTGGACTGCGCCTTAAACAGGTTGAGGACGACTTCCTTCTTGTCCGCACCAACGGCAACCGCAATCTCGGGACTCACCACGGACTGGCCCGAATTAAGACAGCTGAGCGCATACTGCGACACCAGGGGACCTTCGACGCGCACCACCTCGTCGATGCTCTTGCCGCGGATTTTGCGCGGCGGCAGCTGAAAGAAGGCGGCACTGGTTTGGTTGAAATAGCACACGGTCAGATCGGCCTGGACCACCAAAACCGGCGTCAACAAATGATCATACGGCGAAAACATCGAGCTTTCGCTAGGTATGACTGGGTTGACGGGGGCCGCACTCATCGCTCAAGGTCCTCGCTTAGGCACTGGCTTTAAGAAACCTAAAGTACTGCTCTTCGATCGCATCAAATTCCATCTCGGCCTTACATTCAGGGCAGTTCACACTCGGCGCCGCCAAGCCTGCAACAGCCGCGGCGGTGATCAGCACCTTTTGTTCACGGTCACAGCTCTCGCAGAAATACGGCGCATAGAAATTCTGCACTTCCGAACCGGCGCGAAAGAAGCCGGCCACCATATTGATCTGTTCGATGATGATCTGCGTACAGTTTTGATAGACCAGTTTGGCCGCCGCCGGCAGCGACTCCGAGAAGTGCACCCATTCACGGATGCCGCACGAATTGATGCCCTTGACCCCGTCAAAATTAAAGGTATAGACCTTGCACTCAGGCAGCTTGATCTGGGTGAAATCGACGTCTTCATCGATGACACCGGCAAAGGACAGCTGCGCCTCGCCAGACTTTTCGGTTGCGGTCACGTGAAACTTGCTACTCATGCTGCCCCCTTGGCCTGGGTGAAGTAGTTAAAGGAGGTGACCCTGCTGCGGTAGTGCTTGTAGCGCTTGGTCTTTTCGAGCAAACAGAGAATCTCGGTACGCTTGCCGACCTCGACATTGACGACAAATTGATTGGCCGTGTAAAAGGCCAGGTATAAACCCGCCCCCGCCCCACCGCGCTTTTCTTCGATAAAATTGGTATTAGTGACGCACTTAAGCAGATGCCGGACGATCTTCTCCCGGGTCAGACGGCCAAACTGATCGCTCACCGCGATCCCGATATTGTCCTCATCGGTGCCAAAGGCGATCTCCACGGTCTCGCTTGGCAGCAAAACGATCTTCTCCTTGCGGTCGGTTTGCTCGTACTTGGGCTGTAGGCTAGTTCGGTCCACCGGTGCATTGTAGACCGCGTTGGTCAGCAGTTCATTGGCGGTCTGGCGCAGGAAATCCTCGGCAGCGCCAAAGCTCGCCTTCAGATCGACATGGCCCAGGAGTTCATCGATCGTCGCATTGATCGCAGCGGCCGACCCGACCGTGCGCGACTCAATCACGGCGGCGGGGCTCAGATGAGCGGCAAGCCCCCACAGCGTCGGCGATGCCATCTTCTGAGCGGTCACGGCAAACTCCTTGAGCCAGGAGCGACCGTTGCCGCCGATGATATGGCTTAGGGGAAAGCGCGCCAGGGCTTTGGTGATGTTTTCACCATCATCATGATCGGTCAGCAAAATGCAGCGCGCAGCATGTTGGGCCAGCAGCGACTCGACTTGAGCGGCAGGAAGGGCACGCTCGTCGATCAGCACAATATCGGCCGAAGACACGAACGCTTCTCCCTCGTGCACGTCTGCGGACACCTGAGCTTCTGCCAAACACGCAACCATATCCTCGCGCACCCCAGGGGTCTGCGACACGATCGCGATTTTGTTTAATGAAGCCATACCTATCCTAAGAGCTTAGCGACAACGAGCGTCAAGTCATCAGCGAGCGGTTCGGTGGCAAAGAACTCTGTGGCTTGACCAACCACCCCGTCCCTAATCTCTTCGGCGCTGGCTTGAGCATACTTTAGAATCGACTTGAGGAACTTGCGTCCGCCGTACTCCTCCTGCGCCGGATTCTTGCACTCGACAAAGCCATCGGTAAAAAACAAAATCATGTCCTTTGGCGAAATCTTCACGCTTTCATCGCTATAAACCGTATCCTGGCGCTGCCCAAGGCGCAGGGCTACCGCCTCCATCAGCGGCTTGAGGTCTTTTTTGTCCGGCGCCTTGTCTTTGTATTGATACAAATAGGGCGGATTATGCGAGGCATTGCTGTAGGTCACGGTCAGGTTCTTAACATCGATGAGACAGACAAAGAACGTCATTAAGATCTTGCCCTGCGCCGCACCATACACTGCTTTATTTAGCAAATTCAGTACGCTAGCCGGTGAGTCGAGCAGCTCCGGGTGGGTCAAGCCAAACTCCTTGACGGTGGTCGTGCAGCTCGCCGCCGTGGCCGTGATCAATGCGGCCGGAACCCCGTGCCCCGTGGCATCGCCGATCAGCAGCATGACCTTGTCGCCGTGCGGCACGATCCCCCACCAGTCACCACCGCAGTCGGAGGCTGGGGTATAGAAGGACGCAATGTCCAAACCACTAAGAACCTGATGCACTGGGGGAAAGAAGGAGTCTTGCACCAGCTTGGCGACCTTCATCTCCTGTTCCATGCGGACTTTGTCTTTTTCCTGCTCGAGCAGGTCGACGATGCGGCCGGCCATGTAGTTAAACGAATCGGCGAGCACGCCGATCTCGTCGTTGCCCTTGATGGTGACCTTGGATTTAAAATCACCACCGGCGATCACCTCGGTACCACGAAACAGCGCCTCGATCGGGTTGGTCAACGTCCGCGCGAAGATCATGCCGATCATCATGGCGATGGCGATAAAGAACACGCCAAAGTAGATCGACTTGACCGTCAGCTCACGGGCCGCTTCGAAGGCCTTGCTGGTCTTGATCTCCGACAGGACTAAGAGGTCAAACAGGCCGACAGCGGTATAAGCCACGTAGAGTCCGTCGCCCGCACGATTGGTGGCGGCCCGCACACCGGTGGTTTGCTTGCTGCGTAGGATGTCTCGAATATAGTCTTCACCCAGCATCGTCGCCGCGGCCGCCAGCTTACTTTGCTGCTGATGCGCAAAGAGCTCGCCTTGCGAGCCGATGAGGTAGGTATTGTAGATGCGGTTCTTCTGAAAGCTGCTGAGAAAGCGCGCTAGCTCAAAGCGCACGACCAAGTAGCGTTGCGTCAAGGGGTCCTCGCGGATCAAGGTCAACAGCGCTAGTCCTCCCTTGATGGAGGAGTTCTGCAGCACCGGATGCTTGGGCGTGACGGTGGCAAAGTTCAGTGGCCGTTCGCTATCGACGCGACTAAGGTAGTTGTCCGGGACCTCATCGGCACGCAGGTGCTCGCGGTTGGTGAGGCGCAGCAGGCGCTCATAGCCACTGCCGCGCTTTTGATAGACGGAAAATTCGACCATATCGGGATCGCTGTAAAACAGCGTCCTAAGCAGCTGCCGCCCTTCAAGCGCGGTGGTGACATCGCCAGGACCTGTCACCGGTTGCTGCCGCGCCTTCAGATCCTTCTCCACCCATGCCAGGTCGTCACGGGCTGCGGCGAGCAAAGGCGCCGGAATGCGCGCCGCCGACTTAAGGAGCAGCCGAAAGGCAATGGACGCCTCCAATAAGCGACCACTCCCGATATCACACCACGCCTGCTTGTAGGCAGCGTAGCTGGCGTACTCCGGCTGCGTCGCCACGATCTTTTGGTAGGCCGCCTGGGCCGTCTTAAAGTCGCGCATCAGGTAGGATACCTCAGCCAAGGCAAAGCGCGCCTCGCTGATGTGCCGATCGTTTTTAAACTCCTGCGTAAAGGCGCGCAATCCCTCCTGTGCCTCTTCGTAGCGACTCAGCCGCTGGTAAGCCTGAAGCAGATCCCAAGTCGTGTCGGCATTGAATTTGAGGCGCGCCTTTTTATCCACCTTGTCGCTTTCCTCCAGCAGCACCGCCGCCAGATCCACGCCCTGCTGTAGAGCGTCGCGATCGCCGCTACCCGCCAATCCCTTGCGCAGATACAACGCGGCCAATCCCTGACGCAGTTTCGCCGGAGCCTTCTCTCCGCCCTTCTTCGCAACGACTAAGGCACTCGCAGCAATATCTGCGTCGATCTCGGCAAGCGGCAGGTTCACCTTATCCTTAACGCCAAGGGCTGCCGCAGGCAGCGCCGACCTTTCCTCATCCGAACCAAGGCGACGATCGGCGACGAGGTTATAGATCCCCAACGAATCCTTCAAAATGCGGCTCAAAAAGCTCTGCACCTGCTGTCCCGACGACTCCGCGGTTGCTAGACTAGAGCCGAAGATATAACGCGTCTTGTCATCGTTAAATAGATTGAGCGCGACCACCAAATACAGGCCGAGCGATAGCATCACCAAGGCCGAGGTCACGGCGATCAGTTTGATGCGAATGGAATAGCGAACAGTGCGAGCCATGCGCGGTTGCCGATATGGGAGCTGAAGACCCCGTGGAACTTACTAAGAAGCTTCCTTAATCATATCGCTTCAAGAGATTAGCCGCAGCCGGCAGATCCTGCCGGGGTCAGTCACTTTTGCTAGATGGATTGGCACTGGGGGAGGTCGGTGCGATCCGACCCCTCCACCACCTATAAACCTTCTTCGTCATTTTTTGCTTGTTCGTGGCCCTGAAGTTTATGAAACATGTCAAAAATGGCGCCATTAATAGGCAAAAAAATCCGCCTGGGCCGAGGCCAAATCGCGCACACAACCATCTATTATTATTGGCCTTGCAGGAATTGCTGTAAAGTTTTCGCCGACGTCTCCGATAAGACGATTGGCTTACAACGCTTAGAGGTAATAGCCGGATGAACTTGCAACGACTAACTATTCTCATCGTCGACGACAATGCCCATTCCAGCGAGATCATCGCAGAGCATTTAACCAGTGCCCTAAAGGATGCCGTCATCGTCAATGCCCCCGACGGATCGGAAGCGCTGAGGATGCTGCGCCAACGGCCGATCGACCTGGTCATCACCGATGAGGTCATGCCGAAGAAGTCAGGCACTGATCTGATCAAAGACGCCGCCGCTTCGGGCGTCAATTGCCCGTTTATTATTTTGACAGGCCTACGCTCGCAGGATGTCCCAATCGAAAAGCGCAATGCCCACCGGGTGCGCTTGCTAGAAAAACCGACATCTGGATCCGACCTTTTACAGTTGGTGCAGGTCATCTTGGCCGATCGTAAGACTGCCTAAGCTCTGCCGAAACGGCCGGGAATGTGGGCCATTTGCTGCGGTTATGGCCGGCCTGGCACCAAATAAATATTTGGCAGTCATAGGCTTAGGTTAGTAGTGAGATCAAGAGATTTCGTATTAAAGCCAACAGGCAAACCAGACCGGTTAGACGCGATCAGGTAAGTCAGATGAACGGCATAGTTTGCCCACCAAGATCCGGGCAAGGTTTGCCCGTTTATTTCCGCTGTAAGATACCGATCAGCCTCTCACTATGGTCCTAGCTTTAAAACTAAAAAAATACCGCACGGTCGAGACCGGCGTCTTCGCGACGTTGGTGCTCATCGCCATGATCTTTGGTTACCTCGCTTTTTCACCGGCATCCTATGTCGAACAAGCAACGACAGGTAAAGCCGTGGCGACCATGGATGAGGTTCATAGCAGCGTCAAACGCAAATCCGAGGGCAGCTTGGCATGGAACGACGCCGAGGGTGGTGGCGGCCTGTACGGTGGTGATCAAATTTTAACGGCGGCCGATTCGCAGGCCAGAGTGAAGTTCGCCGACGGCGGTGAGGTGACCGTCGCCGAAAATTCGCTGATCAAGATCGAAACGCAAGGCGGCCGTACCAGCCTCGACATGACCAAGGGCTTTGTCTCGGGCAAATTCGCTGATTCAGCCGGCCAAGTCACCATCAAGATGGGTAAGACCGAGGTGCGCTTAAAAAAGGGCGCCGAGGTGCAGATCAAGGTCGATCAGAAGCATCCGGAAGCCACCACTTTTGCGCTGATCAAAGGCGAAGCTAGCCTTAAACCACAGGTGGGCCAAAAAGAAGTCAAGCTGGCCTCCAACCAACAGCTAAAACTCGACACCAAATCCGGCACCGCGACGGTGCAAGAGATTCCCATTCGCCTCCTTAAACCAAACGGCACGCAGCGCCTGGAGGCGGGTTCGGCCGACGGCGTCGTGTTCGCCTGGGATACCAAGAAAGAGGCGACCAGCTACAACGTCGAGATTGCCACGGACAGTGCCTTTAAGAACATTGCGATCAGTCGAACCCTTGGCGCTAAATCGCTGCGCATCACAACGCTACCGGCTGGCTCGTACTACTGGCATGTCCATGGAACAGGCAGCGATGGCTCGGCGCTGAATAGTTCCGACAGCGCTTTGCAAATTGTTCCGCCGCCACCACCACCGCCACCGCCGCTACCTCCTCCCCCCGCACCGGTCGCTACACCCGAGCCAAAGGCGCCGAGCGAGGCCCTTGCGCAGCAGCCAGCTGAGGCGCCCGCCAATGCCGACCATATCGTCGCAGCACAGGCACCACCAGAGAAACCACCGGAACCGCCACCACCACCACCGCCACCGGTGCCAGTGGAACCGGTCTTGACGAAGCCGCTTAACGCGGCGACCGTCAACCTAACGATCAAGCAAAATCGTGTTTACTTTGGCTGGGAGGATCAACCCGCAACCCACGACTTCACCATCGACATCGCCACGACGCCGGATTTTGACCATATGGTCCTGACTAAGCACATCATCGGTCAACACTTCGAATGGGACCATCCCAAACCCGGCAGCTACTTCTGGCGGCTCCACGCCGAAGGGCAAAACGCTAGCGCCGTCAGCCAAGCGCGCTCCCTCACGGTGCGTGCCATTGTACCGCTGCCCCCACCTAAACTTGAAGACAGCTACTTCTTCCGCCTGCCACGGCGTGGCCCAACCTCAATGCTGCGCTCGGTCTTTAAGACAATCCTCGGCATGAACGAGGCGAGGGCGGTCGTCGCCCCTGGGGGGCCAGATGATGACGCTGCGGACAACGACCGTGCCCTCCCGCTGACCGACCTGAAACCTAAATCAAAATCTGTTTTGGATCACGTTGAGATTCATTGGCCCCCGGTGCGCGGCGCCGTCAACTACATCAGCGAGCTGGCGACGAGTTTAACTTTCAAAGACATCGTCGTGCGCACCACCAGCAAAGCTCCTGCCTTCTACTGGCCCGAGGCCAGACCTGGCCGCTACTATCTGCGCGTCGCAACGGTTGACTCAGAGCGTAGCCGCGGCCCCTTTTGTCGCCCGGCGACGGTGATCGTTGAGGAAGAGCTACCACCTCCACCTCCACCGCCGCCACCGCCCCCACCCCCGCCTAAACCAAAACCAGCGCCGCCACCGCCGCCGCCACCGAAGGCCGTGGTCGCCGAGCCACCGCCGCCACCGCCGGTTAAAGCCGCCGCGCCGGCGCCGACCTTGCCACGGCCGAAACGGCCCGCGCGCGAAGCGATGCGCGGCACGAGCGACGTGGTGAGCACGACCCAGAGCCCCAACCGCACGGCGCAGGTCGAATTGTTGGCGGCTTATGCCCCGGCGATCATTTCGAACAGCATGATTAGCCCGAATGTCACCAATAGCTTGAGTATCACCACGTTCAATTCGTATTTCTTTAGCGGAACCCTGTATTTCATGCGCAACTTCAGCCTCGAAGGGGCCTATCAACGCATGTCGGTGGACCTCTACAAAGCCCAGAGTCTCGACCAGGGAACAACCGGTCAACCGGTGCTGGCCTTTCGCCCGCAGTCGATCACCGCGCGCTTACAGGGGCGGTGGTCGCTCGGCTCTAGTCCCTATGCTCCGGCGCTCGAAGCACGCGCTGGCTACCTCTACAAGACTTTCTACACCTACTACGCCGGGTCGCTGACCACATTTGGCTTAAGCGAGGCCGGTGCTCACCATGCCACGGCCGGACTCGGCATCCGCCAGCCCTTGGCTCGGACGCAGCACCTCGAAGCGCTGGTCGATGTGGCGAAGCCGCTCGCGTCGAGTCCAGCAAAGGTCACCGGAGGGCAACAATTGTCGCTCCTGGGGGCGTATACCATCGAGATCCGAGCGCCGATGCAGCTGACTTTTGGCATGCGCTACATCGGCACAAGCTATGACTTCACCGATCAGGCCCACGACGTCCAAGGGACCATGAGCGAGCGAAGCCTAGCGGTGTTCGGGGCGTTAGGCTGGCGCTTCTAGCTGCTATCCGCTGCCACTGCGCGGCTTTGCTGCATAAACCCTGCCCTCCAGCCTTCCTGCCCTCCCAGTTGCCTAGAATAAAGCTGCCCAAAAACTGGGAGAGCGGGAAGGCTGGAGGGCAGGGTTTATGCAGCAAAGCCCCGCCGCGATTCTAACCAGCCAAGATAAAACACGATTTTCGGCATCAGCCGGGACTCCAGAGCAGCGCCGACCTGTCCTTCGCCGGCGCGGTTTGGACCTCGTCTTGATCCCAGGTCTGGGGGCGACAAAAAATAGGCTGCTTGCACATTTTGCTGAAGCTAGTAAAATCCCGCCCTGGCTCAACAAACCATCAACAGGCGCCAAGCAGGAGCACCCCTTGATCGAACAAACTTTGTCCATTATTAAACCCGACGGCGCCCAACGTAACCTGATCGGCAAGATCGTCAGCCGCTTTGAAGAAGCCGGCCTGCGCATCGCCGCGATGAAGAAGAAGCAACTCTCCAAGCAGGAAGCCGAAGGCTTCTATGCGGTGCACAAAGCCCGTCCGTTCTACGGTGAGCTGGTGCAGATGATGACCGGCGGTCCAGTCGTGATTATCGTCCTCGAGGGCGAAAACGCGATCGCCCGCAACCGCGAGCTGATGGGCGCCACGGACCCAGCCAAAGCCGACAAAGGCACGATTCGCAAAGACTTCGCCAAGTCCATCGGTGAAAACACCGTGCACGGCTCCGACAGCAAGGAAAACGCCGCCACTGAAATCAGCTACTTCTTCAGCGCAACCGAACTAAGCTGAAGGGCAGGCCGTAAGCTGCGGGTCATTGGTAAGCAATGATCCGCTAGCGAACAGCCGAGATTGCAGCGATAGTGGAGCATCGTATGTGACGATGCAGCGTCCTCCACAGCAAAAAGGTCGCGCGACCGTGGTACCTCTGTAGCACGGCCCGACCTGACTTTTTCAAGGCGATGGGCTCATGTCGATTCAGTTGATCCAAAAAGTCGCGGCCGAGATGAACCTCAAGCCGGCCCAGGTCCACAGCACGATCCAGCTCCTCTTCGAAGAGGAGTGCACCATCCCCTTCGTCGCCCGCTACCGCAAGGAGATGACCGGCACCCTGGATGAAGTCCAGCTACGGGACATCCGCGACCGGTATCACTATCTAACCGAGCTCGAAAGCAGCAAGGCCAAGTACCTCAAGGTCGTCGAGGAGCATTGCCAGAAGAACCCCGCGTTCAAGGGCAAGTTCGACGAGCTAAAAAAGCGCTTTGAAGCCTGCCAAACCCGTCAGGAACTCGAAGACTTGTACCTGCCGTTCAAGCCCAAGCGCCGCAGTCGGGCCATGGTCGCCAAAGAGAAAGGCCTCGAACCCCTACTTGAACAGATTCTCGCCCAAAGGGACACCGTCCGGGACCTGTTGGCACTGGCTGCCGCCTTCGTCACCCCGGCGGATAAGACCGACGTTCCCGAAGAGCTGCGCGTCCTCACCGCCGAGGCCGCCTTGGCCGGAGCGGCGGATATCATGGCCGAGCGGGTCAACGAGACCGCCGAGTTCCGCGCCATCGTCCGCACCATCAGCCACGAAACCGGCATGCTCGTCGCCAAAAAGATCGAAGACCGCGCCTCAGCCGTGGCTGCAGCGGCGGCAGCCACCGCGGCCAGCGACGAACCCGGACCCAAAGACTTCAAGCCCAAGGGCAAGAAGGCCGATGCCTCGAAGTACGAGAACTATTTCGAATACAAAGAGCCGCTAAAGAGCGCCCCCTCGCACCGGATCATGGCCGTACGCCGCGGCGAAGCCGAAAAGATCCTGCGCGTCGGCGTCGAAGTCGACGAGAGTCGCATCACCCATGATCTACGCACTGCGGTGCTTGGCCCTAAAGTCGCCAGCGACGCCGTCAAAGCTTGGCTCACCGCCGTGGTCGAAGACGCCTACAAGCGCCTGATGGGACCATCGATTGAAACCGAGCTGCGCCTGCAGCTCAAGAGCCAGGCCGAGGACGAGGCGATCAACGTCTTTTCCAAGAACCTGGAAAATCTTTTGCTACAGTCGCCGATCCCGCACAAGACGGTCATGGGCGTCGACCCCGGCATCCGCACCGGGTCCAAGTTGGCCGTGGTCGACGAAACCGGCAAGCTGCTCGGATCCGCGACCATCTACCCCGACTACCGCAAAGAAGACTCGGCCAAGACCAAGGAGGCCAAGGCCGTGGTCGCTGGCTTTATCGACAAATTCAAGGTCGAATGCCTCGCCGTCGGCAACGGCACCGGCAGCCGCGAGATCGATCGCTTTATCAATGGCGTCATCAAAGAGTTTAACATCAAGAACGTCAAGCGCCTCGTGGTCAACGAAGCCGGCGCCTCGGTCTACTCCACCGACGACCTCGCCCGTGAGGAGTTCCCCGATCTTGACCCGACGATCCGCAGCACCGTCAGCATTGCGCGGCGCTTGCAGGACCCTTTGGCCGAATTGGTCAAGATCAATCCCCGCTCGATCGGTGTCGGCCAGTACCAGCACGATGTCAACCCGACCAAACTAGGACGCAGCCTGGAAGAAGTCGTGGAATCCTGCGTGAACAAAGTCGGCGTTAATCTAAACACCGCCTCTTACGCCCTGCTCGGTTACGTCTCCGGCGTCGGCCCCGCACTGGCCAAGAGCATCGTCAGCTACCGCAACGAGCACGGCAAGTTTTCGTCCAGAGCTGATGTCACCAAGGTGACCGGCCTCGGGCCAAAGGCCTACCAACAGGCCGCCGGCTTCCTCCGCGTTCCGGAGTCGGACAATCCGCTGGATAACTCCTCGGTCCACCCCGAGCGCTACGACATCGTCAACATGGTCTCCGCCGACCTGAAAAAGCCGCTGCGCGAAATCGTTGGCCACCGCGACATCGTCGAGTCGATCGCCTGGGAGAAGTACGTCTCCGACGTGATCGGCATGCCAACGCTCAAGGACATCGCCAGCGAGCTGGTCAAGCCGGGCCGCGACCCCCGTGAAGACGGTGCGCGCCTGATGTTCTCAGACGAGGTCAGCGAGATCGAAGACCTGCGTGCCGGCATGACGCTCAAGGGCACGGTCACCAACGTCACCAACTTTGGCGCCTTCGTCGACATCGGCGTGCATCAAGATGGCCTGATCCATATCAGCGAGCTGTCAGACACCTTTGTCAAGGACCCGTCCCAGGTCGTGGCCGTCGGCACCGTGCTCAACGTCCGCATCCTCGACGTCGATGTCGCTCGGCGACGCATCAGTCTGAGCTGCAAAACGCCGAGCACTGAGCGTACCCAGCAATCACCGCGCCCCGCCGGCCAGCAAGGTCAGCACGGCCAACAAGGTCAGCACGGCGGTGGCGGCCAGCAGCGCCGCCCTGAAGGCGGCTCGCGTGGCGGCCAGCCGCATAGCACGTCGCAGGGCCAGGGCCAGGGTCAGCGCGGCAATCGCCCTGCACCGAAGCCAGAGAAGGAATTCACCGCCGCCGACTTACTCAGCAAGTTCAACCGCAAGTAAGCGTGGCGTCGAAGAGCGTGTCGTCAAAGAGTGTGGAGAGGATCGGTCTTGCAAGTACAGCACAAGAAAGCAGTGAAACTAGCCGTCATCGGCGGCTCGGGTCTCTATCAGATGGACGCCGTCAAGGTCGTCAAAGAGCATGATGTCACCACGCCCTTTGGTAAGCCCTCCGACGCCATCATCGAAACGCAGATCGATGGCCGAGTGGTGTACTTTCTCCCGCGTCATGGCCGTGGTCACCGCCTGACGCCGTCGGAAGTGCCCTACCGCGCCAACATCTACGCGCTGAAGCAGCTGGGCGTCACCCACATCTTGGCGGTGAGTGCCTGCGGCATCATGAAAGACGAGATCAAGCCGGGCGATATGGTGGTGCCAGACCAGATCTTTGACCGCACCAAAGGGGTGCGTGAATCGACCTTTTTCGGCGATGGAATCGTCGGCCACGTATCCTTTGCCGACCCCTTCTGCGATGAGATGCGCCAGCTCATCATCGCCGCCTGCACCGCCAACAAGGCGACGACGCACGGTAGCGGGACCTACGTCTGCATGGAAGGTCCGATGTTCTCAACGCGCGCCGAGTCGCAGCAGTACCGTAAGACGCTCGATCCAGCCGTGATCGGCATGACGGCCATTCCCGAGGCAAAATTAGCCCGCGAGGCCGAGCTAAGCTACGGCATGCTCGCACTTGCCACGGACTACGACTGCTGGCATGAGACCGAAGAGGACGTCACCGTCGAGGTCGTCTTGGCCGTGCTCAAAGCCAATGCTGCACTGGCCAATGCGATCGTTAAGTCGGTCGCCGCCAGCTTGCCGCACGAGTCGTCGAGTCCAGCTCTTCATGCGGCAAGGCACGCGATCATGACGACTCCGGCGCTGATTCCGGCGGCGACTAAGGAGCGGTTGGCGTTGCTTTATGGGGCCTATCTTGGCGTGTGAGGAGGCGTCGGCTCGGTCGAATGTGAGGCGATGGCTGGCATGGCTGTTTCGTAGTGTAAAATGATACCGTCGCGGATGTATTCCAGATGGGAATTCCTGGTCCATGTCGAAATCTAAAGTCTATATTGAATCTAGTGTTATCAGCTACTTGACAGCGCGCGCCAGCCGTGACGTTGTGGTCGCTGGCCATCAGCAAATTACGCGAGAGTGGTGGGACAACGACAAGGGGCAGTTTGACCTTTTTATCTCATCTTCCGTCATTCGAGAAGTTGGGGGAGGCGATCCTGAAGCCGCGCAGGAACGGCTTCGGGTCATTGCTGGGTTTCAGGTACTGACAGTCGGCCAAGAAACTGGACGCTGTGTGCAAGCATTACTCTCCGGAGGCGCCCTTCCGGCAAAAGCCGCAGAGGATGCGCTCCACATCGTTTTGGCGGCCACTAATGGCATGGATTATTTGCTGACATGGAACTGCAAACACATTGCCAATGCCACAATGCGTAAAACCATTGAGAGAATATTGCGGGAATTGGGACTTCAGAGCCCGGTCATCTGCACCCCAGACGAATTAAGAGGAGCTACTCCATGACAGATAAGGATCAAGAAGACGACCCAATCATTGCAGAAATTCGAGCGATTCGGGACGAGCATGCTAAGCGCTTTAATTACGATATAGAGGCTATCCTTGTAGATCTGCGCTTATTTGAAAAGACTTTGAATCTTGAGCCCCAATTGGCATCGAGGGCGGTCTTTAAAAATACTGGGTCCTAACCGGCCTGCCGCGCATTGTGGCTACCTAGTTATTTGGCCGACCTTCTCAATCCCAGACGGCGAATCTAGGCTCACTAAGCTACTAGGCAAATTTCGCCAAATCAGATACCGAAGACCTTATTAACTCTGGTCGCGGGCAAACCTGTGGGCAAAATTTGATTTCAGCAAATCGTAAAATTGACGCAATACTTCGCAGCAGCAGCTTGGCTGAGATCTCCCTATGGATGGGCGTGATGTTGCTGCTCCTTGCAAGCCACACCGCCTCGGCCGCTACGAACAGCGATGACCTAAGCAGTTTATTATGGATGACTCCAGCGCAGCTATACCGGCTCGACGGCGGCGCAATGAGCGCCCAAGTCGACGACGACCGAGCCACAGACACCAACCACGCCAGGCTCATCTTTGGCCGCAAGGCATCGCCCAGTCTCTATAGTGCACTCAGAGCCCAAGTCGGCAGCCATGACAGCCTTAATCTCGGCGGTGACGGCGCCTTCAAAATCCTCGACAAGATCGTGCTCGGCCTCGGCTTAGGTTGGGCACAAGGGCGATGGTTAGATACATCGGCAGCAACCCAGCAAGTCGTCGTCAGCAGTCAGGCTATCGTCGTTAAAGACGAACGCTACGACGTCGGCGCCGCCATGTGGCAACTGCAGCTCAGTGAGCATGCATCCGCCGCACTCCTTCACGGCCGCTGGTGGATCACGCCAACCCTTGCCTTCGGCGGCGAAGCACGACGAGCGCCGCGATTCACTGCAGGCCTTCGCCATCAGCGCTGGACCTATGCTTTAAGTGCCGCAGCGAGCTGGCCCGAATGGGAGCTAGAGGGGCTACTGCGATACCCTGAGCACCACGCCGCCGGAGCTTCAGCCGAACCAGCCCATGGCGCATTGCGGGTGTGCTACCGCGCAGCGCCTGATTGGTCGATGGATGTGCAGGTGATGAGTGACCTTGGTCGTGCCCCTGAGCAAAACCGCGTCCAGTCGACGTCTTGGTACCGAGCGCTCAACGGCCCGAGCGCTGGACGCTCGCTGGGAGTCGGCTACAGCCATCGCCTCTAACTTTGCGGTGGACCCCACAATAACGTTACAATTTGGTCTGCATCGACCATCGCCCCCATTGTTGACACGACACGAGGCCCTCATGCTTGACGCCACCGCGGCAGCTAAGCCCACGGCATCGAAACGCTCACCCAATCTCGGGCCTCCCTCCCTGCGCCTTAAGGACATCCGCATCACCCTTGGCAAAACCCTGCGCCTCAGCATTGCTGACTTCCAGATCGGCTCCGGCGAACGCGTCTTAATCCATGGCCCCAGCGGCCAAGGTAAAACCACCCTACTCCACCTGCTTGCCGGCCTCATCGTGCCGGACTGCGGCGAAGTCTGGGTCGGACCTAGCAACCTACGCCAACTCAGTGAACGCCAGCGCAGCCAGCTGCGCCGCCGCGACTTCGGCATCATCTTTCAATCGCTCAATCTCCTCGACCACCTGACCGCTGTCGAAAACGTCCTGCTCGCAGGCGGCCGCACCGCACTCAGCCGCCACGCCGCTCTTGTCGCCCTGGCGCAGGTGGACATGGAGCCCTATTCCGCAGATTCTACCGCCAGCCTCAGCCTAGGCCAGCAGCAGCGCATCGCCGCCGCACGGATGCTGGTGGCAAAGCCCAAGGTGATCCTCGCGGACGAACCGACCTCCAGTTTAGACGAGGCCAACGTTGAGCTGCTGATGGACGCGTTAGACGTCGCAGCGAAAGGAGCAACGTTGGTTATGGTTAGCCATGATCAACGCATCCGCGCGAGGTTTCAGCGCGTCGTCTCGATCAACGAGGTCTTCAAGCGATGACACCCCTTCGTTTAGCCTTGTTGAGTCTGGGCAGACGGCGTACCGCGACGACGATTGCGTTGCTCGCGATCGCCTTCCCGGTCGCCGCCGGAGGCGCCTTACTACGCTTGTACCGCGCCTCCGAGCAGCGCTACTCCGCCCTTGATCGCAGCTTTGACGCGGTGGTCGGCGCCAAAGCCGGGGAGCTAGATCTGCTGCTTGGCGCCCTCAACGGCGACGGCGAGGTCGTCCCGGAGCCCATCACCCTAAACCTGTATAACACCATCCGCGCCAATGCCGTTGCCGGACTTTCGCCTCCTAACGCAACCCAACCGCAGTTTCTCACCAGCCTCATTCCGATCACGGTCTTTGGTCGCTTTCACGGCAGGCGAGTCATCGCTAGCGACGTGAGTTTTTGGCAACGCCCGGCTCCCGAACCAAGCCCCGAGTTCATCAGCGGCAGAGCCCCGACCACCACGACCGAGGTGAGTCTCAGCGAAGCGCTGGCGCAGACGGAAGGCCTACACCTTGGCGACCACATCAGCATCGATCCCTGGGTGAGCCGGAGGAGCAGCAGCAACGCCGCGCTAGCAAAGGTGTCGCTACGGGTCGTCGGCATCACCAAAGCCACCGGCTCGTTTTGGGACCAAGTCCTGGTGGCGGATCTGAAACTAGCGACCGAAGTCCTGGCCGGACTTCCTACCAGCGAGCTGCATTCCGCATGGAAGCAGCACATCACCCATTACCTCCTCGCCAACTGCTTACATGGCAACTGCGCCACGCTCAAAGACCTGATCAACCAGGCCACGGTTGCGCAGATGATCGAGGTCAAACCAGCCGTTGCCAAGCTGCAGCGCCTTCTCGGCCAGGGCCAACGCATGGGGCTCGTCATCACGACGATGATTCTCACCCTAGGCGCATTGGCGGTGGCCGGCATGATGCTCACTCGCTTCGATGCCATGCGCGGACAACTAGCGGTGCTAAGAGCGATTGGCTACGGCCGCAGAGAAGTCGCGCTGTGGCTTCTGCTCGAAGGACTTTTGCTTGGCACGACGGCGACTTTATGTGGCGCGGCCTTGGACGGCGCGAGCTTTCCCTGGCTACGCCATCTGGCGCAGAGCTGGGCGCCGACCGAGGTCGGACTCGACCTGCCTCTACTCAGTAGCGCGCCGGTGTGGGCAGCGGCGATTGCCGCGACACTCATAGCGGCCTGTTTACCGCTGCTGCGGCTCTTGCGACAGGATATTCACCGGACGCTGCGGTCATGAGGCCACCCAGCCGCGAGGGCCAAAGGACCTACCCCTAGGCAATCTCCGCCAATATCGCCGTCAACAACTCCGTCGTCTCATGCACACTCGAATCCCGCTGTAGACCCGTATCCAAACACGCTGCCGTCGTCCCGGAGCGCAATCTAAACTTACCACCATGACCAAAGTCACGCCGCCGATTGATCGACATCGACAAGACATCTCCCAGCGCATCTAGACGCGGCTTGCCCGTCGCTAAACGAATCCCCATGGTCCCAGCCCGCGACGCGATGTTCGAGGCTAAGTCAGCTGCGCGATTCGTCTCGCGCGGTTCCCAGGCCACCGAGCCATCAGCCGCCGACATGACACCATAGAGGTGCGCATAGGCACGATTACCCGTCGCCGACGCCAGGAGTTGACGCAGCTGCCCCATCAGGCCTTTACCTCGTCGCAGTAGCTTTGCCGCCGCCGCAACCGCAGGCTGGCAGTCAGACCGCACCGCTGGCCGCATCGCACCGACTAAACTGGCGGTGAGTGCACCGGTCAGCATCGCCAGCACCTCCGCCTCCATACTGGTGTCTGCAGTCGAGCGAATCGCGATCGCCAAACGTCGCCGCGGCATCCATACACCGATACCGCAGACCCCACGCTCGCCGCGCTTGCCTGGGATAAAGCTAGCGTCAACAAACACTGGCTCACCGCGCAGCTCTGCAGGTAGTGGAGGTGTCGCCCGCTTTTGCAGCGTCGACTTCACCCCTTTGAGCCAATGAAACAGCAGCAGACTCAGGGTCATCAGGTAGCGGGGCGAGAGGACTCGAGCACCGTTTTTACTGCGCCGCTTACGCTTTTTCCAGAATTTAGCCCCACTTTGGTGACGCCCCAGGGGATGGGACGCCTTCTGTCGATACATCGCCACGCCAACCTCGTTTCTCAGACACCCTAAGCCTATCGGCAGAATCGAGGATTTCCTCAACTTCTCGAGTAACACTTTGTTTATGTTGACTTGTTAGGTACATATTAACCGAAGTCCACAGCCATACCAAGCGGCAAAGGCCTGCCCGCAACAGCGCAAAGAGCGCGTCAGCCACAAAAAAAATCCACCCCGCATGCAACGACATTGAAAATCTCCCTGCCACACAGCCTCTAAGGACCTTCGACCGCAATGCTTTCCACGCTAGAAATTTTCTTCTCAACTTTTAAACCCAGGACGACGAGCTGACTTTTAATCGGTCTGCTGCGGCAGACAATTGGAGGACTATTCGTTATGAACAAACTGCGACTCTCCCCACGCCTTAAGACCTACACTGCCGCCCTCATGGCTGGGCTGTGCACTTGCCTCATCGCCTTACTTGCGACGCACTTCGGCATGCGCTCGGCATCGCACAGCGCCGCGAATCGGCAGCTCAAAGGCCAAGTCAGAGACCTGGTTGGGCGACTTGCCGAAGTCGAAGAAGTCCTGGCTGAAGTGCGTGACGAACGCAAAGCCATCGACGACGTCACCCTTGCGACCTTGGGCGGTGTTGTTGACACCGCCGCCATCGACACCGAGCAAAATGGTCGTCTCTATTACGCCCTGCACGGCCGCGAAGCGAGCGATGACACGTCGATACGCCACCTTCGTCAGGGCCCGCAGGTCGCCGACGCACCTTATCCTGCGCTGGTCGCGCGCATGGCTCATTTAAAACAGCAGGGTCAACAACTCGTGTCGTCGCTGCGATCTACCACCAAGGACCTGACCCACCGCCAAGAAATCCTCGCGGCCATCCCGTCAAGGCTACCGGCGAAGGGCTGGCTCAGCTCGGAATTTGGCGTGCGCAAATCGCCCTTTCACGATGGCGAAAGCATGCACTTTGGCCTAGACATCGCCGCTGAAGAAGGGACTCCGGTTTACGCTCCAGCCGACGGGATCGTCACCTACGCCAGTAATTTTGGCGGCTACGGCAAGCTCGTGAAGATCGATCACGACTTTGGCATCAGCACGCGTTACGCCCATAACGCACAACTCCTGGTGAAAAAGGGCACCCACGTCCGGCGTGGTGACGCCATCGCAGTGATCGGCAGCACCGGCCACACCACCGGTCCTCACGTCCACTATGAGATCCTGATCCATGGTCAACCAGTCGATCCAGCTCGCTTTATCCTCGAGCGTCCACCGGCTTCGCCGCAAGTGACGCAAAGCGCACCACAGCACTTGGTCACGGCTGTGCCAAACGGCACCGGCGGTGACTTCGACCCCGTCGCAGCACACCAGGGAAGTATCATGGCAATCGCCGACGATCCCGATGATGATCCTAGTGAACATCAATATGGCATGATTCCTCCGCTGCGCGGGGAACGCCTGACGATGGCCGACGCCTTACCAGAGCAGTTCAGTCACCTGACGACGACCGACGTGTACTTATTGATCGCCTTTCTCTTGATATCGAGTCTGGTCTTGATGATGATGCGGGTGCCAAATGACGACTACCTCACACAGGATACCAAACAGCATCCGCTGCCTCCGGAGAAAGGCCTGATGTCGACAGGCTATCCGGTGGAGATCCGCTGGTCGACATGGGCCACAAGGGAAAGCAAAAGCCTAGAGGATGATGAAGAATAGTCGCTGACCTAGAGACACCATGAACCTACTTGATGGGCCCCACGCCATCGATGTGACCATCCTTGACCGCATCGACGTAGGCAGCTTGCGGATTGCTCTGCCATGGCGATTGGCTCTGGTCCGGGCCCCAACTGTAGTTATGACTCAAACCCAAGGCGTTGTAGATGGAGTCCATGAGATCGAGGTTTTTACGCCCTCGGCCGCAGGGATTCCAGTTACCCTTACTCGCGTTATTAGGATGGTCCCATGGACAGATGCCGGTGAGCCAAGCCCGTTTGACAGTGCCGCGAAAGGTGATTTTAATAATCGTTCCACAGAGATTTTTCTCGCGTAGAGTTTTGGTACAGTCGGGGAGTCCGCTGGACCAACCAGGACAGGTAGCGCCGTCGATCAAGTCATCACCCTCAACCACGGCCACGCCGTCATTAAAGCTAAATCCAGGTGGTGTTTGACATTCCACAGGCATCTCGCCTGGCGCGTAGTGAGTGACCGAATAGCGCGAGTCACCGTAACTGCTCACACCCGATCCGCTATGCGCCGTTGTCTTACATGAGATGACAGCGACTCCACTTAGCAACGAGAGCAACAAGACAAGGCGCAAGAAGGACCCCATGGCAATGAAGATTTGCGATGGGGTTATTGTACACCTTGACGAGTGCTATCGCCAGGGAGAGCTTGCTGTGGCACGTCGGCAAAGGACACGACCTCTTCCCCGCTAAAACTAAGCACCCAGGCACGATCGTAGACGTCGTCGCCGTCCCAATTGCTTGGGCCATCTATGTAACCAAAGGCCTCGACGATGCCGGGGATGGCATTGTGCTCCCAACAGATCACCACCATCCGACCGTCGTAGCGATGGTCATGCAGAATATCGTTTGCTAGTTGTTGCTGCTGCGCACGTAAGAAATAACTGTCAATCGTCAGACCAAGACTCTGTGCAAGCGGCGTCACGGTCTGGATCGGCCTCAGGGAGCCCTGGCTATCCTTTGGCTTCTGCGCGTAAATAGCGACAGCGGGGCCAAAGCTATTAAACTGGGCATTGCTTTTAAAGACATCAACCAAGGCCCGCGCGCGTTGCCACCCTTGTTTATTCAGCTCGTTGCCGCGATTCGGCTTTTCGCCGTGGCGGATGATGATCACCTGCGCCGGAGCAGCCAAGGCTGCAATGGGAAAAACGGCGAACAATAGCGCAAACGTGCCGACAAGTCGGTGTAGCATCTTGGTCATTGTTGGATCTCCTACGCTCATAGGTACACGACCCACATCGAATGATCAACGTCAAAGAACCACCGCCTGTCGCGCGATTGGCGCTGCTATTCAGGGCCTTCAGATGCGCCCTGAACAGCAGTGAAGTGCTGCCGCGCCAACCTGGCGCGACGCATCATCCATTACTGCGCCGAGCGGAACGCTTCGATAAAGGCATCAGCGATTTGCTGCTGACCGACCTTCGAGGGATGAATGCAATCAACTTGGGAGATATCGTCGCGCTTGTAGGTACGAGTAGACGCTGCATCGACGACCGTCAGCTTCGGAAATTCCGCCGCCAGGGCCTTGAGCTGTTCGTTGGTGTCATGAATCTGCTGCGCCACGCGCAAGCGGTAGTCCTGGGGAGCCAATAGAAATAAAGGGGCGAACACGTGAAACAACTGGCACTTTACGTCCGGCTTTCCTAGCTCGAAGATCTGCTCCAAATCCGGCACGGTGCTCACTAAGATACGCTGCACGTAGTCATGAGCGGACAGCCGAGTCAGAATCGAACGAACGTTCGGCACTACGTCCTGACCCCTAGCCCACGCAAAATCATTGCCACCGATGGTGATGGTGACGTAGTTGGCCTGAACAAACTCAACGACCCCGGCTTGGAACTGGAGCAGGCTCGAAAAAGCTCCAGGAATCGCCACATTAAAATGCTTGTCGAGGTCGTGGCCGAGCGCCGATGTGAAGTTGCGCTGGAGCTTTTCGCCGACGGCCCATGAATATTCGGACCCTGAGGCTCCAGGCTCAGCATTGGTGCCGACGCTGATCGAGTCACCCATCGCGACATAGGTCGAACCGTAAGATACTCCAGACGAAAGAATAGCAACGGACAAGAGTAGTCGGCTTAGCATCGGAGGCCCTCACAGCTATAGAATATTGGTCATTCCGATGTCTTAGCAGAACCAAAAAAAAACGCCAGCATTTAAGCTGGCGCGCACCCATTCGGGATCATACGCCGCTCCCTTTGTCGGCCTAAAGGAGCGGCCGGTGGGGACTCACAAGCTCCTAGACAGGTAGGGGGCCAAGGTCCCCTCGAGTTTCGACTCGATGATATTGATGAGGCAGATCTTCCCGTCCTTGGTCCGACGCAGGGTCCGAGGATTGATGGTGGCATCACGAATAAAGGTACCGTCCAGATCCGTCGGCGAGCTCGGTTTGACTTCGACCTCTTTCACACCCAAGCGACATTCAGAAGTAAACAGTTCATCGCCCCACTGCGCGAATGGATAGTCTTGGGTATAGGGACTTGGCTCATTGGCGGAATCAGGAACCTTGTGAAACTGGATGTGGTGCTTAAAGAACAACCGGACGTCGGCAGCCTCAGACGAGACAAATTCCGAATTGGTGACGAGTTGACCGATCAAAGTCGCATCTTTTTCAGGTTCGTAGGTCCACGTGTCTGAAGCGTAGACTTTGAAGATCGGCAGGCCGGCGTCGGGATTTTTGGCAATTTCCGGATTCAGTGACAAGAAGTGATGGCGGAAATCTTTGTCTGTTTCTGCCTTCGCCGCGAACGATGCTCTGATCTCTGGATTCGGTGCAACCGTCCAAACAAATCTTGGTCCTTTTGGGTTAGCTGGTACCGATCCGTCTGGCGACTTTTCGGCGAGGTGGTTAGCCTGAAGTTCGCGAGGATCGACGATATAATCGAGTTTGAAGATATTCTTGGCGAAATACTGGGCGGTGTAGAAGAAGCGCGAGAAGGCTCCAACACCAGATAAAACACCTTTTTCGAAGCTCAGGCGGTTAGACAGGTAATGCGTGTAATAGTTATTGTCGATCTTTTTGGCGACCGGTGGATCGACGGTGTAGTCGGTGCCAAAGCTTTGTCCACCGATATCGTGCTGCGTGATCAGCACCTGACTTTCCGATGAGCCACTGACGAAAAACTTGGCCGCCATAGCCGGCGTGAAACGATCAGGCGTACCAGTCGGGACGGCGCTCGAGAGGCGTCCCAGAACGCAATCGTTGCCGGTCGCATAGTGGCCGGTATAACCGAGCCGTTTCACCGCGTCGGCATCGACAATAAACTTAAGCTTGGCCAGGACTGCATAGCGGTGTGTCAAGCGAATGAAGTGGTTGCCACTGGACTCGTAGGGACGAATTTCCGAGCCCCCTTCTTGATCGTTCCAGCCCTGGAAAATCCGCCAAAAGCGGTTGGCCGAGCCATTGCCAAAGGTAAGAACCTCGTTAGGATTAGCGTTCGGCGGAACGAGGTCGCTTTCGGCCTGCTTGGTCTCCTCGATCTTCTTCCACAGAATGTCGAGCTTTTCGCAGCCACTAGCGCCGCGCTTGTTAGCGTCGATCAATGCAGTTTGGGTGTCGTTGAACGATTTAATATCAGCCGCAATCTTTTGCTTATTCGGCTTATTTGAGTCCGCAGCCTGGATGCCAGATCCAGCCGCTGGTTCGGTAGTCGACTTGCAGGCCGAGGCCGCCACCAGGGTCGCCAAGGCTAGGGAAACTGGTAACGGACTGAAGCGACGCTGCATGAGGGCTCTCCTCGAGGGTGGAATACGAATATTTCGGTCAATTTAAAAATGGGTGGCAACGGGCTTTTTGATATTAGGTTTAGTGTAATTGAATTGCTGGAGGTCCGAAAGGGGCGGACAGTGGTAGCAAGTTGATTGACCAAGCGCAGGTGCTTGGTAAAGGGTGTAGGTAGATGGTAATGGACCATTAATTCGGCGGCCTTAAAGGGGATAAAGGTGCAGCGGCAGAAGGGACCGGGATATTTACATTGACCTCGGAGGGCGGTGGCTCTATTGCCATGCATCAGAGGCTAGCGCATCAACGCAAGGGCGCCGAGTGATCCACCGCAGAGATCGCGAAGGTCGCAAAGGATTTTGGCTATGAAGATATTGTTGGGACGGTGGTGGTTGGTCATGGGATTGGTGCCGAGTGCGGCGTTTGCGGCCGATCTTCCGGCTGACCTTGGCGGGCGCTATGCGCATTATGATATCGTCGCTTATGATGCACCGATGGCGCTTGGGGTCATGCGGTCGCAGGTCATTAGCTATGGCTTTACCGACCTGCACGTCGAGGGCGAGCGCTTGACTCAGACAGAAACCTTTTGCCATGCCGAGCATCGCTCGAACCTGCCGTTCAAATCGCGGGTTGCTGACAGCTTTACTCGTGCCATCGTCCCGCCGTCGGCCGTTCCGACGCTGAGTTTAGACGGGGGCGTCGTCCGGTGGCTGCGCCCCGAGACGCCGACGGCATTGGGCATCCACCTCGACGATCCAAGTACCGAAGCGCTACCGAATGACCCGAGGGACCCACGGATCAGTGATGACGATCACGACGGCCACCCTGGTGTGACGGTCAACATCGATCTAGGGTTTATGCAGGGGCAGATCTACCTGGCCCGCCGCGAGATCTTCGCCTACGACTTAAGAGGCGTGGCCCCTGGACGATTTGAAGGCGTGGTCCATGATCGCTCCGAGCAATTGACGCTGGGCGGCTACCCGAGCTTTATCGCCGCCGATATCCATCCGGTCCAAAATAGCGATCTGAGTAAAAGTCCGATCATCCTGCAACGTGTCGACTCTGACTACACCTGCGACCGCCTGATGGCCGAGCGCGACCGGTGGTTTCCACCAGAGCCGCTATAAGGGACGGTGCAGTTGGTTCAATTCAGACTTTGGTCGCATTGACCTATGAGGTGATCCCATTCGAGATCGGCATTGCTCGATGTGGCCGTGGCACTCGCTATGACCGCGCGACGCAGCTGTTCCACCTCCGCGGGGAGGTCCTTGTAATCGATGCGGGCCGACACCGACTTTTCCGGCAAGACCTCCTTCCATAACTTATTGTCGGTAAGCCCTTTCATGCTTGCGGTTGCCTCAAATTGCAGGCCTTTTTTACCTGCGCGCGCACCCGCGGAGAAAAACGGCATCGAGTAGGACAGATTACCTCGCACGAAGGGGTGCGCATTGTAGGTCGTGGCACCACTGTTGGTATCCGTGGCCTTTTTGACCTTTACCCCAACAGAGACTGAGGCCTTGAGCACTTTGCCGATACAAACTGGGTTGGCACTCACAGTGGTGCCAATCTTGACCGTGCGCATGCACACTGCACCCTGGTTGCCGTTGGTTTGCTGAAAGTCCAGCTTCACATTCGCAAACATCGGCATCGGCACATCAACATTGAAGTCCACGGGCTTGTTCAAAAAGGCCGTACAGTGCTGGTCGGGACCACACGACACGGACTCAGTATGCTCCAGGTCCGCCGCGGCGATATTGACCTTGATCGGCGCCTCAGACCCGTCTGGGTTAGATGCAGCGTCGCTATTTGCCAAGGACCATCCATTCGCCGCCGGCCCATACGACACGACTTGGGGCTTGACGCACGCAGGAGCGGTGGCCGCACCCTTGCTGGTGGCGCTGTCAAGGCCGCTGGAACCTGTCGATTTACATGCAAAGCTGGCTAAGAGTAGGCTACAAAACCCGAAGGCAAGGACGCTTTGTAACAATAGAACCCCCAGCGAAACAAAGTGGATGATCACTTCGACGCAGTGATGAACATTGAGAAGACCTCGCAGGATGCACCCGCTAGGACTGCTCACTAGGACCGATTCTTTAAGTATAACAATAAAGTCGAGACCGCACACGTGCCCGGCGTCGATGCCAGTGGCTGTTTAGTCGGGCACCTAGTTTTGCTTTCCATCGCCTCGGCAACCGGCTAGCCTTTGGTTCATGATAAAATCAGAACGACCCATCGGGCGCATACGCCTCACCCTCGCGTGGATTTTTTGGCCACTACTCACGGCCTTGACCTTGTGGGCCTACAGCGGTGTCACCCGGATGGGCTACGTCTTGTGGGACGACAACGTCACGGTCCAAGACAATGCGCTGCTCCGCCTGCCGTGGTGGGAGGCGACAAGGGCGATGTTTGGCGGCTTCTACAGCGGTGATTATATGCCGCTGACGCTGCAGTCCTATTGGCTAGAGCTGCACTTGTTTGGCTTTGGACCGGGCGAGCAGCACGGCGTCAACCTCGCTTTGCACCTACTAAATACCGCGTTGTTGGCCGCCTGGCTCCAGGCGGTCCCGCGACTGCGCCGCTGGACGCCGCTGCTTTGCGCCGTATTCGCGCTGCATCCAGTCCAAGTAGAATCGGTCGCATGGCTCAGCGAACGCAAGGGACTACTGGCCAGCGCCTTTTACTTTGCAGCTATCTGGGCGGCGCTGCGCGCGTCAGTCGCGGACCGCCACAGGTGGATTTACCGTGGCCTCTATGGTGGGCTGTTCCTTTGTGCCGCCTTAGCTAAGGCGAATGGCCTGCTCCTGCCAGTGTGGTTGTTCGCCGTGGCGCTGAACGAAGCGTCGGAGCAACGGCCCGCTGAACGTCGTCGAAGCATCCTGGTGCTTCATCTTCCGGTCCTGGTCCTAGCGATCTGCTTCGCCTGGGTCAGGACCAAGGCCTACGCCAGCTCGATACCCAGCCTGGGCTCAGCAGTCTTCGATCCGGTGCACCTGCGTGCACTACCCGAGCAGATCGCGGCAGGCATCGGCTTCTACGCTCGCACTCTGCTCTGGCCCAAAGACCTTTCGATCATCTACCCGCCGTTTAACCCCGGCGGCCCTTGGCAGCTAGACGCGGCACTAGGTGGGCTGCTGATGCTCTTAGGCGTCGCCTGCGTGGCCTTAAGGTCCTTACGCGACGCATCCCTGGGACTACTCTTCGCGGCGGTCACCCTGTTGCCTGTGCTGCAGCTGGTCCCTCGCCTCAATTTTGTCAACGATCGCTACCTTTACCTACCCATCATTGGCGCCACGGCTTGGGTGCTCTTGGCACTGGAGGCACTTGGGAGTCGCTTTGCCAGTAAACTGAGCGGTGCTTGGCTCCACCAAGCTGGGCCCATGGTCCTAGCTGCTTTGTTTATGGCCTGCGGCAGCGTTAGCAGCACGAGGCGACTGACCGTCTGGACGTCAAATCTGGCGCTATGGAGCGACACCGTCGCCAAAATACCAGGCAGTAGCCTGGCCCACAATAATCTCGGCCAGGCCCTACTCGACCAGGGCGAGCGCACCGCAGCGATCCGCGCGTTCGAAGCCAGCCTCGCTGTAGCGGCGGCCACCCCAACCGGCGACAACTCCGCCCTAAACAATCTCGCTATGATCCACAGCGACGCCAGCCATCCAGAGACCTTTGACCTACAAAAGGCCGCCAACTATCTACACCAGGGTATAGCCATGGCGCCCCGGCCCGAGGAGGCGTTCATCCCCCGCTTTAACCTCGCCTTGGTCTACCTGCAGGCGGGCCAGCCCGCAGTGACCCTGGACCATCTGCAGCGTCTGGAACGGGACTTAGATCGTAGTCCCAACCAGCATTACCGCTTCTTGCAAGAACGCATCCAGTCGATGCTGCCAAAGCTGCAAGCATCGCCGCCTGTGCCACCGTAGCTACTAGGGCCGATCATTTAAACGATGCGATAAATCTCCAGACGTCCGGCAAGGTAAACTCTGGCCAATGGTGATTGCCGTCCCACGGACAAAACCACACCGGTTCATCTGCCGGGCAGCCGGCGAGGAGTTGGCAGCTGTTGTTATTCATGCCGCCAAAGTTGACCGGCATAGTACAGCTATTTTGCCTGGCGTAGGCATTGACGGTTTGCTGAGCGTTTGGATAGTACCCAATGTTCGGATCACTCATACCATGAATGACCATCGCCGGAATCCTCGTCCCAGCGCCTGCGCCGGCTACCGAGATGACGCCGCGAATCGCATTCTGACGCAGTCCCACTAGGCCATTGACAAAGAAGCTGCCATTGCTGAAGCCGTGCACAAACACCCGCTTTGGATCGATGCAGAAGGCTTCGCCGTTGATCCTGACGAGTTCATCAAAAAACCGTACGTCCGCACCCCTTGGACCGTCAGCACTCCAGCGTCCACCAAGGCCATTAGGATAGAGAAAGATGGCTTCGTCGCCCGCCATAGCCTCGACCAAGGGCCACTTATGATCGCGGCGTGGCGAGGTTCCATCGAGTCCAGCTCCGTGGAAGCCAATGACCAGCGCATGCTTCTTTTGGTGATCGTAGTTTGGATTGATGACGCGAATATACGTCCGTTGCGTCGATCCGACCTGAATCGTCACATTTTTCACACCGGTTTCGTGACTATCGATCTGACAACCCGAGGATTGACTCGTGTTGCCACGACGCCCGCGCGGTGGCGGAACCCGGCATGAATGCGACCCAGTGGGATCCGTGACACTGGTATCCCAACCGTAGCCGCGACCGGTGTTGCTACCATTGGTGCAATACGGGTAACCGTTAGACTCCGTCAGCGCTAGAGACTCATCCGCTTTTGGACTGCGCTTATACACCGAGTCCGTTGTCTTACCGCAACCGTCCATCGCCAGAACGACGAGCATACCCATGCCCAAAGTCCGTGTCCGCAATTTAAGCAACATCACTCTCCTCCTCCACATCGCAACTGCGATGTGCCTAGGTTTGAACTAGCCGTGCCTATGGATCGGCGGCTCGGAACAAACCTTGAGTCAGCGGGAGGTGTTTAAATTCGGGTGCGCAGCGAAAACTTTTGCGAAAAAAAGATGTTATGCACGGCAAAAGTCGAGAAAAACTGTGCGGTGTCTGATGCTTTGACGCAGAGAGACGATTGTTAGATGTTTAACACGCTGGTTTTGGCAGTGATCCACATGAAATCAGGCCTCTGGGCGACAATAAGAGCACACGCCAAGCGCACGACGGCGACCGCGCAGGAGCGTCCTTCCTCGGGGATTTAAACACTTAGGGCTCGAGCACATGGCGTCTTCAGCGACGGACGGCGCGACCGTAACTAGATCACTTGCGGCCATTTTAGTTGAGTGTTTTTGGTCGCGCAGAGGGTCATCTACGTCGCTTGATCTGCCCTTAGACGGATGGTGTTCGCGTTTCGACGAGACTTTATCTCTATTTTGTTTATGATTAAATGACGCTCCAGAGAGCACGCGCAGGCCGTTGCCTGCTAAATCAATCAGCTTGGCGATTTGGCCCGGACTGATCCCATGATTTTTGAGTGTTTCGATCAGACGTCCCCGTTCGTCCTTGATGGAAGCGGCGAATTCGTCGATCACAGCACTTGAAAGACCAAGACTATTCTGCGCGAATTCGACAAAAGAGGCGCGGTTTAAACCGCGGCTTTTTCCCCCAATTTTGAGGCCAAGGTCGTCGTCGTCCTTGGTGTAGATACGGCACGGTACAAGGTCGTAAAACGGGGCGAGATCATAGCGGTACGCACCCGCCGCATTCCTACGCCATATGAGCGAGTGATTTTTTAGATGTGCGTCGGAGTTTCCGAAGACGAAGTTGAAGATCACCGAGCGCAGCAGGCGAAGTTTCATCAACCCGACTTTGGTTCGATCTACCAGCTCGCCGTCAAGCGTTCTTGCCACGAGTTCCATAGATCCATGATAGCGCCCCTCCCCCCCTCGTGCCGTACCGCTGGCCTGAGCCAGGTCCTCTGCGTGCAACCTAGAGCCGTCCAGTGAGCGATCAAACCGTTTGGTTATGAACGCGTCGGTACCATCGCGCAGCTTTATGACGGCCGTCTCGGCGACGCCAAGGCCAAGCCGCGACGCCAGGCACATCACGACATGCTCCATAACCGGCAAGTCGTGGATCTCCGGATGGACCTGACGCGGCTTGACGACATAGGCAAAACCTGGGACGGTGATCGCCTTGTCGCGCAGCTTATATTTTAATGAAAACTTCTCCTGACCGCCCGTGAGACTCTCGCCTGCCATGAGTTGCCGACGCGCCACGATCTGTAAATTGCGCCGGTCGACGTCGATGGACGGAGGAGTCTCGGTGCCAAAGAACGATATCGAGCACGACTCGTGGAAGCCAAAATTATATCCACGCTTTGGCAAACGTCCGCCGCAGCAGAGACAGACCGCCGGATAAAGAGCCCTCTGCTGTGCCGACTGCCCAGCGTCTTGGTTTAGTGCGAGCCATGAGGCGGGATCACGATCTTTTTCTGTGTCCAGGGCAACACGAGTCCCCGTCTCCCAGGAAAACGACACAGCGCCGATCGTGTCACGACAAAGTAGCCACAGCAGATCGAGCTTGTCCTCGAGGCTGCCGCCAATACTCCTGGCGACGTCAAGAAGCCATCCCTCGGGCAGCAGGTTTTCAAAATAGTGCGGCAGCGACGTGATGCCACGACCGAGGAATAGCGACGCAAAAGCCTTCCCCTGCGCTTGGAGCGGCAAGGATAAGGAAAGCGGATGCGGGATAGATGTCGCAGCTTGATGATCGTAAGAAAATCGGTAGCGCGACGCATCAAACCTAAGCTCTCCGACCTTCTCCCCATACAGAAGAACTTGCAGGTGCTTTGAAGGTTCTTTGCTCATCCAACCTCGCTATGTGGCCACTGGCGTTGTCCTGTCGGATCCTACCTCACCACCTTGAAAATCCGTCCTCCTCGAGCAAGTGGTCGGTCGAGTCCACAGGCGCCGACGACTCGACCCTGGGAGCCGCGGATATCGTCAGGTTGTAAAAGTTGAGGATGCGCTCGAGATTCTTTGCTGAGACCCGTAGGTCTCCCTGCTCAATCCGACTCAACGTGACTGCTGAAATGCCCATGTACTCGGCGGCGCGCCTTTGGGTGAGCTTGCCACTCAGTCGCAATTCGATGAGTATTCTCGAGATGGGTCCCGCCGCGTCGGCCCTACGCCGTCGAGGGCCCGCAGTTCCCAGCTCTTCGCGCTCATCGATTTTTGCCACGGTAGCCCCTAACCGGTTGGCCCAAAAATGGAGCCTATACCCCAAACCTATCATCATCATCGGATCATTAGCGTTATTTCTAAAGTTTATTGATCCGAATATTTATCTTATCACTTAACCAACTGTTTTTACAGTCTCTTTTTTAGCACAGGTGCGTTTAGCCTAGCTAAAAGCGCACTCAATTGATCCGCAGCGGATATATAAAACTCCGTTAGCGGCCTATCCGTCCGAATATATGCCTTAAAACCGACGCATGTAACGCCAGCGACAAGCCGCGGCGCCGACCTACCGCCTCACTCACTCATCACCGTAAAACCACCGCCGCGCCATCATATCGCCTGCCACCCTGAGAACATCGCGTTCCCTGCCACTCGACAGGCGTAAACTTAAACCAACATACTCCCCGAGCGCCATAGCCGCACCCGTCTCGACGCGACTACGGGCGAGAAAGCGCGCCGCGCCGGCCCACAGCAGCAACTCTTGCTCGACATAGGCCAAATGCGACGCCTTTGCCAAGACCTTGCCTAAATGCGCAATCTTTACCGGCAAAGGCACGTCTGGATCATAACACTGCTCCAGCGCCAAGGCCGCCTTGTAGAGCACTCCAGTCTTCCTAGCGTCGGCGCCATGCTTGCGTGCAATGGTACGAACCAAGGCAAGGCGTCCCACGGCTTGCCTAGAGGCTACGGCGCGCAACCAGAGACTCGCCTCAAGCCGAAAGCGTGCTTCAGGGTGCGTGCCCTTTTTGCCGACACACGTTAGCAAGGCGGACGCATCCCCGCTCATCGTCAACTGCAAGCAGGCCTGCTCCCATAGCCAGGACTGCATCCTCGATGCGACCTTTGCCGGTGCGTGCAAAGCCTGCACGACGATCTCTTGCGCTTTTGCCGGCTGACCAGACCAACGATAAAGGCGCGCCCGCCAAGACTGTTCCAAAAAATGTTGCAACGGTGTCGGCCCCGCCGCCGCGGCTTGATCCAAATGCTGCAGTGCCGCAGCCGCCTGACCGAGTCGCGCCAAGCGCTGCGCCAAGAGCACATGGTGCTGCGCCAGCATCTCCGGCTGGCACGCAGCGATGATGTCCAAGGCTGTGCCCTGCTCCCACGCCGCTAACCAATGCCGGCCGCTGCGGCGGTGTAATTTTCCCAGCACCGTTTGCAGATCGGCATGCAGGAAGGCCAAACGCGGCGCATCGCGTTTAATCCCGTTGGCCAACAATAGACCCTGAGCCAAGCTCATCGCATGCTGGACCTGTGCCGGAGTTAGCCCGCCGTGGCGCTGATGCAGCTTCAGAGCCTCGATCGTGAAGTGAAAGCGGCGAAGGTCGCCGCGCGCGTGCTCCCCCTCACCTAGCTGGAACATCTGGCTCGTAGCGTAGGTCAAACTCGCAGCAGGTCCACTCGCGTCGACAAGCTCGGCCAGCTCAGCTTGCACTGAAGCGCGACTTGCGAGTACGGTTTTGACCTGCCAGGTACCCTTCGCTGACATCAGAGCTGCCTTCTTCGCGGGCCCGTGACCCACATGCAAGTCTTAGCGAGTTATCCTGACTGTACACACTGAGATTCAGACCAAGAGCGATCTCGCGTCGAGTCACCGCTGAGCTTAGCGTGTGCTACCTCCACTCGACTCTCCTATGATACAAAACTTCATTTGAGTTCACAAAGTATTGGATATCACCGGTTGCTTCAGGTTGAAGCCGGTAGGTGATTGGCGCTGATGGGCTGATCAGCAAGAGCGCCGGTTGGGTGTTGGTGAGCAGCGTGAGGGCTTGCATAACTGCTTTAACTCCTGCAATCGATCTACCCAGTCGGACTTGGAAGTCGTATGCTCTTGTGGCACAAGACCTTGTCATTACGATAGAGGTAGGAGATACTATGCGCTTCACTCGTCGGCCTGGTTACGTCTATCCGAGGCTTGGTTTGGTGGTTCGCACCTTCGATTAGATCGAGGACGTGTACTGCCGACCATTTACATTTTTGGTGACTTGCTATGCAGCAGCGAAGCGTAACTACCGGACGGTGCTTGCCTAGGCCTTTCAATTGACTGTTTTCTCGGCGGTCAATGAATAGTTTCACTGCACCGTGCAGCAAACCGCATATGCGATCGCCGTCTGGGCCCAGTCCCACCCGCCAGTTGTACATTTATTGTTACATGCCCAACCGTTTCCGCTTTGATAGTTCCCACTTTGGATATGCAGGCTATTATTGCACTTACAGCCACCGCCGGTCACTTGCTCATTGGCTGCGCAAGAGGCGACGGCAGGATGGGTCGCAGTGCGTGAGGTGCACGGTTGATGGATCACCGCACCACTGGAGCCGCCGGATCCGGCAAAGATTTGTCCGCTTGTGTTCAAACCAGCATCGGCCTGCATGACGCCCGGGGTGTATACATTCTTTCCACCATAAGCCCTTATCCAAGTGGTATCGGACATATTCCATCCGCCACCGTAAGTTCCGTTATACCAACCTGTAGCACCATAAGTCCGGATCCAACCACCGCCGGCATCAATAATCGTTCCGACACCACTGGCGACGAGAGACCCAGAAAACTCGACATTTCCGCTACCGCGGGCAACCATGCTGTTGATCGTAGTATCGCCAGTGGATAGATTCATTGTAAACGGACGCAAAGCATTCCAAGAACCGTATGCATCGCCAGATGCCGTAAGCAACATGTAATAATTGCCCCCATCGTTACGATGAATGACGCCGTAGTTGCCATAAGCCATGCGAAATTGGCCCAAGCCCGTCCCCATGGTGCCAGTGATTTCTCCGGTCGCACGTATCGTTCCCGCCACATCGAGAGTCTTTCCTGGCGACGTTGACCCGATGCCGACGTTGCCGGCCGTGTTAATGCTGAGTGTCGGAGCTGTAAAAGCGCTGTCGGTAGCCTGACCTATACCGATAGCGAACGTGTTGCTGTTATAGACTGTACCCAGTGACCAGACGACATTGCCGTTGCGGGTTAGGTTGATGTATTGCCCTGATGCCGGGGCCCGGGTCACTCGGATGAGGCCGTTGTAGCCATTGTCTGGGCCCTGGCTCGCGTCGTGAGCATGAATCGCCCCAGTTGTTTCAAGTAAAGTAAGTGGACTAGTCGTGCCGATCCCGACGTTGCCGCCATTGGGATTAAGCAGCAGCGAGTAATTCGTAGCCAGGCTGCTCCAGTTGGTCGCCTGTATCCACTGCGTGCCAGTGGAGTGGGTGCCGAAATCAAGCGTCGCACCGCCGCTGGAACTCATTCGGTACTCCGCACCTGGTTGGCTGGTACCTGAAGTAGAGGGCAGAGCGCCGCTGATCGTACTGACGGTTTGGAGGACAGAACTTGGAGCTGTTGTCCCAATCCCGACATTGCCACCAGACAGCACCAGCTGATTCGTTCCTGCAACCAGCCCATTAGCCGGCAAGTTCAAAACGCCCGACATCGTCGATCCAGCCACCGCAACATAATTCGAAGGGTTCACAGTCGAAGTGATATTAACGCTACCAGACCCATTGGTGATTGATATCCCACTCCCAGCCGTGAGTGTCGCCAGTGAATAATCTGTGCCGTTACCAATAGCGATTTGACCGTTCGCAGGAGCCGCCGTTAGCCCCGTACCACCGTTCCCGATTCCGAGTGTCCCAGTCACACCAGTCGTCAGAGGAAGACCAGTCAAGTTAGTCGCCACCCCACTTGCCGGAGTACCGAGTGCCGGTGTCACGAGGGTCGGACCGTTGGACAACACGACACTCCCAGTACCGGTCGACGTCGTCGTGCCTGTACCTCCGTTGGCAACCGGCAACGTGCCAGACACCGCCGCAGCCGAGCTTAGGTTGAGCACACCAAACACCGGTTGGTTTGATGCGTTCACGGTCATCACTTGATTTTGCGTACCAGTAACGGCCGATAGAGCACCGGCACCAGCACCGATGACGACGCCGTTGTTTGTGATGGTTGTAGCACCCGTACCGCCATTAGCGACGGACAAGGTGCCACTGGTGATCAATGCTGCGGAATGGGCTGGAATGTCCGCGGCAACTAGGTTCGTGGCAGCTGTGACGCGGCCTTTTGTGTCGACGGTCACTTTAGTATAGGTACCAGCGGTGACGCCGGTAGCAGTTAGGGTTGGGTTTGGATAGGTCCCAGCTAAATCGCCGCCGGCTGATCCAGTCGGCGCAGCGCCGCTGCTCCAAGTTAACGTGCCGCTCCCGTTATTGGTGAGGATGGTGCTGGCGCCGCCTTGAGCGGAGGGCCAGCTGTAGGCAACGCTCTTGATGCTGGCAAGGTCGCCGGAGGCGTTGACTTGAAACTGGGAAGAGATCCCGGCGCTGAGAAGGGCGGCAGGTGATGTAGTGCCGATCCCGACATTCCCACCAGACAGCACCAGCTGATTTGTTCCTGCAACCAGCCCATTAGCCGGCACGTTCAAAACCCCCGTCATCGTCGAGCCGGCCACCGCAACATAATTCGAAGGGCTCACAGTCGAAGCGATATTAACGCTACCAGACCCGTTCGTGATCGAAATCCCACTCCCAGCCGTGAGTGTTGCCAGAGAATAGTTCGTGCCATTACCAATCGCTATTTGACCGTTTGTTGGCGCCGCCGTCAGACCGGTACCACCGTTAGCGACCCCTAAGGTCCCAGTAACACCGGTGGTCAGAGGCAATCCAGTGAGGTTAGTCGCCACGCCACTCGCTGGCGTACCAAGTGCTGGAGTCACAAACGTCGGATTGTTTGACAGAACCACGCTGCCAGTACCAGTCGAGGTCGTCACACCGGTACCACCGTTGGCAACGGAAAGCGTTCCAGACACTGCCGATGCAGCACCAAGATTCACCGTGCCAAACACGGGTTGGTTAGAACCGTTGACGGTCATGACTTGGCCTGTGCTCCCTGTAACACCCGACAGCGCACCTGCGCCAGCACCGACGACGACCCCATTATTAGCAATGGTCGTTGCACCCGTACCACCATTGGCGACTCCAAGGGTGCCAGAGCCGATGATCGACATCGGGAGAGATGGGATATCGGCGACAACCAGACTCGTGCCAGATGTCACGCGACCCTTGGCATCGACGGTCACTTTCGTATAACTGCCAGCGGTCACACCACTGGTGGTCAGAGTCGGATTCGGATAAGTACCGACTAAATCTCCGCCAGCTGCACCAGACGGAGCAAGCCCCGAGGCCCAGCTAAACGATCCGCTGCCGTTCGTCGCTAACACTTGGCCGCTGGTCCCATCGATACCTGGAAGGGTCCAGGTCACTGATGCAGCGAGGGTATCCGGTGCCTTAATCGACAAGGCGTTGGTGGTGCCCTTATCGTTTAAAACGAGCTTGTTGGCGTTGGTGGCGTTGCCTTGGATCGTGACGTTGCCAGCGACGGTCGTCGCGCCAGCGCTGACCGTACCGGTGGTGGCGATCGTCGTCGAGCCGCCGATGGAGGATGCGCCGTTGATCGTCGCGCCCGTCAGTGTTTTGTTGGTCAGCGTATCTGTGGTGGCACGGCCAACCAAGGTGTCGGTGCTGGTTGGTAGAGTCAGAGTGCCGGTGTTGACGATCGAGCTGATCAGAGGAGCCGTGAGTGTTTTATTCGTCAGGGTTTCAACAGCAGCCTCAGTGACGACGACACCAGAGGTCGGGAAGGTTGCTGTCGAGTTAACTCCAGTACCGCCGTTGGCAGTCGCCAAGGTGCCGGAGGTGATCAAAGCAGCACTTAGTGCTGGGAGATCGGCAGTCGTGAGTGCCCTTAGCGAAGGAGCGCCGGACGAGCCGTTTGGAGTTGCGAACATTAGGTTTTGCGAGCCCGTGGTGACACCAGTACCGCCATTGGCTACCGGGAGAGTGCCAGTGACACCGGTGGTCAGAGGCAATCCAGTGAGATTAGTCGCCACGCCACTTGCTGGCGTACCAAGTGCTGGAGTCACAAACGTCGGACTGTTTGACAGAACCACGCTGCCAGTACCAGTCGAGGTCGTCACACCGGTACCACCGTTTGTGACTCCAGCACTTGGTA
>Ga0315291_10000795_pt1 | contig 42095 bp, 43 predicted proteins | sample YL17G12_20_MG_FD_203070 | JGI IMG/M metagenome (GOLD analysis project Ga0315291, IMG submission 203070) | Sediment microbial communities from Yellowstone Lake, YNP, Wyoming, USA - YL17G12_20 | ecosystem: Environmental > Aquatic > Freshwater > Lake > Sediment | place: USA: Wyoming | collected...
ACCCAGGACGTCTACGCCACCCTGCTAGCTCACCCATCCCCCACGAAAGGAGGGGCTCGCCCGGTAACATTATCAATTGACCGAACCATCACCGCTCGGTAACATTCTCATTTGACTTGACACGCAGGGCGCATTGCCTCACTGAAAAGCCTACTTTGGGGGGGTGGTTTCCTCATCGAGGATCTTACCGTAGGCAGGCGGCTGTCTGCGGAGGGGAGTTCTCGATGACCAAGCCTGGTAAGCAAGAGTTGCTCTTGGAAGTCCGGCCTCGCTATCTCCGGGCAGGCAGGGCTGAGAAGGGTCGCATCCTGGACGAGTTCGTGGCTGCGACCAGGTACCATCGGAAGTATGCCATTCATCTGCTCGTCAACAGCCCGCCGGCGCATTCACACGCAGCCCGTCGGGGGAGAACACCTTACGGCCCGGCGGTGGTGTGTGCCTTGCTGCGGATCTCGCAGTCCTGCGACTGCATCTGCAGCAAACGGCTCAAGCCCTTCTTGCCCACCATGATCCAGGCTCTCGAGCGGAGTGGCGAACTGGTCTTGGTGTCACCGATCAAGAGCTCGCTTCTGGCGATGAGCGCGGCTACCATCGAGCGCAAGCTGCAACCCGCCCGACGCCGCCTGAAGCGCCGTGGCCTGACCACAACCCGGGCTGGGCCCCTTCTCAAACGCCAGATCCCGGTCCGAACCTTCGCCGATTGGCAGGATACTCGTCCAGGCTTCACGGAGGTCGATCTGGTGGGTCGCTGCGACGATAGCACCCGGGGCGAGTATCTCAACAGTGTGGCCATGGTCGACGTGGCCACCGGCTGGTTCGAGTGCGGGGCCGTGACCTACCGCAGCCAACGTGACGTCTTTGCCGCCCTGCAAACCATGCGTGCCAGCCTGCCTCTGCCCCTGTTGGGCATTGACTCGGACAACACGGTGCCTTCATCAACGCCCACTGGCTCCACTGTTGCCAGCAGGAGCACATCACCATCACCCGCTCCCGACCCTACAAGAAAAGCGACCAAGCCCCCGTCGAGCAGAAGAACGGTTCCGTCGTCCGCCGTTTGGTCGGCTATGACCGCTATAAAGGCCAGGCAGCTACCATGGTCCTCAACGCCGCCTACGACCTGCTCCGCCTGGGAATCAACTTCTTCCAACCTTCCATGAAGCTGGTCGAGAAGCACTGACCTGCCCCAACGCCTTCTTCAGGCCCTCGTGGGCGTCGCTGGTGACCAACTGCACCCCCTTGAGCCCACGCCGGACCAGGCTCCGCACACCGTCCCGGTGTCCTGCCGGGAGGAAATCAAGCCAGAAAGCCTCTTCCTCGCGGGCTCCCAAGGCGAACCCGAGCACTTCTCGCTCTCCGCTCTCGCGAACGCCGGTGGCGATCACCAGCGCCTGGCTCACAATGCGGTGGTTGTGCCGCACCTTCAGGTAGAGCGCATCCAGCCAGACAAAGGGATACTGGCCCTCCAGCGGCCGGTTGCGAAACGGCTCCACCACCTCGTCCAACTCCTTGCAGATCCGCGACACCCTGCTCTCCCTGGCACCGCCCGCCAGGGCAGGTGTGTCGATGCCCGTCAGCCCCAGGGCCTGGAGCAGGCCGTCCACCCGGCGAGGGCTCACCCCTTCACGTAAGCCTGCTGCACCACTGCCAGCAACGCTTTCTCCGACCGCCGGCGGGGTTCCAACAAGCTCGGGAAATACGTTCCATCACGCATCTTGGGGATTCGCAGGGGGATCTCCCGCACGCGCGTCTCCCCCACTCGGTCCCGGTGGCCATTGGGGTAGGTCTTCCGCTCTGGCGTGCGTTCGTAGCGGCTGGCTCCGACCTGCTCGGCCGCTTCCAACTCAACCACCGTCTGGGCCAGGCGTTGCAGGCCCTCCTGCAGGAAGCTCTCGTCCGGTTCGATCCCAATGTTGCGGAGATACTCCATCAGTGCCACACCGTCCCAGTGTCCTGTCGGGATAGTCGCGTCGGTCATCGTGTGCTCCGTCTGTGACTTGGCGGTCACTCACTGGAAGCATACGATGGCCTTACATGCAAGCCAATTCCCACCACCCTATGAGGCATTGTCGGTCAGTTTCGACGCTGCTCTTCAGAAGGCCCGGAACCGGTTGGCCTTGCGATAGGGGTAGAGGACGGAAAGTCCCTGTAGTGTCGTCCTCAGCCTCCTGCCAAGCTGGATTCTCTCGATGCTTCCTCGCAGAGACGGTGGTGTCGTGGGAAGCGACACGGATGACTCACGGAGAAGGCGGTTGTGTCATGATGGGCCAGATCGCCGGTCAGCTCGCCAACCAGACTGCGAAGGTGCGCTAGCTGGAGAAGGCCACACCAGAGGCAAGGATAGCCATGCGTAGCACTCCTCCTCAGGAAAGGGCCGACAGAGATGCGAACGCGGGGGCAAGGATCGGATAGAGCGACCTGTAAGAGGAGTAGTAGGCATCGTAATCCCCAGATGCTTCGCCCGGCTCTGTCACGCTGGTTTCGCGCACTACCTCAAGGCAAGCCTCCTCGGCGGTCCGATAGAACCCAACGCCCACGGCCGCCAATATGGCCGCCCCAAAAGCTGCTCCTTCGACCGCGTTGACCGTCACGATCCTTGTCCGGAGAACATCGGCTAGGATTCGTAACCACAGGCCGCTCATCACCCCGCCCCCCGAGGCCCGGATCGCACCTGGCTTGATGCCTTCGGCTCGGATGAGGTTCAGATTATCCAACAGGCCAAACGCCACGCCTTCTAGGACCGCGCGTGTCAGATGGCCGCGCGAGTGGCGCACGGTTAGCCCGACGAATGCTGCCCGGGCCGTAGGGTCAGCGTGCGGACACCTTTCTCCGGTGAGGTAAGGGAGAAAGACCAACCCGTCGCACCCGGGAGCAACGGTCTCCGCCTCCGCGAGCAGGGCGCGGTACTCTGTGCCAGGCGCGAGAGTCTCGCGATACCACTGCAGTGCGCCCGCGGCTGAAAGCATGACGCCCATCAGGTGCCACACGCCAGGGATAGCATGGCAGAATGCATGCAGCCTGCCTTCACGGTTGAACCTGTAGGACCCGGAAGGGGCGAATACAACCCCTGAAGTCCCGAGCGTCAAAGCGGTCACACCGGGGGACACTGCCCCGACTCCAACTGCCTGCGCGGCTTGATCCCCACCCCCCGCCACAATGGGCGTTCCCTCCGGAATGCCTGTGAGACTGCTCGCTTCCCTCGTGACCCGGCACGCTACCTCCGTTCCCTCCAGGACCTGCGGCAGCCAGCTGGCGTTCAATTGCAGGGCCTCAAGCATTTCATCGGACCATCGTCGGTGGGCCACATCGAGGAGAAACGTTCCAGAGGCATCGGCAAGGTCGGTGGCAAACTCACCCGACAACCTGAACCGCACATAGTCCTTGGGGAGGAGAATGTGCGCCAAACGAGAGTAGACCGTGGGTTCGTGCTGACGCACCCAAAGGATCTTGGGTGCTGTGAATCCCGTCGAGACGTCATTCCCGGTCAGCTCAACCAGACGTTCAGTCCCCAGCCTCTTGCGGATTTCATCACACTGCAGTTGGGTCCGCTGATCGTTCCAGAGAATCGCGGGTCGGAGTATCTCTCCCGCATTGTCCAACGCGACGAGGCCATGCATTTGCCCTGTCAGGCCGATGCAGGCCAGCTCATCGGGATCAATGGCTCGCAGGACTGCTTGAATGCTGGTGATTGCGGCCTTCCACCAGTCGTCCGGGTCCTGCTCGGACCACAAGCGCTTTGGACGACTAAGCCGCAGGGAGCTGCTCGCGGTCTCGACGATCCTTCCGTCCGAGTCGATCAGTATCGCTTTCACGGCGGTGGTTGCGACGTCGACGCCCAATAGATAGCGCATGGTGCTCCTCACTCTCGCCTAGGGCACTTCCAACACCCACATGTCGAAACCGAGGTTTCCTGTCAATCCTTGCTTCGGTCGGACTCGGCCAACTTGAGACCGTGAATGGGCACCACAGAAGGAGAATCCAATTGCCCGGCCGATCCTATGACCCAACCTCGGCCGCGCGCCGAGGACTCTCCCCACAAGGGCATCGTCCAGCCCGAGCCGTATGGCCGCTCAGCTCGCATCCGTCATGCGCGGCTAGCCGCCGCAAAGACAACTTGGCGTCTGTTTGCCGGCGAGGGAGGCGGTCAGTCAGGGAGCGATGCCAGCGGAGATGCATCTCACCTGGCAGGCCTGTCTGCCTTGCCTGCAGTGGTCGAGGTCAGGGGCTCTTGCCGGAGAGGGCGAGTGCGTATCTTGCGCCAGGTGCCGCGGCGCGCTTGCCAGTGCGACGCTCGCACTCCTGGACCGTGCTGTCTTCGGCGAAGATCTCCGCCCTATGCTCCGGGAGCCGCTTCTTCCACAGGCCAGCAGAATCGGCGTGGATGCCTCACGGCTAGGCAATCTGGCCAGGGTTCTTCTCCCCGGTGACGGCCTCCATTGCAGCCTGGGATTTGTGCCTGGGCGAATACAACTTCCCGGCCACATCCGGCTCCTCCTCGGGCATGGCGCACGTCAGCTTGCGGGCAGGTCACCTCCAATTCACCGCGGTGCCCAACTTCCGGCGGTCATAGCCCTCGTCTGAACTGAAGAAGCATGGTGATCAGGATGTCCTATCAGTAGACATGGGTAGGCCCATTCTGCATCAATCAAGGGGACTTCAGTGCATTTCCACCCCACAGACACCGATAGCACTGCGCAGAAAACTGAATTGCACATTCGGATGATCTGCCAGCAGGGACATAGGAACCGATGCATCGACGACCCTCTTGGAGATCATCAGAGTCGTCAGCCGTAGGCCAAATGGGTTATCATGATTGCCCGCATGCCAGATCGAGACTCTCTCTGCTTTCCAAGTCTCGAGTGGTCCCACTGTGACTGCTTGAGTAGGTATGTTCTGGACTACCCCCCCTCCTGAAGTTCGAGCGTTCTGGATGATCGTCATGGGGTGAAGTTCCACCACGCGCGTGCTGAGCCTCCGGTACTCCTCTGAGGTTGGTGGATGATCAATGTATTCCCCTTTCCTTCTTGGAGGATCATTGAACGCCCAGTGTTTTACCTCACCCTGACCACCCTGCATTATCATGCAGCGAGCATTATCCCAACTGCTAACGTATTGACTTGGATCCGCAGTTGGGAAATGGATGTTTTCACCCGGCATTGCGAGCTCGGGGCGGATACGGTTGAAGCATAGGTCCATGTCCGCTCTTGCGAAACTCAAGGGGAAGTCAATCGGAACCTCCTTCCCATTCTCGGCCCACTCATCCATTCCCCAGAAATGACAATGCCTCAGTGAAATGCCGAGTTCGTTAACAATGCGCGCCACAAGTGGCAATTGCTCGGTGGGACCAATTGGACCGCAAATGCCCGCCGGCTCATTCTCGGTTGCCCGCTGCCAGGAGGTAACATACTCCAGCGCTTCAGCCAGGTAGAATTCTTCAACCGTTTCATAGAACCTCACTGTGAAGCCTTCACGAGCCAATCCGTGGAGATCGGCTTCGCTAAGCCGGGCAGCGTCATCCAGGATCTCACGATCCAATGTGGTGTAGTCCCACCAATCCGGAGCGATCCTGCTAATAGGCCTCATGGTGTTCCTCCCTGGAATGGGCTTTCCATTGCTAGATCCGCGCCTTCACCCCGAATCTTGGGCAGCATTGACCCATCGGGATTGTGATGGCCATGGCTGCAGGGTCGCGAGGTAGGCCGACGCTGCCCGATGGCCGATGGCTGAGTGTCGACAGTCGCTGTTGTGGTTCTCACCCTTTCTGCCGCGAGGGCGGCGAGTGCCCCGAGCTTCTTGACATCCAGAAGCAGGAAACGGCTCTCCGCGTTGAACCAGCTACCGAAGGCCTGCATTTCCGGGTTATCGCTGGCCCCTCTCAAGGCGCACCGTGGACTGCTCCGCCTCAAGCCGGATGTGAGCTGGGCCAGAAGCTGTGCGCCTCCGGTGAGGGACTCACAAGCCAAGTGGGCGCCAACCATGAGAAGGCCGAAGGTTGAGGGGTGTCGTAGTTGGGTTGGTCATTGTGTTTCCTCTTCTCGTTCCTTTGCACATCACCGAAGGAAGCACATCACGACCATCTCTCAAGCCGTGCTTCCCGCCACTCTGTGAGACATCATCCATTGTATCGCCAGCCCTCATCAACCATGGCCAGGAAGTTTTCCAGCGGTACATAGTTGGCAATGCTATTCCCACTGCCTAGGACATAAGCCCCACTGGCGGCACAAGTCTCCAAGAGCGCGCGTGTTCGGGCGCGTATCTGTTCCTCGGTGCCACGCCCCAGAAGGTCCATATCCACTCCGCCGATGCACGCTATGCGGTCACCGTGGTGGGCCATGAAGGACTCCACCGGTTCAATGACGTCTTCGAACGAGTGTTTGGCGTCAATGCCAACCTCGTCGATCAGGTCATTCATCACACCTTCCAGGTTCCCACAAGAATGGAGGAGGAAAGGCATGCCCTGCTCATGCGCGACAGAAGCAATCATCTTCTGGCGCGGGAAGACATGCTTGCGCAGATGGGTAGGTGAGATCATTGTACCGGTCTTGAAGCCCATATCGTCACCCATCCACAAGGCAATGACCCGATCCATTTGGACCAAGGTTCGGGCCAGAGGCACATAGATCTCCTCAATCTTGCTGAACATCGCATCGATCAGATCGGGCTGATCGTAGATCGCCAATGCAAAGGTCTCATAGCCCATGAGCCACATGACCGGTTCAAGGATCCCGCCGACCGCGGCGATGATCGCCATCCCTTCGGGCAAATGCCGAGCCACGTATTCCATTGGGTATAGATCTGCATCCTGTGCGCGTGGCCATGGGTAGCGCTCAAACCCCCGCCAATCTGTAATGGCACCAGCTTTCTCATCAACCCAGTGCCGCTTATCTCGAGGCAGAGACGCAGTATCATCCGAATCTAGGCGAAGTACTCCGGGCAGTTCGAGGTTGGGTCCTTGCCAGAAAGCGTCGTAGCCCAGTTGATGCCAAAAACGGATCTTCTGATCAAGGCCTCTTCTCAACGCCTCCCTGTCAACAAGCTGGATTGCCTCAGGAATGGCAGTTTCTCGTAACAGTGAGGCAATCACCTCACGGTCGGCGAACAGCTCCAGGAAGGGAACATGGTTGGGATCACCATGCCCTTGCAGTGCCTCCACCAGACGGGTGTAGTCGGGGTTCGGTGCCCAAGGCCAATCGTGTTCCATTCTTCTCTCGCCTAAACGTCAATGGGTGTGATGGTGCCGGGTCAAGCGCCGGCTCAGGCTCTGCCTTGCCGACTCGAACACGGAGTGGATACGTGCATGGTGATCGAAGCCGGCTGGAATAGATAGGGTGTCCAACCAGGTCAGCCCGCCATCGATCAAAGTCAACATGTAGGCAGCATCAGATGGGCTAAATGGCACATCATCCCCACAACGCACATATACGGGCGATGTATGCGCCGCAATATGAATGGGCCAGCAGTGCCAGACCTTCAGCCGGCTGACGCAGCGCGCGGCGATCCAGCCACTTCCTTCCAGCCGAACCTTCTCGCGTAAGGATGTTTCCAATGTGCCCTCATCAATCGCCTGAGATGCCACTATCTTCCCATTTGCCACAATCTGCACCTCGTGAAACGGCTGGACAGACTGCACCCAAGTCTCGACTTCAAGCGTGCCACCATTGGCCGGCAAACGGATTTCATCCCCGGGGGGATGCCCCTCAACAAGCAGACCCATCAATGGACCGCTGGTGGTGAAAGTGCGCCCGGCTCGCACAGCTTTGGCCCAATTGGCGAAGGTGAATTCGTCCTCGTCTAGGCGAGCGTATGTGCGCACTCCGCCAACGGGCATCCCTGACGACATCTTATCTGTGCCACCTACGGCCCCCAGACGGTAGCCACAGTTCAGGAACCTGTACCACTCCCGAATGTTGAAGCTCTCCAGACCAGGGGTAAAGGTGCGGATCTCGACTGCGTCAACTTTGCCCAGGACTATGTCTGCGACCGCCTCGCAATACGGGGTCGGAAAGTGCGGAAGCACTGTCAATCCCTCTCGCTCCCGGCATCGATCAGCCCACTCAGCCATGCTTGTCCAGGCTGGATCACCCAGGTAGCTTTCCGCAGAGCCGCTGGCGCACATCGGAAACACCGGCTCTCCCTTCACTCCCAGCAAGCTAATGTGGCCCAACATGTGTTGCCGGTTCTCCGTGCCCACCCAGACAAGAGTATCATCCCGGCTGACACCGCATATGTCGCCCGTGATGTCAGCCACATTGGTGAACAAGTCCCCCCACTGGGAGGCGAGCAGATTGACGAGGTTGATGCCCTCGGCCTGCGCCTCTAGCCATGCTGTCTGTGGGGATAGGAAGTGGACATGGGTGTCGGCGGTTACCCATCCCTGTTGGCGCCAATCGAAGACCCGGTGGATGGGTATCACCAATTTGCTCTGACCCGGTTGGATATTGATCCGTTGACGCACCGGCTGCCATTCGAAACCCTTAACGATTTCCACGTACACATCCCCGACAGGTAACTCCATCTGGAGGCGGCCGTCCGTGTAGGCGTACTGTGTGGAACCCAGTTTCAGGTCGCCCCCATAGTCCTCGAAGAAGCCGTCGTTGACCTCATGACGATGGCCATAGGGTGGCAGGTAACGGCCATCCGGCGCACGGAAATGGATCCGCACGGGTGTGGGTTGCCCCGTCTTGTCATCAACAACGGAAACCTGAATCCACATCTTCTGGGGCGTCAGTAGCTCAACACTCACTCTTCCATCAGAGCTTTGACCTCGGCCATCCTCATAGATCGGGCTCAACTCAACCTGCTCTTCGTTTACTCGCAAAGTGGCATCAGGGCATGCTGTGATGTCCATCAGCAACTGAGAAGAGGGTTGCGGCTCAACTGCTTCTTCTCCCCAACCCTTGGGCTGAGCCTCAAGCCACTGCCGTGGAAGAAAAGCAGGGACAGCGTATCGTCGGGCAATGACCCCCAGATCTATGTGAGTTGCCACATCGGAGGGATGAGCGGGTTCGGGAAGGGTGACCCGCAGGGACTCCAAGCGGCGCCGCCGCAATGGATTCTCCAGTCCATGATACAGTGTGATTCCGGCCACTGCCAGTCGGTCAGCGCCCGCAGGCTCCATGCGGATGGCTGCTAACGACCTATCAGGGTGCGGGTTTCTTAATGCATAGATCCAATAGTGGAGTGGTGCAATGCGGAATTCGGCAACACCGGTCTGATACCCACCCCACTGGCCCGCCGGATAGGGTCCGTGCCAGTCAACGGGGCCTTCTTCGAAGTGTGGCAGGGCGGCGAAAGCCCATTGCCCCCAGGCTATCCTCGCTTCGTTCACTTCGAAGCGCCTCCGAATGGCCTGAAGATGTTCGCTCCCATCGGCATAAACCAGGATGTAGTCTGCCAGGTGCTCTCCAGGGCGAGTAATCTCTCCAACTTTGTAGTCTGCTGGCTGCATTTCCCTCTCGGGATCGTGCGACTGATTACAGAAGTGAGCGATCAGTAGATAGCTGGCCGTCGCGGACAATGGGATCGTTGGTCCCTTTCCAATATGCTCAAGCACCAGCCAGCAATTGCCTTCCGCGGACCCGAGATCGAAGGGAATCCCCCAAAAGGACTGCTGCCCGGCGGGCATTGCCGTGAGCTCTCCCCCGATTTCCGGATGCCAGCCTGCGGGGTCGCGTCCGACATTGAAATAGGGCTTCAGATCGAGGGAAGTGAATTTCAACATGATTCATGCCTCGCTTGCATCACAGACCACGGTCACTCGGCATATGTCAGGATCTGTGAAGATATCTGCCAAGTCGGTGGCCTTTGTGGAGAAGATCCAAACCACAGCCCCTTCTGGCCCGCCCTGGAACCAGTGGGGGGTGTTCGGCTGCAGGGTGACCTGACCGCCAGGGTGCAAGATGTGTTCATGCCAGACAGTGTAAGTGTGCCTGCAGTGCGCTGGCGGCGAGGCGACAGGTTCGGGGGTAGGTTCACCCGGGGTATACAGATAGAGAACACCCCAATGGCAACGAATGGTTTCCTCTTTGCCCGGGTACTCTCCCAAGCTCGGATGCCTGTGCTCTGGCTCTGTCTGGCAGGGAAACAAGACGAGAACCCTAGCGGCGATCTTCTCTGTATCTACCAGGGTAAGAATCTGCACGCCGCTCAGCTGCAGCTCACTGAGACCCAAATCTGCCACCTCGATCTGTTCGATCTCATCCGGCCGAGCGACAATCCCAGCCGCTTTCAGCATTTCAGCCGACCGTTGACGGGCTGCCTCAAGTTGTGCGCTTGTGATCATAGCATCGCCTTCAACAGTTGCCGGAAAGCGCGAGCCGGAATACCCTCTTTGATGAAGCCCTGCAGCTCTTCACGACCGATCTTGTCCAATAGTTCGATGGCGGTCTCAACGATCATGATAGCCACCTCCATGCTTTCCGCTGGGTCGCCGTTGCGAACGAAAACATCGTAGGAGACCCAACCCTCCCATTTCAGGCGATCCAGATAGAACATGACCTCCAGCAAGTCCCAGAAGTTGATTGCGCCGGGCAGCATGTCCCAATCCCAATCACGACCATTGTCATTGAGATGGATGTAGAAGAGCCTGTCAGCTTGAGCGGCGAGGCACATCACCTCAGCAGGGGTCTCCTTGGCAAGGAGCGCGTGTCCCACATCTAGCGTCACACCCACATTAGGCAAGCCCATCCGTTCGCACAGATACAGGGTGCGTCCCATGTCGGCCAATATGTTGTAGTTGCGGGCCTCGTTCAGCTTGTACTCCAAGCCAAGCCGGACATCCGAGCGATGGCGGGCGCCTGCCGAAATGCACTCTTCAAGCCACTGCCATTGTTCGAGATAATCAACCTCGAAGCTGTAGTTATGTCCGTCGATCAGTGGACAGCAAGTCACCATGTCCGTCCCCAATTCGGCCGCCAGATCGAAGGCTACCTTCAATTCCTGAACCGCCATCGAGCGGAGTTGAGGGTCAGGGGATGTGAACGAGCCCGCCTGCCACTTCCTATCTTGCTTGACGTTTAGGTTCACTGCCGATAACCTAAGCCCGCTGTCTTTGATCATGGCGATGGTTTCGTTCATGGAGGCAAACTCGGATGGATAGACCACCTCAACGCCATCAGCACCGCGTATGCTCTGAGCCATCTCCAGTCGCTCGCGCAAACCCCTGGCTGGCTGGTATTCGTGAAATCGGTCATAGGTCCGACCCAGCATGCCAACCATGATCGCGTGTCTGAGGTGCATATTGGCTCCTTAGTATGCCTCGAACCTGCCTATGCTTGGCAGCGGCCTACGAGTGGAAGGATCAAGACTCGTGATTCTGGCATGGTGAAAGTCCAAGAGCGCGTTGAGCCTCCGTTGGAGAGGCGACCTCTCAGCCGATCTCTCGAGCAATGCGTACACGCCTCTCGATCAAATCAGCATTGCGCGTTGTCAACTCGGCAGGTCGGCAACTGGGGTTGTCCTCAAGACCGGCTCGGGTATGGCCGCCAACACTCATCGCCAGAATGGACATCTTCAAGTCGCAGCCGCCATGAGCAACAACGGACCAGATTGAACCCGCAGGGATCCCTTCACTTAGGAATAGCAGATTCCCGAGTGCGGTCGGTAGCGTGCCTTTCTGGCCAAGTGCAAACGAAACGGGATTGATGGTTGGACCAACCCTTCTCCACCAGTTCCATGCTACTGCAAATTATGCTCACTTCGAAGATGGCAACGTCGGGCTTGATACGACGGCGATGCATTCCTTGAGCCCAGTATTGGATATCCTCTGGCGAGTTGAGCGAGCCCGGGTCCAATGACACCATTTCAGTATCAGCCTGCAGAGAAGACGCTCTCGCTGCCGCTGAGAGCTCATGCACCCGCATGTGCATGCCCCAATGACGATGTCGCACCGTCCTCAGATGAGACGTACGGTAGGCTCAAAGTCCGACAGCTGCCTTACGGGTCGTCCGTGCTTGTCCCAACCATGCAGGCGAACGATACTTGCTCCGGCGTCACAGGCCTGCACGACTTCATCGGGGTTACCTTCGGGTGAGAACTCCGAACCCTGAACACCTCCGCGCATCGTCAATGCGATACATGGGGCAACAGGAATGAGCAGTGCGTCTTCCATGAGCGTTAGTCCCATCATCGATCTTCATGCAATCAGCGACTGAGCTCTTCCAGTTTCACAGGCGTCCCAGGTGGGGACTACTATCGATCGTATGAGGATTCACGGGCTCAATCTGGATGTGGCAATCCAGAACATCGCCAGCAAGGCCTTGAATGCGCTTAGGAAATCATCACTCGTGAAGGAGACCGTACAGTCGCCGTTGGATACTACCTCTGGCATCCAAGAAACATACCAGGCGATCTGTCGATCATTGAAATCCACTTCCAGTGCAATGGGGGGCTCAAAGCGATAGGGCGCGATTTCGCCAATGCGCTCTATTGCCCGGTGCGCCGCCTGGCGAATGCGATCACGGGCGGTGGCCAGTGGCAGACAATGTGCCGCGTACCGGGATAGGGAATGCTTCACCACCGCAGTCTCTATCTGTCCATTTGTGCAAGCTTTCATCTCCTCACAAGCCACGTCATCGCCAGTGATGAGTACCGTTGGGATTCCAAAACAGCCAGCCAGCGCTGCAGAGAGCTGGCTCTCTCCAACGGGTAGGCCATTGATGCGCACTTCGCGCATCAATGGCCAACTGAACACGTGGCTGAGGATAGCTGGCTGCCCGGCACGGGCATGCATCGCGATCAAGAAAGCGGCATCGTAGGTGCGATCTAGATCCTCGTACTCGAAGAGAGTGATGGGCGCCCCCCGCACAACTTCCACGGCGGGATTCAAGTCGTCCAGAATCACGTTGCGATAGTCATCGCCGTGGGAATCGTGAAGGACGAAGGAGGTTGCGCCTGCCTCTATTGCCCCTTCCACGGCCGCGTTCACATCGCCGGTCAGCCATTTGCGCCCGGTCAGATAGTCTAGTGCGGCTTCGGGGTTATCAAGCCGACGGCGAGGATATCCCGTCTCACTTCCTGTCACAATCCCGGAAGCGCCTTCCATGTCGACAGAAATGATGATCCTCACATTGTTCCCTTCGAACTAGGCCGGTGAGCAGATAGCTCATCCATCTGTCATGTGTCGGAATCGCACGGAGCGTATTGCCAGGGGATCAACATTGAGACTGAAGACCTCACCTCCCTAGATCCGTCCCACGTCCTCCGATGACCTGCTATCAGCATGGCAATCTCGTCACACAACACTCATTTGCTCGATCACCGAATGGTAAGGTCCGTAATCCACCCCCGGACGCGGTTTCAAGTCAAGGTACAGCTCCAACCAACCCCCTTTGTTCTTGCGAGCCTCTCGCATTGAGACAATTCCCTCAATGATGCGGGCCTGCGAGCGAAAGGCAAGTAGTCCTTCCATAACCTTGAGTTCGGCCTCAGGTGGCGCCAGTATTGCCCGATTGGCCCGGAGACCAGACTGTCGTCCGCACACGAATGCGTCCATCGGTGAGAAATCACCCCATACTGCATACTGCAACATGCTTCGAACAGGCGGGGCAAGACCCGCTTCGGGAAGTACTGGATCTCCAACCTGCGGTCCGTCATAGCAGCCGATTCGTTCGGTCGCTTCATGGTCTATATGTTCCTGATAGCCATTGGGCACCAGCAACCGCGTAACCTGTAACCCACGTAGTGCCGGCAATATGCGTTGCATCGTGCCAGGGGACCCATCAATCAAACGCCATCCCATATAGGCTGATAAGCTGAAATCGGGGTAATCACACCGCAGGATGTGATCTTCGGTCAGTCTCAACGCTTGGTAAGCTGCCGATGTTTCCGCGCGTCGTAAGGCAACTATGGTCTCTTTGTCCTCACGCACAGAATAGCCAGCACTACCGTCACACAGGATGATCAGGTAAACATCCCCACCGTTAGCTTGCACTGCTTGAATGAGGTAGCCTGCTCCCAAGAGAGCGTCGTCATCGTGAGGCACAAGGATCACAAGACGCTCGTCGCCCTCCTGCCAGTCAGGGAAGAGCAGTCCGATGTCGTGGCTACACTCCTTGCATTGCAGGTCGCAATAGGTAAATCCATTGTCCAACACGAGGTGCTCCCGATTATGCTCCAGGTCTCGAACAAAGCAGATTCACATAAGTGCAGTCCTCACAGTAGTTCTGACAGAATCCCAATAGCTCGCCCGATATCCCTGACTTGCACTGGGCCGCTGATTTCCCGCTCGATCGTTAGTGTGCCGGCATACCCTATTGATTTCAACTTGGCAATTAGCAGTGGGAAGTTGACCCGGCCTTCACCCAACGGTTTCTCGACGCCCAGCTCGCGTCCATTGGTGGGATATTCACCATCTTTGGCATGGACGCCCCGGACAAAGGCGCCGATGATATCCAATGCATCTACTGGATTGGCTTTGCCGTACATGAGGAGATTGGCCGGGTCGAGGTTGATGCCCACGTTGTCATATCCGAGGTCTTCAATAACTCGCAGCAAAGTCGCGGGAGTCTCCTGACCTGTCTCAAAGCAAAATGCAACACTTCTTTCTTGGCAGTATGCCACTACTTCCCTCAAAGCATCCAACAGACCAGCATATAGGGGATCGGCAGGGCTTTCAGGGATGAAGCCTACGTGGGTGGTAATGCTTGAAACCCTTGCACGCGAGGCGAAGTCGGCTCCTTGCTTGAGGGTAGCGATACGCTCGACTCTGTATTCCTCCGGCACCAGCCCAATCGTCGCCGGCCCATCAATGAAGTTCCACACAGCTGGTCCAGGAAGTCCTGACCATATCGTTGTCACCTCTACACCGTACTCCTTGGACGCTGCAATCAGTCGATCAGCCATCTCATCATTGAAAAGCTCACGCTCCCAGCACATCACTTGACAGGTTGGCACTCCCAAATCACGTGCTTTGCACAGCTCATTCTCTGGCCCTTCAGGGAGTGAGGCGATCACCCCGAGTCTCAGCCGACGCTGTTCTGCATGTTGGGTTGCCATCGCCTAGACCCTACCGCTTACCGTCTGGCCGCTTTCAATGGCGGCAATTTCCTTCTCCACCAACCCTAACGAGTCGCGGGTGGATTCTGGTGTGCATTTGGCGGGAGGTTCGCCCTTGTCGACACAACTCAAGAAATAGGCAACTACGTTATGGCTGGGATCGCCCTTCTCGTACTCGGCCGGGCACCCTTGAGCTAGCACAGGGTTGTCAAAGACCTCAAGAACGGGTTCAGCTGCGGGCGAAAAGCGGATGAAGGTTCCCTCAAACCAGGCTTCATACCCGGCGTTGAAGGGGAATTGCGCCACGCTCCATCCTGCATGCATGTGCACCTGGGGCCCGCCATCGTAGCCATAGCAGGCGTGGATTATGTCATAAGAACCGGTAGCCTCGGACTTGCGTCCCGTCGCCTGAATCTGGTTCGGGAGCCCGAGCAAGTAGTTGGCATAGTCTACATCATGGATGTGCAAGTCAAGGATCGTGCCGCCGCTAAGCGAGCTGTCGAGAAACCAGTCATTCCAGGACCAGGTCGGACGTCCGCCCATGCGGTACATGTTGAGTGAAAGAAGCTGGCCATACCTGCCATCACGCACGGACTGGTACAGGAATTGGTATTCGGGCCAGAAGCGCACGCATTGAGCGATCATCAGCAGACGGTCAGCCCTTCTGGCCGTCCTTATCATCTGTTCGGCCTCGGCCAGGTTCAGTGCCATTGGTTTCTCGCAGAGCACGTGGCATCCAGCCTCCAGCGCCTCGACCGCGTAGCGAGCGTGCAAGAAAGTGGGCAAACAAATGTCTAACACGTCGACCTTGGCCTCTGCGATGAGCTGGCTGGCGTTGCTGTAGCGGGCCACTGCCGAAAGGTCGACTGGCTCCTTGTCATTTTCGATGTTGCCGATCACGGACTCCTTGACCCTCAACCGCTCTGATGAGCAGTCAGCGATGGCGACCAGTTCTACACCGGGGAACTTGCGATACGTGGACGCATGGAACCATCCCATCATTCCCATGCCTAGGATACCTACTCTCATCATGGCGTAGTTCCTCCAGGGGTGAAGCTCATCTCCCCGACAAGAGACGGCGAAAGATGTGAAATCCGTAAGCTCCAATCTGGTACTTGGGCCTGATGGCTTGTCTCTGGATCCATCTCCGGCGCCGCGAAGCCGCACGCTTTGTATCCGACAGGCTCCCCTGACCACTTATTCAACCTCACCACGCATTCGTTCCTGCAATCACACGCGAACAGCTTTCAAGGCTCGTGCATCGGAACAGCAGAAGATCTCGGTTTCCTCTGACAGATTGCCACATATGCTGATGTTCACGATAGCGCAGACCGCGTCCTCGTGCGAGCCCAGGAATTCCTGCTCCAGCCAGCTCAGAGGCTTGGGATCGCGCGGCCCGACCCAGTCTTCATACACCCTTCTCGTCAAACCGGACTTTTCGTGTGTCTTCTTCGATACCGGTACGGGTGGTTAGGAGACCATACAACTCCGGACGTCGGGTCCTGATCCACCGCACACCCGTACATTCCTCTCGAAGAGAGGCGTCAAGGTCAGCGATAACCATGAGATCTTCCGCTTTCCATGTCTCGGCTATGATCCGACCGTATGGATCGATAATCATGGCATTTCCCGTCCGTACTTCGTCATCATCTACTCCAACGCCATTGCTGAAGACCAGGAACATACCGTTGTCATGTGCCCTGGTCGGTAACCAGCGCAGCAGCCATTCACGTCCTTTGGGACCGCGGAACTCTGCTTCAATACTGGCTGGGTCATTCCGGCGATTCTGCCAGAGCGCAACGTCGACCTTGCCCATAGTGTGAGGGTTAGAGGAACTGCATCCGCCAGTCTGGTGAGGAGCCAGGAGGATTTCTGCACCTTTCAACGCCGCAATCCTCACATTCTCACAAATGTTGTTGTCGTAGCAAGTCAAAACCCCAACGCGACAATCGTGGGGAGTGTCAAAGACCGTATGCTCGGAACCCGAAGACAGATGCTCGCTAACAAAGGCATGGAGCTTCCGATGTCGTTCACAATGACCATCAGGCATTGCGACCACGTACGTGTTGTATAGACTCCCATCTTCGCCCAACTCGATCAGGCCTGCACCAATAGTGATGCTGTGCTTCTTGGAGAGTGAACTCAGGAATTGAGATGAGGGGCCGGAGAACACGGGTTCAGCCAGATCCAACAGTGCTTCGCGTGAGAGGTGCCTCAAGAACCAGTAACCTGTGATGCAACATTCGGGAAACACGACGATTTCGACTTCTGTCTCTGAAGCCTCTTCAGCGAAGTATCTGATCTGCTCCAGATTCCGCTGTTTGTCGCCGTTCTTGTGTTCAAACTGCACGGCTGCTACTCGAATGTCCCGCATCTCTTGGCTCACTTATTGGACTGACTGCAACTCAACGGAATGGTGTGTTCTGGGAGCGCTGTTCCCTTGTCGGTACTGCTACTCGCAGAGTCTCTCATGCATTTCTGCTTTGTCATGCCATGCCGTTCGCAGGAAGCTGCGGCACAGCGGGTATTCTTCGAACTTCGCCGCGATCAATCCCAGGTACTTGTCATCACTAGGCAAGGAAGCGATGGCCCCGTACATAGCAGGTGGCCCACCGCCACACTCCACAGATGCTTTTTGGCCCTCGCAAAGTCGCTTGACAACACCAGGTCACGTTTGACGTAATCTGATGCTCTGTCCTGCGGCATCGTTGTCTTCATTCGATTGCCCCGAACCCGCAGGTTGCGTCAGCTTATGGCTTCGGCGTAGGCCTCCGTTACCATTACTTCATTCCCGTAAGGGCAATCCCCTTGACAATCCCTCGCTGGAAGATAATGAAGATGAGCGCCAGCGGTGCCGTCATAAGAACGGCAGCAGCCAATGAAGATCCGTATTCGGTGTAGAACTGGGTTGTGTACTTGGCAGCTGCAATCGGCAAGGTCCACGTGGTTGGCTCGTAGAGCACCAGGTAGGGCCATAAGAAGCTGTTCCAGTGCCAGAGGAAGAAGAAGATCCCCAACGTGCTGAGCGCTGAGCCTGACAACGGGAGTATCACCCGCCGGTAGACTTGCCAGTTGGAGGCTCCGTCGATGCGAGCCGCATCTAGCAGGTCGTTGGGGATGGTTTCTATGAATTGACGCATCATGTATATGGCATACGGTGAGACTAGGAAGGGCACGACTAGACCGGGAATGTTGTTGATCAGGTGCAACTTGCCAGAGAGCAGCACCATCGGGATCATCAAGACCACAAATGGAACTATCATTGTGGCAAGAAGCCCTTTGAAGAGCAGCTCCTTACCGCGGAAACGAAACTTGGCGAAGATGAAGCCCCCCATGGAGCCGAAGAAGAGAATACCCGGAACGCCGAGGCTCACTTGAGTCAGCGAATTCAAGAAGGCGAGATCGAAGCGGCTTTCCACAAACAAGGACTGGAAGTTCGCCAGCGTGAGGTTAGCAGTAAACAGAACCGGGGGGACCGTGAGAATGTCCGCCGATTCCTTGAAGGCCGTCAGCACCGCCCAGTAGAAGGCAAACAAGTTGACTACCGCGACGATGCTCAAGGCAGCATATGTCGGGATCTGCCCTAGGTTACTGCGAGTGAATGCTCTTCTGAGTGCGCTCACATGTTTCCCCTGCCCATATTGAATTCAGGCGGGCATCCTGAGGCGTCCCAATAGTGACGTCGCCCCTCGGCACAACTTGCTTGTCCCCAGTATTGCAGGTCAAGACATTCCAAACAAGAAGGCCCCCTGTTCATTCGGAGTTACCCGCCATGGCCTCGCAACCTTCGCACGGCGGGTCTGCTGCAGGTTCAAGTCAAGCATGCAATTGGGCCAGCAGTGACATCAGTACTCCCATTCTGTTCTGAAGAATCTTAGCTGCGCCAATGTAAGTGCCAGTACGACTGCGAACAAGACGAATGCTAACGCCGACGCAGCGCCGCCACGGAATTCGGTCAAACCCACATCTCTGATCAGCATGACAGCGGTTAGGCTGTGATATGCTGGCCCCCCTTGCGTGAGGACCTGGGGTTCAGTGAAGAGTTGCAGCCAGTTAATACTGTCGGTGACGAAGACAAAGGCTAACGGGCGGCGCATAAGGGGCCACGTGATACGCCAAAATGATTGCCAGTTGTTCGCACCGTCAATCCTGGCTGCCTCGCCCAGGACCTCTGGTATGGTGCCCAGACCAGCCAAGAGGATGATTGTCGGATAGCCGAGGGAGTTCCATATGACGAGCAGGATCAGGGAGGGCTTCACCCACACCGCGCTAGTAAGCCATGGCACACGGTGCAATCCTAGTCCCAGGAGGAGTTGATTGAGGGCTCCGTACTGAAAATGATAGAGATATTGGAACAGAAGAATGGTGGCTAGCGGTGGGGTGATCACAGGCAGGAATGCGGCAGTTCGAAAGAAACCGCTGCCGCGCTTAATGGTGAACAGCAGTTGCGCTATGAGCATCGCCAGCAGGTTCTTGATGGGGGCTCCAACCGCGGCAAAGACCAGTGTGTTCCTCAGGGCCTCTCGGAATACGGGATCTCGGAAACACAGAAGGTAGTTCTGTAAGCCAATCCATCCTATATCGATCAGCCGTCCTCCGGTTCGATAGTCGGTAAAGCTCAGCAGGAAAGACGAAACAATCGGTAGAACCTGCCATATCAAGACGAATAGCAGTATTGGAATCAGCCAGCACAAGAACCAATCGCGTTGAGCCGGTTTTCTGCGCTTGGCCCTGCACTGGCTTCCGGCCATTTCCCTTCGGCTCTGTGTATCAGATCCGCTATAGGTGGGCATTGTGCATTCCTGAAACGGTGCGAGCATCTGGCAGAGGGCACAGGCTCTTGACGCACTCCAATGGAACAGCGGAGCGCACACTCTTGGACCTAGCGTCTCCCTTGTTGCGAGCAGCACGCATGTTTACCCGTTTGTATTTCGCATGAGAACGGACGGCCAGTCGCCGCCCGTTCTCATGCCGTCGGTCTTAGTACAGCGGGAGGTGAACCGCTGGTGCAAGCCTCTGCGGCAACAGGATCTGCCAGCGTCCTGCTTCTCCCCCCTCAGCGCTACGCTTCGACGCCAGGGATGTACCAGAGGTTCGCTTCCCAATCAGCCTGGGCTTGGGCCTGGTACTCCTCCAAGATCTCAGGCAGCGGCCGGTTCGTGCCCGCGATCTCCTCCGACATCGCTGTGTAGATATCGCCCTGCATGTTCCCGAGGGTCCCAAGGTCAAGCCAATCATCCGGACGGCTGGCCATGTCTCTATACAGTACGGATTGAACCTCGGCACGACGAGAGTCTGGTCTGTCCAGTGCACCCGTCTCCGGCAGGCCCTCTACAGACGATTCGTAGTCCGGCGCGTTGTTTAGGAAGACCACCTGGTTGTTCTCAACGCCAAGATCGGCCTGGTTGGCAGTATTGTAGTAGCAGTACTTCCAAAACTCCTGGGCCGCTCTCAACTTGAGGGGATCCTGGATCCTTGTGGAGATGCTGATGCCCATCGAGGAATCAGTTCCCCAGTATCCCTTCTTCTCCCCTCCCCTCAGCCTGAGGATGTTCCGGGCGCGAACCTGCGTGCAATCGGTTCTCACCAGACGGAGATAGCGTTCCACCCAACTGTAGTCCATTGCCGTGGCAGTCAGGTTGTCGGGAATGGCTTGATACGGTTGCGGGATTTCCATACTGCAGATCTTGTGCGTCTGGTAAAGGTCCCGGTAGAACTGGCAGGCATACAGAACCGCCTCATCATCCGCCCACTCAAACCTCCTGGTTTCCTTGTTGAACCACTGCGCGCCGGCCTGTATGGGCAACTCAAGCCAGTGGAGCGGGCGGAGTCTGAAGCCAGCGCGGAGGATGGTACCATCGCGGTCTACCCTAGTGAGTTCCTTCAAGGCGGGAATCGCGTCTTCGAAATAGTCCCCCAGATCTGCGGGGGTGATCCCAGCCTCCTCAAAATCATCCACGCGATAGAAGAGGACCGGCCCCATCACGAGTGCGGCCAATTCGGTAACACTGCTGTCCCCCCTGGTCTGCAGGAGCCGCAGTTCCTTGTAACCAAGGCGCTGTCGATCTTCTACCGGCATCAAGTCCTCGGTCACGGGAAGTGCCCAACCATTGCCTACGCTGATGCCAGAGTCGCCACCGTTAAGGAACAGGTCGGGTGTGTCTACTCCCGCCGTGAATACCGCGGCGAGCTTGTCATTGGGATCCATCCCTCCTGCCCACATCGCCGAGGAAGTCTCGTGCACCCTGATGGTCGGGTACATCGCATGGAATCCAATATCCGTTCGGTTGGCGGCTGCCCCAGGGCCAGCCATGTCAGTGATGTCCTGCCCCCAGAGCTCCAGGTCAACCAGTTCATCAGGATGCCACTCGACGTACCCAAACGCGTTCTTCTGACCTCCGATGGGCGTGACTGGAACCTCGACTGTCTCTCTGATGATCTGTGGAGTAGAAGTGGGCCCAGCAGTTGGCCTAGGACCACAACGCGCGGCAAGAAGGCCAGCACTACCGAGGGCGGCTACACGTAGGAAATCACGACGGTTCAAGCCCTTTCTGTTCATTCTCTCCTCCTCCTGGAGCATCCTCTTGAGAGTATGCTGCTGCTCGCATGCACGAGCTCGGTCTTCCTGAAGGCAAGGAACTCCGTAAACCGTGCTATTCGCGTGTCTGGCACCGCCTTTCCTTCTCAGCGCGTCGCCACGAGAGGACCACTAGCCACAGTCTTGGGACCTCCCATGGGCAGCCCGCCATCCTGTCTCATGTGTCCGACCCCAATGGCTCGCTTGGCCAGATACGTCCGTTGTGATATGATGAAACTCGGATTGGCCCACAGAATGCGGGTTCGCGCCAAGCTGCGGCAGGTTGGGCAGCTATGCCATTCATGTGGACACCGAAGCTTCTCTTTCTCGCGCAGTGGATCCTATTGTCACGTGCCGTTGTCGCAGCAAAGCAGGGTACCAACCGGAGTGGGCCCCGATCGAGGAGAGTCTAGCAAGCCTGGACTGTCTGTGAGCTCAATGTCGCCTGTGTCATGGTGAACGAAGGCAAGTAGCCATTGATCCACATCTCATTTGTACCAAAGAACCTCTCCAGTAAGGCGAGAATTCGGCCACATAGTGGACATGAGAAGGACAGAGACTGGCAGTAATCCAGCAGATAAGTCATTCGTGCGCGAGCTGGGCAGGGCACTTCGCCATCTCTACAGCCCCATCCAGTTGCGCGAGAGCCCTCTGACGCAGCTCCTCAACACAGGTTCCAGGGAGGACCCGGCGGCGGCTCTACGGCGAGTCTTGCTGCAGGCCATCGACGCTCTCAAGCCGCAAGCCGACGTGCCATCTGCGACCAAAGCCTGGCGTCTCTACCGGGTATTGCTGCATCGGCACATAGAGCAGTTTAGCCAGTCTGAGGCGGCTTCGAACCTTGCCTTGAGTACGCGGCAATTGCGAAGAGACGAGGGTCAAGCACTGCAGCTGCTGGCAGATCATCTGTGGGCGCACTACGAACTAGAGGCCAAGTGGCAAGATGGGGAACGTTTGCTGCGTCGCCGAGATGAGGAGCTTCCCGGGCTGGACATGCAGACGCCTAGTCTGGAGCAAGAACTGGAGTCCCTAGGAGGATCGCTCTGGCGAGAATCGGCGGATGTTCAGCCCGTAATCCAGGCAGCCTTGAGGGTTGTAGGGCCATTGGCGCGGGAATTTGGAGTCCGCGTAGGATACAGCGTACCGGAGAACCTGCCTTGGTTACTGGTGCAGATCACCACGATGCGGCAGGCTCTACTGAATGTCCTTACTGTGGCCATTCGAAGTGCACCAGGCGGAAGTGTCGAAATCAAGGCAGAAACGCAGCAATCGGGTGTGGGTATTACCATTGTCTCTGCTACACGCGAGCCTGACCTTACTCCTCTATCTGAGAGTGAAGCCGAGCCCTTGAGGATGGCACAGGAGTTGATAAGGCTGTCCGGAGGCACTCTTGAAGTTGAGACAGGTGGCGACGGAGAACCCCCCTTCACTGCGAACCTAGTGATTCCTGCCACGAGCCAGATATCTGTCCTTGTCATTGACGATAACGCTGACGCATTGCAGCTATTCCACCGTTGTCTGTCCGGCAGTCGCTATCGTTTTGTTGGCACTCCTGATCCTGAAAGCGCACTAGCACTGGCGGAGGAGTCGGGCGCTCGGGCCATTGTGTTGGACGTCATGCTACCAGAAGTGGACGGATGGGAACTCCTAGGACGAATACACGAGCATCCCAAGACACGGCACATACCTGTCATAGTCTGCACCGTACTTCCACAGGGGCATTTGGCTCTTAGCCTTGGAGCAGCAGCATTCATCCGCAAACCGGTGAGTCGAACAGCTCTTCTCTCAGCACTGGACCGCCAACTTGGCCAGTTGCTGACAGAATCCATGTGATTGTCTCAATGCAGCCCAGGAGCTGGTGCACCGGTAGTCCTCCTGCCTGTGTTATCGCCAATGAGTTGCTGACGATTGGCTGTCCTGCCGGATTGCGCGCCGAGACTACCACAACTGGGATATCACGCAGTGAAGGTTCCTGGCTCTTAGCAGCCAGGAATTGAAAGCCATCCATATTCGGCATGATTAGGTCGAGTAGCACAGCGTCGGGGTGTGTTCCATGAAGGGTCTTCAGGGCCTGTTGTCCATCTAATGCATCGAGTACTCTGTAGCCGCGCGATGATGAGACTAGCATTCGCCTGAATAGCCGCAACACCTCAGGTTCGTCGTCCACGACCAGTATCGTTCTGCCCTGCAGCTTGAGTCCATCAAGAACAGTCAGCAGCGCGTCGCGAGAGACCGGCTTGACGAGATAGCCTGAAACACCAAGGTTGTCAGCAGCTTCAGCCGAACCTTGAACGGCGCAGATAATCGCCGGCATCCCGGGTGGTAGTCTCGAAGATTCGCTCAGCTGTCTGAGCGTCTCGCTCGCAAACAAGCTATTGACCAGCAGCGCCTGTGTCGGTACGCGTGAGGTGTAGTCGATAGCCTGCTCGAGGCTAGTCATGGCCACGATCTCTACATTGTCAAGGTAACGCCTGAGTAGGCGCTGGAGCGAATGCCCATTCTCCACAACGACAAAGTGGGCGCACATGGGGGCAGTCGGAGCATGGTAGTGATGGGTCCGCTCCACGTGCTGGCCGTGCAGGCCAAGAGGCCAAGAAACCTTTGCGTCTGCGACCACTGGTGGGTCCACCGGGAGTCGGAAGTAGAACGTCGCACCTACCCCCTTCGTGCTTTCAAGCCACATCTTGCCTCCATGCAACTCTACGAGAGCATTGCTGATGTGCAATCCCAAGCCACGTCCCCCCCAACCTTTGGAGGCGGAGCTATCCAGTTGCTGAAAACGCTGGAAGAGCCTGGCCATATCTTCAGCAGCAATCCCGGGACCTGTATCTGCGACGCTAACCACAACATCAGTGTCTTCTTGCCATGCACATACTCGAACCCCGCCATGCTCGGTGAAGCGCCCGGAATTGCTCAATAGGTTAAGGAGGACCTGGCGAATGCGTATACGATCGCAAAAGACCAGCGGCAAGTCACATGGCACTTCTGTTTCCAGATACAGGCGATTAGCGTCAAAAAGCGGGCGAACCGCAATAGCAGCAGCATCGACAACATCGTGAAGTGATGTACGTTCCCTCGTGAGAGCCATCTGCCCTGCTTCCATCTGGCTGACATCCAACACATCATCAATCAGGCAAGACAATTGCTGACTGTTGCGATAGACGACATCGAGGTCCGCCAACAGAGCTGACGGGATGTGACTGCCGTATGTTTCTGGTGTTCCCACCATCATCTCGCTGAAGCCTATGATCATATTCAGGGGTGTGCGCAGCTCATGGCTCAGATTGGCCACAAACCGCTCTTTGGCTGCGCGGGCGTCCTCGGCTGCCTCGCGTAATGCCTGGGTCAGTCGGCCTAGCCGCCTAAGTTGAAGGTTGGCATATTCCAAGTCCTCGACCGCCAGCTTGAGATGCTCCTGGTGATCACGGGATTCTTCGAGCAAGTCCCGGCTCCTCGTGTAGCTCAACCATGACCAATGCAGGGCAGTCAGCAAGGCCCTCTGTGCCAACCAGATCAACCCCAGTGTGCCCCACACTGCCGCGAGAGCAACTGCCCGTAGTCCTGGGTCCATTACTGCAATTGGTGAGGTTGCTAGCAGTAGTGTACATACCGATGCTAGCGCGACTCCCGCTGGCACAGAGACAAGAATAGTAGCAAGCCCGACTGGTAGTGCAAACAACACATTGGCATACTCGATGGTTCCCGCTCCAACGACAAGCAGATTCACAGACAGGCATCCAGCGACGAGCACCCACGCTGCAACCCGATAGTCCAAACTGCGCATCCCCCAGACCAGCACCGGCAGAAGGGCCAGGAGTGCGCATGCTAGGCGCCCCAGCAATGGCACCCGGAATCGGTCCACATTCGCAGCAAGGACGAAGGCCGCCACGTAGAGTGGTGGAAGCATCAGCTCAATAGCCTCATTTCGCAGTTCGATTAGCGAGATTCTAGTCTCCGACGGCTGCCAAGATGACTGAGACGCCTTAATCGTGGACATGGTGCCCTCCTAGATTGTAGGACCGGGGTGCACCCCGTTTCTTCGACAGTCTTGAGCTTTCGGAATTGTGGTACTACGACTGAGCTGCCCCCAGTTTCAGTACCAGAGTCTATGTTAGTCCGAAACCCGCCGCAGCGGGTAGCGGTGACCCCAGGAAGGGGGCCGGATAGACCTCCGGCGCTGGCGGACGATTGCCCAGCGAGCTATGCGGCCGCTTCCGGTTGTACTGGTGCCTCCACTCTCGATCAGCACCCTGGCTTCCTGCAGCGTGTAGAGGATCTCCCGGTTGAGTGTATCGTGTCAGCAAGAGTGGGACAAATCGGGGCTCCCAGTTGAGACACACTTCTTCGGTCTCGATGGTCATCCCGATAGGACACCGGGACGGTGTGCGGCGGCCTTCAGCGTCTCGACGTGCTGTTGACGCCGCCCCTCCAACGTCCTGCGTTTGATCTCCTGCCGTCGCGTCTGAACCTCCTTGGCTCTCCCGAAATAGACGTCCGCCGGCGTGACGTTGCCCAGCGATTCGTGGTACCGCTGGTGGTTGTAGTAGTCCACGAAGCGGCTGATCTCCTGCTCCAGATCCCACGGGGAACTGAACGTCTGCAGCTGCACCAGGTTCTTCATCGAGCGGTGGTAGCGCTTGATCTTGCCCTGAGTCATCGGATGGTAGGGAGCGCCGCGGGTGTGCTCGATCTGCCAGCTTTCCAGGAAGCGGCGCAGCTCCCCAGACACATAGGGCAACGCCTCGTCGATCACGCCGTTCCTGTAGGGGTAGACAGACGAGGCCACTTCCTTGCCCGTGGTCACGTCTACCAGCACGGCCCTTCCCGACTCGGTGCCGAAGTCGACGCCGATGGCATACTTGCGCCTGCTCATCTCACCCTCCGGTGTCCTCGCCGGGTGGGACCGACGGGTCTTGGACTGTCAAGAGGCGGCTGCGAGCGCTTCGCCTGCCTCACGCTTGATGTCATCTTCGGCCTACCCCACCTCCAGAATCGCCGGACGCTTGATCTCGTGCCCTTCGACGAGCTGGCGGATGGTGGGCCAGCCCGTCATGGCCGTGATGACCTCGTTGGAGGCTGCGCCCACCAGGATCGTATCTTCCGACTTCGTCCCCTGGATGGATGGGTTCCAGGCGAACGCCTGTCCTGTCTTGACGATCTCCGTCGAATCCGGCGTGGCCAAGTACTCTCTGGGCTCGTAGCCTGTCGGCCCCCCCTGGTGATGGAGGCGCCACTCCTCGGGCCATCCGCTGTCTGCGTAGGTCGCCATCTCCCGGCGGAAGATGTCGCCAAGCGCGCTGCCGGGCCGCGTCGCCGCAATCAGTGCGGCGTCCACGCACGCCACCGCTTCTTGCTTGCGCCTCAAGTCATCGGTCAGGCGACCGAAGTGGGCCAGCCTCGTTACCGATCCCACCAGTCCCCACTTGCGGCCGCACAGCACGAGCATGGCGTAGCGCTCGAGGATCTTGTCCGTCGGCAGCGGGTGGCGGTATCGGAACACGCGCTCGTCGGTGGCGACGAGATTGACAATGGCCTGCACGCCTCGGCTTTCACATTCATAGGCCAGGCGCCCCGCGATCTGGTGCTCAGTCTGCCCCGGCAGCACGCTCCGCACGGCCGCCTCCATCGCTTCGGCGCACAGCCTCCCCAGCCTCCGGAATCGATCGCCTTCTTCGGGGGTCAGATCCGCCCGCAGGTGGGACATCTCCGCCGACAAGTCCACTGCGCCGGGATGAGGCACGTCGGCGCCCAACTTGAGATCGCGCGTCCAGGCAGCCACCTCGTCCGGGGTCCCGTGCCACGAGGCCGGGTGGACCTCCCATCCCTGAGGAGCAAGCTGCTCCTCCTGCTCGAGGCGCGGCGCCTCGATGTTGTTCGTGAGAATGTGGCGCCCGCCAGGCGTGATGAGCAGCGCCGATTCGCCAAACGTCGTGGCAGTGTTGACATAGGAAGCCGCGCCGCATGTCGCCCAGGCGAAGCTGCTCACGCGCCGCAGCAGAAGGGCGCCGAGTTGGCGATCGCGCATCAGACTCTGGATCCGATCTAGTTTGTGTTCGAGCTCGTTCATCTTCGGCTAGCGCCCCTTTGTGTTGGTGTGGAGATACACGTCCCACCCCAGGTACTTCCCCAGCGCCTCATGGACCGCCAAGGCCGTCTGCGACAGGTTGATGGCGACGTGATGTTCGAAACCTCTCTCACAGATGAAGCGCAACAGCTTCTGAAGCTGGGGAACGCGGATGACACCGAACCCGCCAAAGGTCTTCACGGGGTCGTCGGTCAGCTCACCCTCGCCCACATATGCCGACACCTTCCCCTGGGCATCATCCGTCGAGACTCGGCAGAACGTGAACGGTGAGGGGCGAAGCCTGCCGACAATCGTGCCGTACGTGTTCTCCTTGCCCACCGTGCCAGCAATGATGTTCTGGTAGGACATGACCGGAATGTCCTCGACCGCAATGGTTGCGTCCACGAAAACGTCCTTCGGAAGGTTTGAGCAGTGAAAGATCACCGCCTTATCTGGCTCGTCACCGTAGTTGTTGTTCCAGTCTACGATGGCACTTGGTTTGCCTGAGGCCAATACCAGAGCATACATCCCCACCACGCCGGTGATATCCGTCTCGCACGCCGACGGCATGAGCTTGTTGCTCATCATGCTCATGAGCGTGCAGGGCACGATGCCGTAGAACTCCTCCATCGACGTCCAGCACTGGATGGCGCTTGCCCGCAATTGACTCGCCGCCATCCAGTCCTCGATCACCACCGCCAACTTCGCCATTCGCAACAAGGACTCGGACGGGGTCTTCTGGGCGGGAACGTAGGCGGTTACCTCTTCCAGCTTGGCCTTCAGTTTGGGATCGTCGCTTTTAATGCGAGCGGCGCGACCAAACACCTCAGAGAGATCCAGCGTCTCGACGCTGATCCCCGTTCGCTCGAGAAGTTTCTCGCTGAAGCGCACGGTGTTGAATGCCGCAGGGCGGGCGCCGATCGCCCCCATCCGACATCCCCTCAGGCCGCGCACGACACGGCATGTGCCGGCAAACCGTCGCAGGTCGAGGCGGAAGCTCTCCGCCTCCGGGTTCACCGTGTGCAAGGTTGTGAGTGAGAACTTGATGCCGTACTGCGCCAGGTTGCTGCATACCGACATCTTGCCACAGAAGGCGTCGCGCCGGTCACTGATGCTCATGCGGTCAGTGTCATCGGGAAAGGCTTGCACCAGGACCGGCACGTCCAATCCCGCCCAACGCAAAGCGTTGGCGACACCCCGCTCATCGCCGAAGTTGGGCAAGGTCACAAGCACGCCGTCGATCTGATCCCGGTGCTTCTTGAACAACGTCGCGCACTTCTCGGCGTCGGCGAGGCTCTCGACGCTGCCAAACTTCGTGTCGTCCGGGGTCAGGGCAATGCTATTGATGCCTTCCTCGGCCAACATTCCCAGGATCGTCTTCCGACCCGAATCACACAGGTGATCGGGGAAGAAACCACGGTTCCCCACAATCACACCCAAGGTCGCACCCTTGTCCATTGTTCCTCCTTCCGACGTGGCTGAGGTGACTAGGCTCGCCCCGCGATCTGACCCAAGAACACCCTCGGTCTGCATATTCGATAGCACAGGGACTTCCGCCGGGGCCCAAACCGCTGGGGTTCCGCAATGGTGCGGACTTTCTCCTGCAGGAACCCCTTGCTTCACCCTCCCACCTCATCCACCTTCAACACCTCATCCCCATAGTGATGGATCAGCTTCACCGAGATCTTCCCCGTCGACGGCGGGTCGAAGGGGTACGACTTCGTCGAATACAGGGCTGACCAGGTCGCCTCTTCTACGTCCGCCTGCAAGGCTCGCTTCAGCTTCTCGCAGGGCTCGCGGTCTCCTATCATCTGCACGAGTTTCCCCACGATCGTGTCCGTCATCTGCAAGAGTCCGACCTCCGGTCATTGCATCACGACGAGGCCAGCGTGGCCCACCCCTCCGACAGAACCTCCGCCTGCTCCAGCACCGTCAGCGTCGCCTTCTCCTGCTTATCTGGCGGATAGCCGTGCTTGCGCAGGATGCGTTTGACGAGCACACGAAGCTGGGCGCGGACGTTCTCTCGGACAGTCCAGTCGATGGTCACATTCTGCCGTACGGTCTTGACGAGTTCCCTGGCGATGGTGCGGAGGGTCTCGTCTCCCAACACCTTCACCGCGCTGTCATTCGTTTCGAGGGCGTCGTAGAAGGCGAGTTCGTCCTCGGTCAGGCCTAGCTCTTCACCTCGCGCGTCAGCCTGCCGCATCTGCTTGGCGAGAGCAATCAGTTCCTCGATGACGGCGACGGCTTCGATCGCTCTGTTCTGATATCGGCGGATGGCCTGTTCGAGCATCTCGGCAAAGGACTTAGCCTGGACGACATTCTTGCGCCGACGCAACTGGATCTCGGCGTTCAGCAGCTTGCGCAGGAGCTCGGCGGCCAGGTTGCGCTGAGGCATGTCGCGGACTTCCGCCAGGAATTCGTCGGACAGGATCGAGATGTCGGGTTTCTTCAGACCCGCGGCGGCAAAGATGTCGACGACGCCCTCGGGCAATACGGCGCGCGAGACGATCTGCCGCACCGCGAAATCGAGCTCGTCCTCCGTCCTCGTTTCGCCAGGGGCGGCCTTGACCAGGCTGGCCCGCACTGCCTGAAAGAAACCGACATCATCCCGGATCCGAAGCGCCTCCTCGTGGGGGACGGCCAGGGCGAAGGCCTGGGAAAGATCCCTCACGGCCCCTAAGAGGCGATCCTTACCATCCTGCTGGGCAAGGACATGCTCCTGGGCTAGCGGTATCAAGCTCAGGCGCTGATTTGGAGTCCCCGTGATCCACTTCGAACGGTCGAAGCCATGGAAAAGGCCAAGGCAGATTTCGTACTTCTCCAGCATGAGGACGACCGCCTCTTCCTGCTTGATCGCGGTCTTCCCAGTTCCCCCGCTTTCGGTGTAGTTAGCCAGCGCCTGCTTGAGTTCATGAGCCAGCCCGAGGTAGTCCACGACCAGCCCGCCTGGCTTGTCTCGGAAAACCCGGTTGACCCTGGCAATCGCCTGCATCAGACCATGGCCGCGCATCGGCTTGTCGATGTACATCGTGTGCAGGGAGGGCGCGTCGAAGCCGGTCAGCCACATGTCGCGAACCAACACGATCTTGAGCGAATCATCCACGTCCCGGAACCTGTTGGCCAGGGCCTCGCGGCGGGGCTTGTTGCGGATGTGGTCCTGCCACTCCAATGGATCCGACGCGGAGCCCGTCATGACGACTTTGACAATGCCTAAGTTGTCCTCCGGATGGTGCCAGGCGGGGCGAAGTGCGACGATTTCCCGATAGAGCTCGACGCAAATGCGCCGGCTCATGCACACGACGAAAGCCTTCCCTTCCATGGCCTCCAGGCGTTCCTCGAAGTGGGAAACGATATCCTGCGCCACAAGGCGAAGCCGCTTCTGAGAGCCCACGATGGCCTCGAGCTGCGCCCACTTGGTCTTGAGCCGTTCCTTGTGCTCAACCTCCTCGCCTTCAGTTGCCTCCTCGAAGTCGGGGTCAATGCTCGGACGCTCGGCCTCATCGAGCTCCAGCTTGGCGAGTCGGCTCTCGTAGTAGATGGGGACGGTCGCCTTGTCCTCGACGGCACGCTGGATGTCATAAACAGAGATGTAGTCGCCGAACACCGCCCGGGTGTTCGCATCGGTCTTCTCGATGGGCGTGCCGGTGAAGCCAATAAACGAGGCGTTCGGCAGGGCGTCGCGCATGTGGCGGGCGTAGCCGTCCACGAAGTCATACTGGCTGCGGTGAGCCTCATCGGCGATGACGACGATGTTGCGCCGATCCGAGAGCACAGGGTGCCGGTCCCCCTTCTCCTCGGGGAAGAACTTCTGAATGGTTGTGAAAACCACGCCCCCAGCCTCGACATGCAGCTTCTGGCGCAGGTCGGCGCGGCTCTCCGCTTGGGCCGGGGGCTGGCGCAGGAGGTCTTTGCAGCGGGAGAAGGTCCCAAACAACTGATCGTCAAGGTCGTTGCGGTCGGTGAGTACAACGACGGTTGGGTTGGCCATCGCCGGGTGGAGGATGACACGCCCTGCGTAGAAGGCCATCGTCAGGCTCTTGCCCGAGCCTTGCGTATGCCAGACGACGCCTACTCGTCGGTCACCCGGGCGACCTCCTGGCCGTCTCCCCGCCTCGTATCGTCCGCGAAGCTCTCCGGTTCCTAGCTCGGCGGGCCCCCTCGCCGCGCGCAGCGTCTCCTCTACGGCCACATTGACCGCGTGGAACTGGTGATAGCCGGCCATCTTCTTCAACAGACTCCCGCCGCCCATGTCCTCGAAGACGGTGAAGTAGCGCACCAAATCCAAGAAACGGCGCTTGTCGAACACGCCTTCCAGGACGACTTGCAGTTCCGGCATGCTCGGCGGTGCGTCTTCGCGGCCGGTGATCGTGCGCCACGGCTTGAACCACTCCCGGCTGGCTCCGAGCGCCCCGATGCGCGCTTGCACTCCATCCGAGGCCACAAGGACTGCGTTGTACGCAAACAACGCGGGGATCTGCGCCTGGTAGGTCTGGAGCTGCTGGAAGGCCGTCCAGACCGTGGCGTTCTCGTCGGCCGGGTTCTTGAGCTCAATGATGGTTAGCGGAAGACCATTGACGAGGATGACGACATCAGGCCGCCGGATGTGCTGCCCCTCGGCGACGGTGAACTGGTTGACAGCCAGCCAGTCGTTGTTGTCGGGTGTGTCGAAGTCGAGCACTCGTGCCTGTGCGCCGGCGATCGAGCCGTCCGCGCGCCGGTACTCGACGGTGACCCCATCCACCAGCATTCGGTGCGTGGCCCGATTCCGCTCGAGCATGGATGGGGCGTCCGCCCGGGTGATCTTGCGGTAGGCGTCCTCCAACGCCTCAGGCGGCAGCTCGGGGTTCAGGCGCACAAGGGCTTGGCGAAGTCGACCTTCCAAGAGGACGTCTCGGTAATCCGGATCGCTCCGCTCAGCGCCGGGTTCGCCGACCGCAATGGCCGGGCCGTAAAGCACCGCGTAGCCCTGCGCCTCCAGCCAGGCTAAAGCGGCTTCCTCAACGACGGATTCGGTGAAGGCGGTCATGCCGGCCCCCTCGCGCTTTGCCGAAGGGAATTCCGCCCGCGGAATGGGCAGGGATTTGGCCAGGAATGGGCCGGGTTGAGCAGGAACAAGCAGGAGAAAGAGCAGGTATAAGCAGTCATTGGCCTGCCAGCTCCCACCGCGCGCCGCGCCCCCGGAATCCCGCCGTTTTGGCGAGATATTTGGCGGGACTCGCCTCCTGGCTGGCTTTGCCAATCCCTATCCCGCCAAAAACGCGGGATAGATGGCGGGGAATGACGGTGCCATCTTCTGCGACTCATGGTCTGGTCACTTCGTACCGGGTGGCAGGCCCTGATCCGAGCTTCCGAACCAACCCAAGCTCGCTGAAGTGCTTGAGGTGATTCAGGGCCGTGCGGTTGGGTACGCGCATTGCGGCGGCGTACTCAACGGAAGTGACTGTCTGCTTCGTAGCCAGCCATTCCCACCCCGCGCGCTCGGCCTTGCTCAACCCCTCCGAGACTTCACCCCCAAGTCCCCTCACCGCCGCGACGGGACTGCGGTAGAGTGTCAGCACCAGATACGGGGCCTCCCATGCATACCTTGGCAGGGGCAATCCCGCTGCTTCAGCACGCGTTTTCATGGACTTCAGCCCCAGCCCCCGCTCTTCGGCCAGCTCCATTCGGGCGAAGACATAATGCAGGACCGGGTTGCGGCTGAGCATTGGAGCGTTGAAGGACTGCATCTGTTCCAACGTGACCGGTTCCACCGGCCGCCCGGGGCTCTTCACCGTGATGGTGTCCGGCGTGACGACCAACTGGCACTTGGCGCCTTCGATCGCGTAGTCGCGGTGCACGAGCGCATTGACGACACCTTCGCGCACGAGTTCGAAGAGCGCCTCATTCACCAGCTGTCGCCGCGCTGCAGAGCGCTCGATCGGGTTGGGCAGTTTGTCCCGGAGCCATTGGAGCGCCAGTTCAGGTGCGAGCACCTGCGGGCCGTCGAAGTCCTTCGGTTCCTCAGTTCCGTCAGCAAAGTGAATAGTGCCCAGCAGTCCGGCATGAGGCATGACCGTTCTTGGCTCTCTGCCGAAGAGCAGGAGCCCGAAGCCGGTCGGAGTCCATTGTCCATTCTCTTGCTTGAGAAGGCCCTGCTGGACCAGACGACGGTTGAAGGCCGGCGAGCCCACCGTGTCACTGATCTTGGCGATGGTCCGATATTGCTTCATCGCTTCGGTCGAGAAGTCTTTCGTCTCGGCGGTGGCGAATGCGCTTTCCAGCAGCGACAGCGTGATGGTCTTCGGCTTCTTCTCTTCGCGCGCCGCCGCGGCCATTTCCAGCGCCTGCTCGATGAACGCCTTGTTCGCCTTCTGGATCTCTTCCTGCAGGTCGCGGTCGAACATGTGCACCGTCACGCCGCTGTCCTGCAGGTACTTGATCCCCTTGCGGTCCACCGCGGGGTCCGGGTCTTCGATGCCGATCCAGACTTTCTTGATCCGTGCCAGGACAATCCGTTCCGCGCAGCCCAGCTTCGGATGCCGGCGCGAACCGGGAGCGCAGGGTTCTAGCGTCGCGAACAGCACCGTGCCGTCGAGTTTCTTGTCGCGGTTCTTTCGCTCTAGCAGCGCGTACTCAGCGTGGTCGCCGTCTCGCAGCTCGCCTCGGCATGCGGTCTCCACAGTTCCATCCGGCTTCCAGAGGACCGCCCCCACCAACGGACTCGCCTTCCCGTCCGCACGCGGTTCGGAGACTGACTCGCGCATGACCTCGATGGCCTGTTCCATGAGCTTGCGCGGATTGAGCTTGGCCATCAGCAGATCCTCCCGATGATCCGCTCGGCCTTAGACTCGCCGGGCGCGATCTCGAGGCCGTGCGTGACCCGCCAGCCGAGGCTTTCGAGCCAGGCGACGGTTGCCTGTGCGAAGACGGATTCGGTGAGCTCCGCGCTCATCTCCCAACCTTCTGGCTCTTGCCGTGGCGCTTCGCCCAGATCACCTCCGCGCTCTCCTCTTGCAGAGCGGCCTTGATCGCGTCCACGGCCTTCGGCGAGTAGCGCTTGAACAGGGACTTCCCGATCTTGAACTCCTTGTAACACTCGGCGTTGGATCGGATGCCGATGTGGTCCACAACCGCAACAGCCTTCGGCATGCTCAGGCCAACCTTCACTGCAAGCTGCTTGGCGCCGAGGCTGTAGAACCCGAGTTCATCCACGCGCTTCACCGCCACGACCGACGCGCCCGGCGTGCCTTCTGGCACAAGTAGGATCGGGATACCCTCCTTCTTGGAGAGGCGGAGCGATAAGCCCGGACCCGCAGGATCGGCGGTAATCTCGATCGCCGAAACGCCCTTGAAGATGTCCTGCCAGCCCGTTCCACTGGCGAGTTCTTTCTCGATACGTCGCAAATCCCCTGTGCTCGGTTGCCCCTTCTCGCCTCTGACCGCCGCGTCTAGGATCGCAAGGGGGAGAAGCCTGGCCTCTGCCTCGATCCTGCGGCGCCGACCCGGACGCAGGAGCTTTGTGATTTCGCCGACCTCCGAGTCGAACAGCGTGGTGAGATCGTTGGGCGGTGACGTCGAGACAGGGAGGACCCGTTCGGGCAGGCGATCCGCCAGGTCCTGTCCGAAGACATCCTTCAGGAGGTCCCGGAACAACGTCACACCCGCTTGCGCATGCACATAAAACTGTCCTTCGGAGATCTCCAGCAGATGATGCTGCGCGGCGTCTCGGAGGCCGTTGATGGACTGAAGAAGAAGTGCCTGCTCCTCGGTCAGAAACTTGACCTTGCCGTCACTCAGACCGCGCCTGACACAGGCGTCGAAGCCAATGGTCTCCCTCGCGCGCTTTTCCCGGATGCGCCCACCTCGATGTACGAGAGCCGCCTTCAGCAGCATTTCAAAGGCGTGGTCGAGAAGGATCAACGTGCTGCTCACGCGCCCGCGGTCGTGCGGCCTGTTGAAGAACTCGATGCTGAGCAGCACCGAATCGGATGCCTTGTCGAGTAAGAGCCTGGCTTCTCTCTTCACGCGACTCGCTCCCCGATGAAGCGTTCGGCGTCCTGCACCCGCAACTCGCCGGAGACGAGCTTGGGCAGCAGCATGTCGCGCAGGGCAGCGAGCGTTCTTGATTGGTCATCGTTGAGCTTCTGACGATCAAGGCTCTCGGTCGATACCCTTTCGAATTCATCGATGAGGCCCATCGGGGGCCGTAACGTCGGCAAGTTGTGCACGTGATTCCGGTTGAGCGTCGGAACCGCAGAGCCGGCATTGAACAATGCGAAGTCGATACCCAGCAGAAGGTGAAACGCGTAAGCCGGCCTCGAATGCCGGAACTCCTTTACCCAAAGCGAGGTATTCAGTGGCCAGAAGTCGTCATGAACGTAAAACACCTTACCAAGCACACCGCTTCGTCCCGTGGTGACGCCTGGGCCTCGGACCATGAATTCGTTGTGTGTACCACTTGGCCCGCTCGCAGCGAGCACCGGGTATGCGCCCGAAGTTCGCTGCGTCGCAGGGAGATCGAAGCCCCTCTGAAGAACAAGAACGCTGTCAAGTGAGCCCACCCCCCACCCCCTCGGTATCTTCCCCAATTCCGAGTCCTCGAACGAATCCGGGAACAGGTCGGCGATGTGCCTCGGCAAGCCCGTATCGCGCCCTTCGGCCTTGGCGCGGACAGGGTCGAAGTCCACGAACCACGACTTGAAGAGGGCCTGCGCCATCGTCTCCAGTGTCTCGTTCATCCGCCGGTTCAGTTCGACCTTGTCGTCCAGCGTACCGAGGATATGGGCAATGGCGCGTTGTTCGGGAAGAGAGGGATAGGCCGCTTCGATGTTCTCGAGGTCACGCTTCGTAACGTGTCCCAAGCCTGTCGTCTGCTTGTTTCGCGCTATGCCGACGAAGCTGGGCTTCAGGTACCGCAACAGGTAGAAGAAGAACGCCGGATCGACGCCTTCGACTGGCGTCACTCGAAAGGAATGCTGATTCAGCCAGCCATCGGAACCTCGCCACCAGAAGACGTCGATCGACGTCTCGGGCTGCCCGGACCATGAGAACAGGAGATCCCCTGCTCTGACGTGAACCGGCTCGTCAAAGACCTGCTCGGTGAACTTTGTTTGACCGGAGATTCCTCCCTTGATCTCGGCAATCTTGATCACTGGTTTGCCAGTTGGGCTGAACTGGATGTCCCGGAAAGCGAGACCATTCACCCACTGTGCCAGTGAGTAGAGCGCCCGCCGCTGCCAGTGATCGGGAAACACTGGATGGTACAACCAGCTCCTCGTTCCGGCAGATGTCAACGTTTCACCCGCCATACCCCAGCTCCTTCAGGTTGGCGGCGATGGCGGCGTCGAGCTTCGCGGCTTCGTCCCGCTGCTGCTGCAGCGTCGTGGTGAGCCGCCGCATCTTCTCCTCGAACGGCTCGCCGTCGTCCTTTGCCGCCTCCGCGCCGACGTAGCGGCCAGGCGTGAGCACGTGGCCGTGCTTGCGAATGTCATCGAGCTTCGCGGCCTTGCAGAATCCGGGAACGTCGGCGTACTCGCTCGCGTCCTTTTCGCCTCGCCAGGCGTGATAGGTGCCGGCGATCTTGGCAATATCCTCATCGGTGAGCTCGCGGTGCACGCGGTCCACCATCGAGCCCAGCTTGCGCGCGTCGATGAAGAGCGTCTCGCCGCGGCGGTCCCTGTAGGGGCGGGCCACCGTGCCCGCCCGTTTGTCCCGCGTCAGGAACCACAGACAGACCGGAATCTGCGCCGAGTAGAAGAGCTGCCCCGGCAGCGCCACCATGCAGTCCACCAAGTCCGCCTCGATGATGGCCTTGCGGATCTCACCCTCGCCGGACTGGTTGGACGACATGGAGCCGTTGGCGAGCACGAAACCCACGAACCCGGCGGGCGCCAGGTGGTGAATGAAGTGCTGCACCCAGGCGAAGTTGGCGTTGCCGGCCGGCGGCACGCCATACACCCAGCGCTTGTCGTCCTTGAGCAGCTCGCCGCGCCAGTCGCTCACGTTGAAGGGCGGATTGGCGAGGATGAAGTCGGCTTTGAGGTCGGGGTGCCGGTCGTTGTGGAAGGTGTCGCCGTGGGCGATCTGCGCGTCGATGCCCCGGATGGCGAGGTTCATTTTGGCGAGGCGCCAGGTCGTGTAGTTGGACTCCTGGCCGTAGATGGAGATGTCCCCGATCTTCCCGCTGTGGGCTTCGATGAACTTCTCGCTGGAAACGAACATACCGCCCGAGCCGCAACAGGGGTCGTAGACACGGCCTTTGTAGGGGGCGAGCATCTCGACGAGCACACGGACCACGCGCGAGGGCGTGTAGAACTGCCCACCCTTCTTACCCTCGGCGCTGGCGAATTGCGCAAGGAAGTACTCGTAGACGCGGCCGAGCGTGTCCTTGGCCCGTTCGGCGGGGTCGCCGAGCGCAATGTCGCTCACCAGGTTGATGAGCTGGCCGAGCCGCTGCTTGTCGAGGCCGGGCCGCGCGTAGTCCTTGGGCAGGACAGCCTTGAGGGTCGGGTTATCCCGCTCGATGGCGGTCATGGCGTCGTCGACGAGCTTCCCAATCGTGGGCTGCGGGGCGTTGGCCTTGAGATACTGCCAGCGCGCTTCCTTCGGCACCCAGAAGATGTTGATGGCACGGTACTCGTCGGGGTCTTCGGGATCGGCACCCTGCCCACGCTGCGCTTCCAGCTCGGTGTGCTTGGCTTCGAAGGCGTCGGAGATGTACTTGAGGAAGATCAGGCCGAGTACCACGTGCTTGTACTCGGCCGCGTCCATGTTGTTGCGCAGGGCGTCGGCGGCGGCCCACAGCTTGGCCTCGAAGCCGAGGGTCGAGGCGTTCGAGTTGGCGATCGTCTTCTTGGTCCTTGCCATCTGCCGTCACCTATGTGTGATGAGCCTGATCCCGAAGAGAGCCGTGATCGCTGTCCAGCCACTGGTCGATCGCCTCCCTCCGAAACCTCCAATGCCGCCCCACCTTCTGGCAGGGGATCCTTCCCCGCTGGGCAAGCTTGTAGACGGAGGCGCGCGGGATGCGCAGGTACTCGGCGACCTCGTCGACGGTCATCACGGGAGCGTTGTTGGCGTCGATGGGAACCATCGCGGGGACCCCCCTGGCTCGGGAGCAAGGAGTGGCTCTCCGACGCCCTTCATTGTTGCTCATTGTTGACCAGAGCGCAATGAGACGGAAGCCCCTGACACGGGAACGTCGGCGCGGAATCTTCGAGAGTGCTTCCCTATCCTGTCCCGACCGGCCTAGCCGTCTCATGATGGTTTGGACGACTACGCCGAATTGACCATACATGGCGGACGCTGTATGATTGACGCGGGGTCAAGGAGGAGGAATCGTGATCAAGGTCAAAGTGGGTCAGCTCCTCAAGGAGCGCGGCAAGAACGCTACGGACCTGATGCGAGATGCAAGAATCGCTTATACCACGGCTTTGCGTCTCTCCAAGGGCGAAGGGGACGGGATGTCATTTGCGGTGCTCGATCGGCTTTGCGCATTCTTCAATGTCCGAGTAGAGGACATCATTGAATACGTCCCTGACTGACGACCGCTGAACCGTCCAAATGGCTTCCAGCCAGGGGTCTTGAGGTCCTCCAAGCGGTTAAGACGCACATCCTCCATTGCCTCCCCAGCGGTTTCCGATCGCGTTCGCATACTAGACCACAGACCACGCAACCGATCAGACAGGTTCATCTGCATCTGAAGCGTCGCGATCCCATGACCTCTAGGACGCCGCCAGGGCTCTCCACCAGGATTCCTCGTCAACTGAATTAGGAACAGTACACGCTAGGGACTTGCTGGCACCCCTCTGCCCCCCGCCTTCACATCGACTCCCAGGATCTGCAGACCCTTGGCCCACGCCACGTGGAACTCTGATCCCCCAGGGACTCCATCGGGGTTCTGACAAGGCTTGTCCGAACCGATCCGTAAAGTGCCAACTTCTGCGCGAGGCGGCATCGATCGACTGGCCTTTTCGAAGCGTGCATGTGCAGCCTGTCTACTGGCCGCAAAGCCGTCGTCCAGACCGATCCGGCCTTTTACGGTGCCGCGCCTGGACCTCGAACCTGGGCAGCCTTCAAGCCTGAGCCATCCCAGGAGGGACGCTCGCTGACATGCCCCGTCGGTCTTGTGGGACGGAAGTGGAGCCGGGCCTGGCCGGAAGGCACTCTCTCCTGGCACGTGAGGGTCCCTTTCACTGCCAGAGAGCAAAACCGTGGCTCCCCTCGCTTCTGAACCACGATTTCCTCGGTTTATCACCCTGCAAATGCGGTTGAGAAGAAAGGGAGAACTCCGTACTATGGTGTTTATGAGCGTGATGAGAAAGAGAAGCGCAGGGGACACCAGTCGGGCGGCTACGATCGAATTCACGGTCGTGTGGGTCCTGCCTGCCATGTCACCCTTCTGGCCACAGGGCACGGAAGCCGTCCGGTCATCCGGTTCCCAGGCTCTGCCCCCAGGTATTGAGCCTGTGGCACCTGAGACCCCGCCAAGCCTATCTGTGGCTGGATCGGTGGGAGTTGAGGTGAACAGGCCAACTGGGTCCTTGGACGGCACGACAGCGCAGGAGTTGTCAAAGACTGGACAGTCCCCGGACTGTGTGGTAGACTGTATATGCCCTACCACATCCTCCGGGGCCTATATGCCCGCAAGCTGGGCATCTTCTCCGTCTACAGGGCGCATTCACGGCCTGTGAACGGTGCCTCCGGAGGTGCGATGATGGACAACGAGGTTGGGAGAAGCGGCCTTGAAAGCTTGCTGACGGTAAGCGAGGTGTCGTCGATGCTCCGAGTCAGCAAGTCGAAGGCCTACAGCTTGATGAAGTCGGGAGAGTTGCCAGCGGTGCGAATCGGCAGGTCAGTCCGCGTCCGCGAACAGGATGTCGACCGGTTTGTCCTGGATCACATGGACACCGATTGATTGGATGCTCGCCTAGGAGCGGGTAGTATGAGTCGCCTTTCACCATCTGACCCAGTCAGATCTCAAGGGAAGCGGCCCAAACGTGGACACCACGAGGGTTCAATCCGGTTTCGCAAGGACCGCAAGACATGGAGTGCCCAAGTCAGCCTCACTGGCCAGCGGATTACGAGGTCATTCCCCACTCGGGGGGCCGCTTCGCAATGGGTGCGGAAGATGACTGGGCCTTCCATCGGGCCGGTCCCAGGGGCGTACATTCGGTGCACCCTGAACGACTATATGCGGGACTGGCTCGAGAGTCGGAAGTCCTCCTTGGCACCGAAGACGTGGCACCAGTACCGGACCATTCTTGAGAGGCATGTTCTCCCAAGGATCGGTCGGTTCAAGTTGCTCGACCTTGGTTGCGCTCACTTCTCGCAGCTGCTGGCGGAAATGGAAACGAGCGGAGCCGGCGCACGGACCTTGAGCCTCACGCGGGGAGTCCTGCACAAGGCACTCGGAGACGCCGTGGGCTCAGGCCTCCTGCTTCAGAACCCCGTGGCAGCGGTCCCCAAGAGGAGATATGAGCCCGCCGAGATGCGTCCCCTCTCTGCCGACAAAGCACGCCAACTGCTTTCTGCAGCAAGAGGCTCCCGACAGCAAGCCCTCTATCACCTGGCGGTCACAACCGGGCTCAGAAAGGGGGAGATCCTGGGATTGAAGTGGCAGGACATTGACTGGGAGAGGAAGAGGCTGAGCGTTCAGCGGCAACTCCAGCGGATCCCGGGCGGCGGGTTCTCGTTGGTGCAGCCGAAGACCCGCCGCTCCGCCCGTTCCGTGGATCTTGGGGGCGAGACCACGGCGATCCTCCTGGAGCACAAGCAGCGTCAGGACCTCGAACGGCGTGCCGCTGGCGAGCACTGGGTTGAGAATGATCTCGTCTTTCCCAGCACGAGGGGGACCCCGATGGACCAGCGTAATCTCTCCAGGGAGTTCAAGGCATTGCTGGGCAGGGCTGGGTTGCCAGACATCCGGTTCCACGATCTCCGCCACACATGCGCAACCCTGATGCTTATGGGCGGCACTCACCCAAAGATCGCCGCCGAGCGGCTAGGGCACTCGGACATCTCCATCACCCTTCGGACCTACTCACACGTCATGCCTGGCCTACAACAAGAAGCCGCGGAGGCGCTCGATCAGCTTGTGGGCGCAATCCCGGTTGTCTTGCCGATGCCGGACGTTAACTCCCCGTCCACCGTGGACCGAGACCGGAACGAGGACGCGCGCGGCACGGGAAACGCCGACTGTCCATCTGGGCTGAAGGATCTCGGGGGATTGCAGCCGGATTGCAGCAGAAGGGAGGGTCCATCCAATGGATAGGCCCTCCCGCTGCCCTACATGCCGGCACGATCACCGGCAGTCCGCCATAGTTGGCTGTGACCCACCCCGGACTCGAACCGGGAACCAACTGATTAAGAGTCAGCTGCTCTGCCAAATTGAGCTAGTGGGCCGTGCGAAAGCGATTATACCAGCCTCGCCCGAGCCGTCAACCGCCGAGCCACCCCCGCACCCCATAGTACGCCAGAGCC
>Ga0315291_10000796_pt1 | contig 42044 bp, 36 predicted proteins | sample YL17G12_20_MG_FD_203070 | JGI IMG/M metagenome (GOLD analysis project Ga0315291, IMG submission 203070) | Sediment microbial communities from Yellowstone Lake, YNP, Wyoming, USA - YL17G12_20 | ecosystem: Environmental > Aquatic > Freshwater > Lake > Sediment | place: USA: Wyoming | collected...
TAATTCTTTCAATCATACAACTGAGCTGATTTCTGAAAAAGTTAGAACCCGTTTTTGCGAACCCTAACCGTATCGCTCCGGCTCGGCCTTCGGCCTCGCCTCCGCTTTTTTGCGCGCGCGATTTGTCAGGCTTACAGCCTGATATATTTTACTAAAATTTCTTAGCAAAGAGAAATTTTTGTCTTTGCCCCTCCCATCCCGTGCGTGCCAACGTAAAATATATTAAACACACTCCCTCTACTTACTAATAGAAAGTTGATAATTTATCTCTCCTGCTATTTGAGGTCCTTCAAAAACCATTCCTGTTATAAGTTGTACTAAATCGGCCCCACGTTCAAACTTCTGGATTGCGTCTTTCGCATTGAAAATTCCGCCAAGGCCAATCAAGACAACCTTATTACCGAATTTTGTCCTAATATGCTCCAGAAGTTTGTTGGAGTTCTCCGCGCAAGGTTTCCCGCTAAAATTACCTTTGTAGCCTTCCATCTTCTCGATCTCGCTTTTTACAAAGTATTTATTTCCCCGATCCTTAACAAGGTTAGAGAAAATATAGCCTTTTATTCTATACGTTAAACCAATTCTTACTAAGCCTTCAGCTTCTTTACTGACTATTTCGTTTGGCATTTTCACAAAGATTGGTTGTTTCAAATTCAGCTTGCTTACGACGGATACCAGCTTTTCAAAATTTTGTGGTGTAGTAAATGACTCAGTCATCGCTGTGTTAGGACAACTGATATTAAGTTCAAAATATTTAACGTAAGGCTTGTTTTTAAAAACATTGAAAGTAAAGACATAATCATTGATCGCTTTGTCAATTGTGTTCACTTCTGGAACGTTTGAGCTTCCGACACTGATCCCGACAGTGTGTCCTTGAAGATTTTTTGCGTCTAACCTTTTTGCCACTTCTGTCGCACCTTCTGACTTGAAGCCCTTGTTTACAAGAATCGATCGAGATTTTACAAGTCTTAGCAACCTAGGCTTCTGGTTACCTCCGTAAGCTTTAGCTGTAACTGTACCAACGGTATTAAATCCAAAACCGATATGTTTCATTGTTTTGGCTAAATGTCCGTCGTAGTCAAACCCAGCGGCAAGTCCCACCGGATTATCAAAATCTACATCTAAAAAAGACCTTTTTAACCTATCGCTTTTATATGAATATTGGGCTTCTAAGAACCAGCCTGCATTTTCCGTGAGTTCTCCAAACCTAATCATTTGGTCGTGGATTTTTTCGGAATCAACAGAAAACAAATACGGCTTGAGGATATTTTTATAAACCCAGTGTTCAATTTTGAATTTATTCACCGCAGTGATATTATAGCCTTGATGGATAAAAGAACAAATGTTCTAATCGGGCAAGATATTTTCAAGTTTCTTAAAAAGAACGGAGTCATGACGTTGGCTACCCAATCCTCAAAGAGCCCTTGGGTTTGCACAGTTTATTATGGAATTGATGAAGATATGAATCTGTACATTGTTACCGACCCGAACTCAATTCATGGCAAAGATATGACTAAGAACAACAAAATCGCATTCAATATTTTCGATTCTCACCAAAAGATTTTTGAATCCAAGAAGGGGCTCCAAGGATCCGGCACTATCGAGAAGGTTAAGGGAATTATCAATCTAACTAAGGCATTAGCCCTTTGGCATAAGCAAAACCCCGGAGTAGAAAAGCAAATAACAATAAAGGAGGTTAAAAAATTTGCCGACACTAATGTTTGGAAGATTACCCCAAAATATTTAAAGTTTTTCAACAAAGAACTTTACGCTCCGGAAGAATACGGAATTTGGGAAGCTTAAACTTGTATGGATTTAAAAAATAAAATCGCTGTTGTAACAGGCGGAAGTAGCGGAATTGGAAAAGCTATTTCTATTTTCCTCGCCAAGGAAGGCTGCAACATTATCTTCACATATAATTCTAATGAAAAAGGTGCCGACGAAACATTAAAAGAAGTTGGTAAAAATGGGGAAAAATTCAAGGTTGATTTGCATAGTGAAGAAGATATGAAAGCTCTATTTGATTTTGTAAAGGAGAAGTTTGGGAAATTAGATATCCTTGTCAACAATGCTGGTATAAATAGACCCAGAGATTTGTTTGAAACAAAGGTTTGGAAAGAAATTTTTCAAGTTAACTTATTTTCAACGGTTTTTTGCACAGGTAAGGCGGTTGAGTTAATGAAAGACGGAGGAAAGATTCTTAATATTTCTTCAGTCTATGCCGAAGGAAAGGCTTGTTGGAAAGGACTCTCTGCTTATGGGGCCTCAAAAGCGGCCGTTAGTCACTTTACTCAGGTAATGGCTAAGAATTTAGCACCAAAAATTCTCATAAACGCACTAGCACCCGGATATGTAAAAACGCCACTTTGGAAAGACACTTCGGAGGAACAATTTCAAGAAAGCGGAAAAGAACTACTAATTGAGAGAATGATTTTGCCCGAAGAAATTGCTCAAATAGCTTTAGCTGTTATCAAAAATGATGCGATGACTGGGGAAATCGTGGTGGTTGACGGCGGGATAAGTTTAAAAACAATTTAAGGTTTTACTTCAACTCTTAAATCAATTTTGCTATTTGGGTCGTTCATCCAAAACTTTGTCGGTCGAATTTTATAAAATCTGTATAGTTCTCCTTTCTTCATAAATCTTTTGATATACTGGCCGACATTATGCGACACCTTGCCATATGGGTATTTTCTTCCAAAATAAATTGTAGCTACTTTAGGCGTATTTTTAATATCCACCATAATTGCTTCACCCTCTATCTGTAAACCTACACCTTCACCCAAGAGCTGATGTGAATCGAAAATTGCAGCTACAACCTTTTTATTATTTTTTATGTTCGAGCAGTGTTTAGATGAAGGGATTGAAACGAAATAAAAATTCCAGTCTTTGTCATATGCATAGACGACAGGGGAAATCCAAGGGTTGCCATTTTTGTCTGATGTGGCAATGGTTACGTATTGACTTTTTTCAATAATTCTTCTTGTTAATTCGTTTAAGTTTTTAACCATGATTTGATTCTAACACAAATTCTCATTTTTCAAATTATATTATTAGTATGTACGTATATTAGTTCCGTTGGGTGTTGACAGGTATTTGTATTGGTGGTAGTTTGTATGTATGCGTTACTATAATACGCGTGATTTGGCTAAAATACTCGGATATAGCGATGACTCTTATATTCGTCGTTTAATTAATGAGGGAAAGCTAAAGGCAGAAAAAAGAGGTCGTGAATGGTTTGTGAGTGAGGAAGAAGGTTGGAACTACAGAACAAAATCAGTAATTAATTCAACTTTCAAAGACTTTTTTAGTTTTAATCATCAATTAAAACTTATTGTTGATCAGTATCTTAAAAACGAAATAAAAAACATTGGGCCCAAGGATGCTTTAGCGGCATTTACGCTTGCAAAGGCTTACAAAACACATTCTGCTGTAATGCTGTTGTGCCAAGAAGGTTTTGGTGAGGATGCTTCGATTTTGAACAGAACGATTTTTGAGCTGCTCATTACACTTTTGTACGTTTTAAAAGATCCAACGGACGAAAGCGCATATCGTTATTACGCTTTTGACTGGATTTTAAGAGAAAAAATGTTTAGTTATGTTGAGCAAAAACCTGAATTGTTGCTACAACTTGAACAACGTGCATTAAAACCTAAACCCGGTGATGTTTTGATTAGTGAAGTAAAAAAAATGGCGAAAAAAGTTCAAGCTAAGTATAGGTATAAAGGATACAATTGGTCTGACAAATCCCTGGCGGAGATGGCTAAGGAGGTTAATAGAGATGGTCAATACAAGACCATGTATCGTCTTAGCTCGCAACATGCACATTCTCCCTCAAGAGTGATGAACGATTATGTTAAGCAAACAGAAAATGGATTTACTAATTTTGCTGGAATTTCAGATAATTGGGTTGAGCAAGATCTTGTTGTAGCTTTTGACTTTTTCAGTGCTATATTTGCTGCGGCAAGTGATCGATACGGATGGGAAGCAGAAAAAGATTTAGACCCTTTGTTTAAAAAATATTTGAAAACAATGGAAAAAGCCAACACAGATATTAAGGCTAAAAATAAGTAAAAATTTTTGCGTTTTTTCGTTTAAATGAAGATGAGAAAAGCTAATTATTCTCTTAAAGATTACACGATATTACGTACTCCCTTTTGTTTCTTCGATGAAACCGGAAATCTTAATGATAAAGCCAACCGTTACTTCGCAATGGGGATGCTTAAGTGTTCACAGCCATATTTTCTTGATTATGAAATTCAGAAACTACGACAAAGAGAAAAATTTTATGACGAAATAAAGTTTAATAAAATCTCTAAAAATAATATTAAATTCCTTCTAAAAATATTAGAGTTAGTTTTCAAGACACCAGGCCTAAAATTTAGCTTTTTCATTATTAATAAAGATGACATAGATTTCCAAACAGAATTTAAAAACGATCTTTGGCTAGCATATGAGGTCTTTGCCGAAAAGTTGCTTATAGGGAATATTTCACCTAGAGAGATAGTCACCGTTCTTGCTGACTATGTTGCGACTCCTCCTGACGTCAAATTTGAAGTAAATGTAAAACATTCAGTCAATAATCACTTCGAAAGGCTTGCATTAGCTGGTGTTTGTAGAGTGGATTCAAAAGGTGTCAATTTAATCCAGGTTATTGATTTATTCCTGGGCACCATCTCTTATTGTTATAAACTGGAAAACAAATTAGTTAAAGGTGATAAAAATAAAATAAAATTTCTTAGAGAACTTAAAAATAAGTTGAAAGTAGAAACGTTTTCTGGAGGCTTTAGAAACTCAAATTTCAACGTATTCGAATACCGTATAAAACAGAAAAACGGGCCATCGTCCTAACGGTCGACGCCCGTAATTCTATGTAGAGAATAAACTAATACAACTCCCTTGTCAAGGGGTAAATGATATACTTTGATACATTTACAATTGGTGAAATTTTTGCGTTTTCGAATTTGAACGCAAAGAGGATGTTCGAGCCGATGTTTGCGGAGGCTTCGGCCGTTAGGCCGAGCCGGAGCGATACGGTTAGGGTTCGCAAAAACGGGTTCTAACTTTTTCAAAAATCAGCTCACAAATAGATTGCGTGTCGGTAGCGCCAAAGGCGCGAAAACGGGTAAGTTCAGAAAAAGCCGTATCAAAGCCCTTTTTATACACAGCCGTCAGATGCCGAATTAAAAAGAACAAACACGAAAACGCAAAAATTTTTAACTGCCTATGAAATACATTGGATACTGCCGAAAAAGTACGGATGAAAGTGATCGCCAGATTCTTTCTATTGAGTCCCAAATTGCAGAACTCAAAGAGTTTGCAACAAGGGCAAATGTGGAAATTTTAGATTTTGTTGCAGAGGCAAGAACTGCAAAAGTTCCTGGGCGTCCCTTGTTCGGGGGTGTACTAAAGCGAATCGAAAAAGGTGAGGCGCAAGGAATAATTAGCTGGCACCCTGATCGTTTGGCGAGAAATAGTATTGATGGAGGAAGAATTATATATTTGCTGGATACAGGGAAGCTAATTGATCTAAAATTTCCCTCATTTTGGTTTGAGAATTCACCTCAGGGGAAATTTGTACTCAATATTGCTTTTGGACAGAGTAAATATTACGTGGACAATCTCAGTGAGAATGTAAAGCGTGGTCAACGTCAGCAGTTGAGAAAAGGAGTTTTGCCCGCAAGGTCACCCAAAGGTTATGTCTACAATGATTTAGAGGCAAAACATGAGATTGATCCAGTTAAAAGCAGGATTCTCAAAAAGGCTTTTGAAAAATATGCGGAAGGAACCAGTCAAACAGGGATTGCCAAGTTTTTGTTCGTTCATGGGATCACAAAAAGAAAAGGAGGGGTTTTGAGTCTTACCACGGTTGAAAAGGTTCTTACTGATAGGTTTTACATTGGTTTATTCAGGTACAACGGCGAAGTGTATCAGGGAACTCACAAAACTTTCATTTCAAAAGCCCTTTTTGACAAAGTCCAAAAGCAACTGCAACAAAGTATGAGGAAATCATTCCTCAAGAGAGATTTCCCCTTCAGAGGCTTAATGAAATGCGGTGAATGTGGAGCCTCAATAACTTTTGAATATCACAAGAAGTTTTATAAGCGTACACGGGGTTTAGTTGAATATTATATGTATAGGTGTACCAAAAAACTTGGCCCCTGTTCCCAAAAATATCTTTCCCAGGAAGAAGTAGATAATCAGCTTAGAAAATTAGTCTTGGATGTGGCCATTCCTGTGGGTTGGATTCCAAAGTGGCTAAAACTTCTTGAAACTTATGAGGTAATTGAGATGCAAAATCGGGAAGGAAATATTCAAAAATTAGAAAACGAGGCAGAATCTGTCGATCAAAAGTTAAACCTGCTTCTGGACTCCTTTTTAGACAACACAATTGACGCAGAAACATATAAGGCAAAGAAAAATGAATTATTTGAGAAAAAATTAAAACTTCAGGAGAAAATTGCCCAAATTAGAACCAATGGTTCAGTTTGGCTCGAACCACTTAGGGAATTCATAGAAGAGTCGAAAAATTGCGGAAAAATCGCTCTCGCAAAAAATAATTCCGATGAATTAGCAAGTATCGGAAAAAACATCGGCTCGAACTTCTTTTTAACTGACCGGCATCTGACGGCTGTGTATAAAAAGGGCTTTGATACGGCTTTTTCTGAACTTACCCGTTTTCGCGCCTTTGGCGCTACCGACACGCAATCTATTTGTGAGCGGGATAGGGGAGTCGAACCCCTCTTTCTACCTTGGGAAGGTAGCGTTGAACCGCTCAACTAATCCCGCTTTTTGGGTATTAAACTTATATTTTAACAGAGTGTGAAAAACAAATAAACTCTTGATTTGTGAAAACAGTGACTTAATATGAATACTTGTGGGTGTAGAACAGTTAGAAACAAAAATTTCAACAGCCGAAGTGCAATCTTCGTCTTCAGCTCCTGCGTCTAGTAATAATACCGAGAGAAGAACAGTAATGACACCGGAACAGCTTAAACAGTGGCAAAAACACTGTCAGAGCTTAATGGAGAACCCTCCCCGCTCAGCGGGTACCTAATTCGTCCTATCTAGGGAGCACCAAAATATTTCCTGCGTGGATAAGGTCCGGGTTAGCAAGATTATTTTCACGCGCAATTTCTACCCATCTATAACCGTCTCCATAGGCTCTTACCGCAATCTTCCATAGACTATCCCCCCTGACAACCTCGTAGGTCGCTCCAGAAATAGCATCCGAGTCTGATGCTGGCTTAACTGCGGTTACTAACTTGGGAGTAACATCCGGAATTGTCAGTTTCTGCCCTGTTTCAATAGCTCCAGGATTTTCAAGACTATTTGCATTTGAAATGTCTACCCAGTTAAAACCCGAGCCGTAATACTTTTCGGCAATGGACCAAAGAGTTTCTCCGGCAACTACAGTGTGAGTTCTTCCTAGACTTTCTTCTGAGAGACCCGGAATTGTTGAGCCCCGGTCTTTGAAGTAATTAACCACCAGTACCCCGACCACGACTATAACTATTGCTCCCAAAACCATACTAATTGTGGATTCGTTGAGTTTTAAAGTTTTTAAAATCGATTTTAAGTTCAAATTTTTCCACCTCCAATCGGGAAGCAGGAGGCAGAAGGGAAGGTGAGAAGAATTTAGATTAAAGGGGAAAGGAAGTCAAGCCCCACTTCGTCCAGGCTTCGGGGGGCGAGCGGGATTTTGTTTAATCAATTCTTCGGTCGTGACGATTAAAGCCGCCCTTTTGGTTATCGGGTTCAAATCTTCTCTTCTTAAAAGTTTTGATGCTATTCCACCCCGCGACGAATTCATGTCAATTGCCGTAGCATCGATTAAGTCGACAGCCCCTCGCACTGCAATTGCAATTTCTTTATTTGACATATGCGGGGCTGAAGGGACTTGAACCCTCGACCTCATGGTTGACAACCAAGCGCTCTAACCAGCTGAGCTACAGCCCCAGAATCACGTTATTTTACTACATTTACCAAAAATAGTCTCTAGCAAAGGTAATATTTTTGCTTTGACCACTTTTCGGGCTTGTAATGCGTATATGTATCTTCCTTTTTCCGATGTATTTTTCGGGCGGAAGCCAACATAGTCTATTTACTTGAGGAATATAGACGATTAGTGCATCTACTTCATTTGTTTGATATGTATAGAACTTCTTCTTTCTGTTTTCGTAATCGAGTTTAACGACTACGGCACCGGTTGCGTGAGAGGGTTTTCCATTTGCATATTTAACCTGTACACGGACTAATTTACCCTGCATATCTATTATTAGGTCGTAACGCGAGTCATATAAAGGCCTACTAGGCAAGAAACCCAATTCAAATGCTCTTAGCTCTGCCTTGCTGACCGCCAGTTGCCCCTTTACGTTTGTTGTTATTTCCACGCGTTCAGTATAAGAGATATTTACATCTGGTGCAAGCTGGGTACGTTCCCTTCCAAAAATACATATGATACGATCTTTTTATATGAAGCTTTATAAAGATATGACAAATATTGAAGTTGCCGAGCTTCTCCGGGCAATTGCGGCCTCATACCAACTTAAAGGAGAGGAAAAGAATAGATTCAGAATTATTGCCTACCAAAGGGCGGCAGACGCGGTAGAACACGCTTCTAGCGAGCTCAAAGACCTCTGGGACGATGCAAAGCTCAAAGAAGTACCCGGGATAGGGGAGTCAATTGCTTCACATTTAGATGAGCTATTTAGAACCGGCAAATCGAAGCATTTTGAGAAAGTTATGGAAGGCCTCCCAAAGGAAATGTTTGACTTGATGGAGGTTCCCGGAATTGGAGCAAAAACCGCTTACAAACTAGTTACCAAAATCGGAATCAAAAGCTTGGAAGAGCTAGAGAAGGCAGCAAAAACGGGGAAAGTTGCTGAATTGGAAGGTTTTGGGGAGCAGTCCCAGTCCGACATTTTAAAATCCATTGAAGAAACCAAAGGTAGAACAAAAAGGCATATTTTACCTTACGCAGCGGAAGCCGCCGGCATGGTGATAGATTGGATGCATAAAAGTAAATTTGTAAAAAGGGCCGATCCTTTGGGAAGTTTGAGGCGCCAAGCCGCAACAGTTGGCGACATTGATATAGCGGTTGCCTCCGCCAGTCCCAAAGAAGCTTTGGATCATTTCATTAAATATCCCAAAAAGACAAGAATTTTGGAAAAAGGGGACAGAACCGCTTCAATAGTGCTCCCCGGGGATGTTCAAGTAGATTGCATGGTCCAGCCCCCCTATGCCTACGGAGCACTTCTTCAGCACTTTACGGGCTCTAAGCATCACAATATTGCCTTAAGGGAGTATGCCATAAAGCACGGTATGAGTCTTTCCGAATACGGAATAAAAATTAAGGGAAAACTTTTTAAATTTGAGAAAGAAGAAGAATTTTACAAAAAACTGGGTATGGACTGGATTCCTCCGGAGCTTAGAGAAGATGCGGGTGAGATAGAAGCAGCCATTTCCCACAAACTACCCAAATTAATTGAACTTAAAGATATAAAAGGGGATTTACAGATTCACTCAGACTTCGATATAGAAACCAGTCACGATGTAGGGGAGTCTTCAATGGAGGATATAGTCAGAAAAGCGGATGAGCTGGGTTATGAATATATAGCACTAACGGAACACAATCCCGGTAAAAGTAAACACGATGAAGAAGAAATTTTAAACATACTAAAAAGAAAGAAGGAAGCTATTGAGAAATTAAATTACTCATTCGTGAAAAGAGAATGTAAAAGCGTAAAAAAAGTGTTCAATAGCCTCGAAATTGACATTCTTCCTGAAGGGGGACTTGCAATCCCCGAAAAGGGACTCACTTTACTTGATTTTGGTCTAATTTCTATCCATTCCTCCTTTAGATTAACAAGAGTTGCTATGACAAAAAGGGTTCTCTCTGCCCTAGCCTATCCGAAAGTTAAGATATTTGCCCACCCGACAACAAGAAAGTTAAATGAAAGGGAAGGAGTCGAACTTAATTGGCCGGAGATTTTTTCTTTTTGCAGGAAAGAAAATAAGTGGCTCGAAATTAATGCCGAGCCGATGCGGCTGGATCTGCCGGACACTTTGGTCAGGGAGGCTGTGAAAGCTGGTGTGAAACTTACGCTAGGGACTGATTCTCATCATAAGGACGCCATGACCAATATGATGTTCGGAGTTTCAGTAGCCAGACGAGGGTGGGCAGAAAAAGACGATATCGTCAATACGAGAGGCTTGAAGGAATTTGAGAAAATGCTAAAGTAGTTAGGACAAAGGAGGTGATAAATAAATGCCTTATATTTTAATAGGAATCGGAGCAATTTTGGTTCTTTGGTTTATTTCAACCTACAACTTTTTTGTTTCTTCCAAGGCCAGGATTAAAGCGGCCGTACAGGAAATAGGCAATCAACTCAAAAGACAGGCAGACTTAATTCCAAACCTTGAATCTTCCGTAAAGGGATATTTGGCCCACGAAAAAGGAATATTCGAAAAACTTACGGAAGCTAGGAAAGCCATAGCCTCTGCCGTTGACTCGGGGAATGTTCAGAAGATGGCCGACGCCGGAGCAAAACTTGCCGCGGTCCTTCCCTCTATAAAAATTGCGGTTGAGGACAATCCGGAACTCAAAGGTTCGGACGTCGTTGCAAGATTGATGGATGAGCTTAGAGACACGGCTGACAAAATCATGTATGCTAGACGCTTGGTCATAGACTTAACAGCAGACTATAATGTGCGACGAGTAACAATGCCCTCCAGCATAATGGCAAATCTTTTTAAGATTGAAGAGCTGCCGGGTCTTATTACCCCTTCCGAAGGAGAACACCTTAAAGTCTCGGAGGAAGAAACAAAAACTCCTAAAGTAAAACTATAAAGATGCTTAATGTCTACGAGGCACAGGCCGCCAATAAGAGGAAAAGCGCCCTTATTATTGGGCTATTTATACTGTTTGTGACATTGTCCGTATACGTAATTTCCCAGGCAATGGGAGTTTATTTCGGCTACGAGCCTGGAGGCTTAGGAGTTGCAGGAATAGCCCTTATAATTTCCGGACTTATTACTTTTGTAAGTTATTACGCCAGCGACAAAATAGTTCTATCTATTTCGGGCGCTCGCCCGGCAGACAGGAAAAGGGACTTTAATTTTTATACCGTAGCCGAAAATCTAAGCATTGCCACAGGAATTCCCAAACCAAAACTTTACGTTATAGAAGATTCGGCACCCAATGCATTTGCAACAGGAAGAGATCCGGACCACGCGGTCGTATGTGCAACTACGGGGCTACTTCAAAAACTCAGTCGAACCGAACTGGAAGGAGTTATAGCACACGAACTCTCCCATATAAAAAATTACGATACGCGTTTGATGTCGGTAGTGGCAGTACTTGTAGGTATGGTTGCGCTCCTTGGCGATATATTTCTGAGAATTAGCTTTAGGGGTGGACGGAGCGACAGGAGGGGAAGTGAGGCTTCTGCCATATTTCTTCTTTTGGGAATAGTTTTTGCGATACTTTCCCCAATAATTGCTCAACTTATTCAGCTGGCGGTTTCAAGAAGACGCGAGTTTTTTGCGGATTCCTCTTCTGTTGCAATTACCAGACAGCCCAGCGGTTTAATATCGGCTTTGGAAAAAATTGCAAAAGACCATGAACCCCTGGAAGCAGCAAATAAAGCAACGGCACATCTTTATATAGTTAATCCATTTAAAGAAAAAGGCCATGGAGCCGTTGACTGGTTCGCAAGCCTATTTAATACCCACCCTCCGGTCCCCCAGAGAATTGCAGCACTTAGAAAGATGGCTTAAGATAAGCTCATGAGCAAACTTACAAAGAAAGACGTTGAACACGTAGCAAGCCTCGCAAAACTAAGTATTAGCGATAAAGAACTAGAAAAGTACCTCAAGCAGCTAGACGAAGTCGTTAACTATATTGGAGAGCTTAATGAAGTTGATACCAAAAATACAGAGCCTACCAGCCAGACTACGGGGCTTGAAAATGTATTCCGCAGCGATGAACTAAAATCCCAGCAAGGCAGTACTCAGGAAGAAGTCTTGTCGGGTACTGAAAAGAGTTATAACGGTTATTTCAAAGTTGAAGCAATATTAACCGAAAGGACCGACAAATGAGCTTGCCATTGACAATAAATGAAACACAGGAAGGCTTAAAGGGGAAAAAGTTTAGGGCTTCCGAGATAGTTAGAGAGTACCTGGAAAGAATTAAAAAATACGATAAGGGAATAAACAGTTTTTTGACGCTTACGGAGGAGGTGGCTTTTGAAAAAGCTTCGAGGACGGATGAGACAATAGGGTCACAAGGCGAGGCAGCATTTAGCCGCTATCCTCTTTTGGGCGTAACGGTTGCCTTTAAAGACCTATTTTTAACAAAAGGGGTCAGAACTACAGCCGGTTCGAAAGTTTTGGAATCGTACGTTCCAACGTACTCCGCGACCGTGGTTGAGAGGTTGGAAAAGGCTGGATGCATTTTAATAGGGAAAACCAATTGTGACGCATGGGCCCACGGAGCCTCTGGCGAAAATTCAGACTTTGGGCCAACGAAAAATCCCTGGAAGCCCGAGTTTGTCCCGGGCGGCTCCTCAAGCGGTTCGGCAGCGGCAATCGCCGCCAATTTCTCTCTCATTGCTTGCGGAACGGATACGGGGGGCTCAATAAGGCAACCCGCGAATTTTTGCGGTGTCGTGGGACTAAAGCCCACCTACGGTGCGGTTTCGCGCTACGGAATAATTGCAATGGCCTCATCGCTTGATTCGGTCGGCCATTTTGCCAGAACCGTTGAGGATGTAAGACGCGTTTTTGAAATCAGCAAAGGAGAAGACGGATACGATAGCACAGTTAAGAGTGAAAAGGGAATAACCCGCTCCGCGGTAAAAGTTAAAAGTTCGGGATTAAAATTGGGGATTCCAAAAGAGTATTTTATCGAAGGATTGGATAAAGAAGTGGAAAATGCGGTGCTTGCGGCGGCTGAAGTTTTTAAGAAGCAAGGAGTTAAGCTTGTAAACATAAGCCTTCCCCATACCAAGTACGCAATCTCGGTTTATTACATTGTCCAGCCGGCCGAAGTTTCTTCAAACCTGGGTCGATACGACGGCATAAGATACGGCAACGATAGAAATTCTTTCGGAGCGGAAGCAAAAAGAAGGATAATGCTGGGAACTTACGTTCTTTCCTCGGGTTATTACGATGCCTATTATCTAAAGGCCATGAAAGTTCGTTCGAAAATGATTCAAGATTTTGAAGAAGCCTTTGAAAAGGTAGATGCAATTTTGGCACCCGTTTCTCCAACGCCGCCTTTTAAGTTGGGAGAAAAAGCTGATAACCCTCTTCAGATGTATCTTGCCGATATTTTTACGGTTGCCGGAAACCTTGCAGGAATCCCGGGACTTGCTATCCCCAGTGGATTTAGCAAAAAGGCATTGCCGTTAGGATTTCAACTATTAGGCCCCAGATTTTCCGAAGACACACTTTTTCATCTGGGCGAGATCTATCAGAAAGCAGTTAATTATGTTCCTAAAGTAGCCTTTTAATTTTATGATAGACGAATTTAAACCTGTAATAAGAAATTCTAAATTTATTTATGTCTGGATATCCCAGATTCTCTCGCAGCTTGCCATAAACATTATGAATTTCTTGCTTCTTATAAGACTTTTTGCAGTAACGGGTTCAGCCATTGCCACCTCTCTTCTTTGGGTGGCGTATGCTCTACCTGCTATTTTAATAGGTCCTCTTGCGGCTGCAGCTGTAGACATGGTGGATAGGAGAAAAATGCTTATGGTAACCAACTTACTTCAGGCCCTAACCATTTTTGCATACGCATTTTTGCACGAAACAAGATTCTTCCTTCTTTACGGCGTTGCTTTCATGTATTCTCTTTTAAACCAGTTTTATGTGCCGGCTGAGGCGGCCACAATACCTGCGGTCGTTCCTAAAAAATATCTGGCTTCCGCAAACGGACTTTTCTTTATGACCCAACAGGGCGCCTTGGTCGTAGGATTCGGAATCGCGGGGACCTTAAATCATTTTTTGGGCTTCACAAACTCTCTTTATTTCGCTGCAGGATTTCTTTTTCTGGCTTTTATTAGTGTTAGCTTCTTGCCGGAGCTTAAAGTCCAAGAGGGCGTACCCAGCAATTTGGAAGAAGCCATCGTAAGATTTTTTACCAGAATCAGCGAGGGCTATTACTTTATTAAAGGGCAGAAAGGAATTCTATTCCCATTCCTGCTTTTGATAGCAATTCAAATTTCAAGCGCCATGATAATCGTAAACGTACCAGTAATGGCAACGGAGCTTTTAAAAATCAGTGCAAATACTGTAGGTACCCTGCTTGTGGTTCCTGCCGGATTGGGCGCCGGTCTTGGGGGATTTATTGTTCCCAAGCTTCTTAGAGGTGGTCTCAGGAAAAAAAGGGTGATTGAGTACGCTTTGATGCTTCTCGGTTTTGTTGCCCTAGCTTTGGGCTTTATTATTCCCGAGCTTAATTCTTTAAGGGTGGCGGCCGGGTCTTTCTCCGCCTTTTTAATGGGACTTTCCGTTATAGGACTTCTTATTCCGGCGCAGACTTATTTGCAGGAAGCCACCCCCGGCGGTTTAAGGGGAAGAGTTTTTGGTAATTTTTGGTTTTTGGCGACAATTGCGACCATTCTTCCGGTGATATTTTCAGGAACTTTAACCGAGCTTTTGGGAGTGAAAAGTTTGTTTTTTATTTTGGGAGGATTCGCTTTGATAGGACTTGTCCTATCTAAGAGGTATGGCCAGCGGATAATTGAAAATGGAACAATATAAGACAGTTATCGGCTTAGAAGTGCACATAGAACTTTCCACAAAGAGCAAAATGTTTTGTGGCTGTTCCGCAGAACATTTTGGCTTAAAACCCAATACCCAAGTTTGTCCCGTTTGTTTGGGTCTTCCCGGGGCCCTCCCCTACGTAAACAAGGAAGCCCTATTATCAACTCTAAAGCTAGGCCTTGCCTTCGGTAGCCAAGTTAATAATTTTTCCAAGTTCGATAGAAAACACTACTTCTATCCGGACTTAGCCAAAGGTTATCAAATTAGCCAGTACGATATTCCGCTATGCAAAGGGGGGAATTTTGGAGAAATTAGAATTAGAAGGATTCACCTAGAAGAAGATACGGCCAAGCTAGTGCACCAAACGGTTCAAGGCAAAAAAGTCTCTTTAATAGACTTTAATAGAAGCGGAGTACCCCTGGTTGAACTTGTCACCGAGCCCGATTTTAACAACACAAAGGACGTTGTTAGTTTCCTCAAAGAAGTTCAGTTAATAGCCAGGTATTTGGGAATTTCTTTTGCCGACATGGAGAAAGGCTCCATGAGGCTTGAAGCTAATGTTTCAGTTGCCAAAGACGCTAAAGTTCCTGACTACAAAGTTGAGCTGAAAAATATTAATTCTTTTAAGTTTTTAGATAAAGCGATAGTTTCGGAAATTGATAGACAAATAAAACTGATAACCTCGGGGGAGGCGGTAGTTCAAGAAACAAGAGGCTACGATGAGGGCAAAAGGACAACTTTTTCCCAAAGAACAAAGGAGGAGGCCCAAGACTACCGCTATTTTCCCGAACCAGATATTCCTCCTTTAAGATTTTCAGATGAGCTCGTTAAAGAGATTAGGCAATCCCTAGCGGAGCTTCCAGGGACAGTGAGAAAACGCCTAATAAGTGAGTACGGGGTAAGGGCCGATTATTCGGAGATTTTAGTCTCTGATAAAAAAAGAGTCGAATTCTTTGAAAAGGCCGTGGGGCTGGGGAGAGAAGAAAATATCTCGCCGGCGCTGCTTGCAGATTTGATGGTTAATAAAAATATGGATAAAGATTGTCCGGAAGCAGCGGGTTTTATTAAAAGGATTCTTGAATTAACCAGGAGGCAATACGCTAAGGCTTCCGATGTAGAAAATGCGGTGAAGACGGTTATAAGAGAGAATAAGAAACCGGTTAACGACTATGGCAAAGGCAAGGCAGAAGTCTTAGGGTTTTTGATAGGCTTGGTTCAAAAAGAACTCAAGGGAAAGGGAGATTCCAAGATTATTAAAGACTTACTTGTTATAGAATTACAGAAATGAAGGTTATTCAGTTTGTTCACCTGCATGTCCACACGGAATATTCGCTTCTTGACGGTCTTTCAGAAATAAGCAAGCTTTTTACGCACGTTAAGGAAAATGGGATGGACGCGGTTGCTATTAGCGACCACGGAGCAATGTACGGAGTTGTCGAGTTTTATAAAAGAGGCCTGAAAGAAGGTATTAAACCCGTAATAGGTATGGAGGGTTACACCACCAATATAAATCACAGGGAACGGCCAGAACGAGGAAAATTCCAAAATTTTCACTTACTTCTTCTTGCCAAAGACAAAGAAGGCTATGAAAATTTAATGAAGATAACCTCTATTGCCCACCTCGAAGGCTATTATTACAGACCCAGGGTAGACAGGGAAACGCTGGCAAAATATTCAAAAGGATTAATTTGTACCTCCGCTTGTCCCCAAGGAGAAATTGGGCAAGCCCTAATTTCGGGAAATTACGAGGAAGCAAAGAAGGCTACAGAGTGGTTTTTGGATGTTTTCGGAAAAGATTATTACTTGGAAGTCCAAAGACACGAATACGGCAAATTTATTTCTACCGTCGAAAATGAACAGCTTAGAAGCGAGCTTTCTAAAATGGCTGAGAATGAAAAGGCCATTTTTCAGGGTGTTAAAAAGCTAAGCCGGGAACTCGGGGTCCCAATTGTTGCCACAAACGATGCCCACTATGTCAAGGCCGAGGATGCTACTGCCCAGGATTCCCTCGTTTGTATTGCAACCGGAAAGAACGTAAGCGACGTTACCCGCCTTCGTTTTATCGATTCTCCTACTTATTATATTAAAACTCCCAAAGAAATGGCGGAGCTATTTTCCGACCTTCCTGAATCTTTAGAAAATAGCGTAAAAATTGCCGAGAAGTGTGATGTAAGCTTGGTCCTTGATAAGTGGTTTTTCCCGAAATACGAGCTGACCGAAGGAAAAACTCCGGACGAAGAGTTGACGGTGAGAGCCAGGGAGGGACTTAAGGAAAGAATCTCAAAGCCTACAAAAGAAGCCCAGGTGCGACTGGAGTACGAACTCGGCACGATAAAGAAGAAAGGTTATTCAACATATTTCCTCATAGTTTCTGACATGGCCCGCTGGGCGGGGCAGATGGGAATCGTAACCAACACAAGGGGCTCAACCGCCGGCTCTCTTGTCGCCTACGCGATAGGGATTGTCAATATTAATCCTTTGACCTACGAACTTCCTTTTGAAAGATTTCTGACTCCATGGAGACCCTCCCCACCCGACATCGACTTTGACATAGCGGATGACAGGCGCGAAGAAGTAATTAACTACATGGGAGAAAAGTACGGTCATGATAAAGTTGCTCAAATCTGTACTTTCGGAAGAATGCTTGCAAGAGCGGCTGTAAGGGATATTGCCAGGGTCCTTGGCTACCCCTATTCGATGGGAGACAGGATTGCAAAGCTCATTCCCTTAGGCTCTCAGGGTTTTCCAATGAATATTGAAAAAGCTCTTGCGGTTTCCTCAGACCTAAAAAGTCTATACGACGTTGACAACGATGCCAAAAAAATTATAGAACTGGCCAAGCAGGTCGAAGGAAACGCGAGGCATATTTCGGTTCATGCCGCGGGACTTGTTATCGCTCCTTCCGAAATTACCGATTTTACTCCAGTCCAGCTTGACCCCGAAGGCAAGAAGGTAATTACCCAGTATGACATGGATGCGCTTGACCCCAACGTTTCACCGGGGGAAGCAGTAGGACTGCTAAAGTTCGACCTCTTGGGTCTCAGGAACCTTTCGATTTTGGGAGCCTCGGTTGCGATCGTAAAAGAAGCAAGGGGCGTGGATATCATTCTGCAAAAAATTCCCGTGAATGATGCCAAAACATTCACAATGCTTTCCCGGGGAGACACGATGGGAGTATTCCAGCTTTCGGGGTCGGGAATGACCAGATATTTAAAGGAGCTTAAACCGACAAGGGTCGAAGATTTGATGGCAATGGTAGCTCTCTACCGGCCGGGGCCCATGGCCCAGATTCCGGAATATATAGAAAGAAAAAATAACCCCAAGAAAATTTCGTATTTTGACCCGAGAATGAAAGACTATCTTGAAAAATCCTACGGACTCCTGGTTTATCAGGACGACGTTTTTACGACTGCAATTAATATTGCGGGGTACTCTTGGGAAGAAGCGGATAAATTTAGGAAAGCGGTCGGCAAAAAGATTCCGGCCGAAATGGAGAGGCAGAAGCAGAAATTTATCGAGGGGGCTATGAAAAACGGAATGGCGGGCGAAAAAGCCGAGGAGCTATTTAAACTAATTGAACCCTTCTCCGGCTACGGGTTTAACAAAGCCCATGCGGCCTCCTACGGAATGGTTGCCTACCAAACTGCCTATCTGAAAGCCAATTACCCGGTGGAATTTATGGCCGCACTTTTAACGGCAGAATCGAATGACCCGGAAAAAATCTCCGCGGCAATTAATGAGTGTCGAAGGATGGGGGTCAAAGTTCTCCCCCCTGATATCAACGAAAGCGACGTAGGGTTTAAAATTGTTGTCGATAAAGACTCCAAAAGCGGCCGCGCAATCAGATTTGGCCTCTCGGCCATTAAAAATGTGGGGAAGGCAGCCATAGAGGCTATTCTTGAGGCCAGAAAGAACGGCAATTTTAATTCCTTTGCGGAGTTCCTTTCCATGGCCGATGCCCGGCGCGTCAACAAAAAAGTTCTGGAAAGTTTGATTAAGGTAGGTGCTCTCTCTTCTTTTGGAGGGAGGGCGGCCCTTCTTTATTCGATAGACGAGATAAGGAGTAGAGTCGTAAAACCAAAAAGCTCCGCGGGGCAACAGGACCTTTTCGGTGAGAGCGACATCGTTAAATCAAAAGAATCCGCAAGCGCCCTAATAAGGGCCGACGTGTCTGAATTTTCTCAAGACGAGCTCCAGACTTTGGAGCGACAGCTGCTCGGATTTTCTCTCTCGGCAAAACCCCTGGGAGAGCTTATAAGTCCTCTTTCCCACGAAGCCACTCACAAGATTTTTGAAATTTCTCCCCGGGAGAGCCTGGGAGAAAGTGTCAGAATAGCCTGTGTGGTTACCCAAGTAAGGATTGTAGTTACAAAAACCTCCGGAGCCGAAATGGCATTCGTTAGAGTGGAAGACGATACCGGAAGCCTCGAACTTGTAGTTTTCCCCAGGATATTTAAAGAAACAAGAAGCTATTGGGTTGACTTTAAGCCCCTTCTTATTTCAGGAAGGGTAGATTCCCGAGAAGAATCTCCCACCCTAATAGTTGAGGCGATAAAAACGCAGGAAGAAGTTGGGGAAAATAAGAAAGATGTTTATATACGGATTGCAAAGAGAGTCGGACCCCAGGAGCTTACAAAATTAAAGGGTCTGCTTCTTTCTAACCCGGGAGATATGTCGGTTACTTTAGTTTTTGCAGGAAAATCCCAAAAAGTAAATCTTCCTTTTAAGATTTCGTGGACGGAGGAACTCGCCAGAAAAATAGCAGATATCCTTGAAGCCTAGAGTCTAGCTAGTGTACAATACCCAACATGGGCCTAAAAACTTTACATAAGGAGACGGAATTTGGTGTAGGAGATAGAATCAAAGTTCACCAAAAAATTAGGGAGGGCGCGAAAGAAAGAACCCAAATATTCGAGGGCATGGTCATTGCGCTTAAAAACCGCAAGGAAGGGAAAACGGTAACGCTAAGAAGAATTGGAGTGGGAAACATTGGAATCGAAAGGATTTTTCCTTTGACCTCTCCTCTTCTAGAAAAAATCGAGGTTGTAAAAAGAGGAACACTGGGAGTTAGGCACGCCAAACTTTACTTTACCAGGGAGAAAAGCCCCAGAGAGGTTGCCGAAATTTATGCAAGGGCTCAATCTCGGGAAGGAGCCCAAAAGGAAATAAAAAAGCCTTCCAAGAAAAAGGCAAAACATGCCCGCAGGAAGAAATAAGAGTGGCTTCACGATAAAAAAATTAATTCTTGGCGAAATGGCCGTGAATTGTTATCTGGTATTCGACGAGAAATCCAGGGAGGCGATTATCATTGACCCGGGAGACGAAGCCGAGTTTATAGAAAAAGTCATTAACGACTTGGAGTTAACGCCAACGCTCATAGTTGTCACACACGGACATATGGACCATGTTATGGCGGTTTTTGAACTTAAACTTGCATATAAAATTCCTTTTTATATGAACAGAAAGGACGATTTTTTACTCCAAAGACTGCCGCAAACCGCCAAACATTTTGGGAAAGTCGAAGCGTTTCCCGTTTCGATTGATAAGAACTTAAGTGACGGAGATGTTTTAAAAATTGGCGGGAGCCCCTTTTTCGTAATCGAAACTCCCGGCCACACCCCAGGAAGTATCACCCTAGCGAGTAAAAAAGCAAAAATAGCCTTTGTGGGCGACTTGATTTTTGAAGGGGGCGATATTGGTCGAACCGATTTTTCTTATTCCAGTAAAGAAAAACTTGCATCTTCTTTAGGTAAAATAGCGAAATTACCCCCCGATACAAAGATATTTCCCGGACACGGAGCGAATTTTAGACTGTCCCGTTTTGGGACTTGATGTTTGGGAACACGCATATTATCTTAAGTATCAATTGATCAAATTTAAAATTCCTAAAATTTCCCTAAAGAATAAGACGTTTAAGACGGTTGCGATAATTCTTTTCATTGGAACTCTCCTTGTTCTTACAAAGTCTTTATTTGTGGCCGCAATTGTTAACGGTATCCCAATAAGTAGGGTTAAAGTCGTTAAAGAACTTGAGAGACAGGGAGGGACGAATGTTCTTAATACTCTCATAGACAGAGCTCTTATTTTTCAAGAAGCAAGACGCGTGGGGGTTAAAGTATCCGACGCTGCAATAAATACACAGATAGCCTCTATCGAGGAGACATTGAAAGGTCAAAATTTAACTCTAGAAGAGGCTCTAGCGGCCAGGGGACAGAAAAAAGAAGACCTTATCGACCAAATTAGGATTCAAAAAACAGTTGAGGCTATTCTTGCCCAGAAAATTAACGTCAGCGAGGAAGATATATCCAAATATTTTGAAGAGAATAAGGAACTTTTGGATGAGGGGGCAAAACTTGAGGATGTGAAGGAAGATATCAGGGGTCAGTTGTTCCAGCAAAAATTAAATGAAGAGTACGGCAAATGGATAGAAGGGCTAAAAGCCAAAGCCAAAATCTACTACTTAGTAAGATATATCTAAAACTTCGGAACTAGACCTGCCCTTTCAATTATGGTTCAATAAAATAAGAGGGGTGGTGAGAACTTTGAACAAAGAACTTTTCTACGGCCCGATAGCTAATTTTCCGACAGCCTTGGTTATCATCTTTATTGTCTGGTCGCTTTTTTGGAAAGGTTTTTCGATGTGGAGGGCGGCCAGGAATAACCAGAGCTGGTGGTATGTTGCTCTTCTTATAATAAGTACGGGAGGGCTTTTAGAGATTATTTATCTGGCTTTCTTTCAAAGGAAGAGGAAATAGGCAACTAACGCGTATAATATAGTATATGTTGATTTTAGGGATTGACCCGGGAACTGCTACAACAGGCTACGGGGTAATAAAGGTTACCCCAAATCTTTTTGAGCTATTGGAATTTGGTCTTATTACGACGGACAAAAACGGCTCTCCGGGAGAAAGATTGGAAAATATTTACTTGGAAATGAGCCGTATTCTTAAAAAGTTCTCGCCCGACGTCGTTGCCATAGAGAAACTATTTTTTGCCACAAACGCCAAAACTGCCATGAGGGTGGGACAGGCCCAAGGTGTGATGATTTTTGCCGCTGCAAGAAGTAAAATAGAAGTTGCCGAGTACGCACCGGGGACAATTAAGAAGACAGTTGCAGGAGACGGAAGGGCTGACAAGAAAATGATACAGAAATCGGTAAGAAAGGTTCTTGGAGCAAAAGTAAGAAGTGGGGTTAAAAAAAAGACGCATTTCGATAACGCGGCAGATGCTTTGGCGGTTGCGCTATGCCATGCATATAAGGTTAAGGGAGGTGATAAAAATGGCTGATTTAAAAATAGGCAAAGTCACTCACTATTACGATAAAATTGGTGTTGCCATTGTTGAACTAAACGGCACTTTATCCGTGGGTGAGAAAGTAAAATTTGTCAGGGGAGGCGAGGATTTGTTTGAGCAGGGTGTTGAGTCTATCCAGATAGAGCACGAAAAGAAAGATTCCGCAGGCAAAGGCGATGTGGTAGGATTAAAGGTCGGTTCGGAGGTAAAAGAAGGTGCGGAAGTATACAAAGTCCAAAAATAGAAAACTAGAATGGCTGCCGGCCCCCGACGTTAAAAAAAGAATTAGTAAACTTCTTAAAATTTGCGAAGTTACTTGGGTTAAACCTTCAAAAATTTACTGCTTCCGATCGTTAAATGCCAAGAGTCGGGCAATTGCCCGAATTTGGGGACTTTCCAGAATTTGGCAGATTGCGTTAGAACGTAAGCCCGCCTATATCGTTGAGGTTATATCGGAGAAATTCGATAGAGCTAGCGATATAGAAAAAGATAAGGTGCTTCTTCACGAGCTTACCCACATCCCCAAGAATTTCTCAGGGGCTCTCATGCCACACATCAGGCGTGGCAAGCGTTCTTTCCACGACAAGGTGCATGTTTTAATTGCACAGTATCTAGCCAAGAGAGACTTATGAAGATAATTATTTTACACGGGGATTACGTAAGTGCCTCCTACGCCCGCCTTTCCAAATTTATAGAAGTAGCCAAAAGCCGGGGTTGGCAGATTAGATTCTTGGGTGCAGATGTAATCGAGGAAGGGTTGGCCAATGTGTCTTTATTTGGGGGAGAGAATTTTTATGTCCTTAGAAATTTTACAAAGCTGGGTAAAAACTTCTTCAAAAAGAATGCAAAAAGGTTAAAAGAAGCTCCCGGGAATTTGGTCATATATCACGAAGACTTTATATCCAAGGATTTACTTTACTCCCTCCCTAAAGAAGCAAAAATTGAAGAGTTTAAGCTTCCTGCCTCGATTTTTTCATTTCTCGACTCCTTTTATCCGGGGAACTCCAAAAGGACGCTAACTCTTCTTCGCGAAGTTTTAAAAAAGGAACCCCCGGAATTTGTTTTTGCCCTCCTGGCTCGACACGTCAGGGATCTTTATTGGTCAAAATCGGCAGGCTCCATGCCCTATCCTTCATGGAGGATTCAAAAACTGAAAAACCAGGCCGGGAAATTTACCAAGGAGGAGCTTAACGAAATTATCAAAAGTCTTTCGGAAACGGATATCAAAGTAAAAACTTCACAGGCGGAACTTATTTCTTCTCTTGACCTTCTTACTATCACCCTTCTAAAATAAAGTGTGAACATAGACCCTTCCATCTTTAAAGCCTACGACATTAGGGGTATCTACCCTACTTCCTTGAATGAAGAAATAGCCTACAAAATAGGTCAGGGATATGCGGATTTTGTTAAGCCGAAAGGGGAAATTGTTGTAGGAAACGACGTTCGCATCCACTCAGAAAAACTTAAAAATGAGGTCATGCGGGGGCTAACCGATGCGGGAGTAAACGTAGTCGATGTTGGCCTTATTTCTACCGATATGTATTACTTTGCGGTCGGATATTACAAGCTCGCGGGAGGAGTTCAGTCTACGGCTTCTCACAATCCTCCCGAGTGGCACGGATTTAAAATGGCGAAAGAGGCTGTAAAACCCCTGACTTTTGAGCAGGGAATTACCCAGATACGCGATTTTGCGGCTTCAGGAAAAAGTATTCAGGCCCCCACTAAGGGCAATGTTCGCAAGATGAATATAGAAGAAGATTATGCAAGCTTTGTTCTGGGTTGGCTTACGCCCGAGAAAATAAAACCCATGAAGGTAGTCATTAACGCGAATTTTGGTTATGCCGGAGTCATCTTTAAGAAGATTGTTCAAAAAGGAAAACTTCCTTTAGAAATTGTGGAGCTTAATACCATTCCCGACGGCACTTTCCCAAAGGGAAGACCCGACCCTTTTGTGCCGGAAAATAGGACAGAATTTACAGAATTGGTAGGCTCAACAGAAAGTGATTTGGGAATTGCATGGGATGCGGACGCGGACAGAGTCTTCTTTGCAGCCGACGGTGGGCTCTTCGTAGAGCCTTACTACTTAAACACAATTCTTATTAAAAAAATGCTTTCCAAATACCCCGGAGAAAAAGTGATATACGACCCGCGCTATACTTGGGCATTAATTGATGAAATAGAAAAAAATGGAGGACAGTCTGTGGTTTGCCGTGTTGGACACTCATTCATAAAAGAAGCGATGAGGGCTGAAAACGCGTTATTTGCTACAGAATCAAGCGGACACACTTACTACCGAGACTTTTGGTATGCAGATAGCGGCATGATTCCCGTCATGCAAATACTCGAATTTCTTTCCGAAAGTAACATCAAGTTATCCGAAGCCGTGAGAAGCGTCATGCAGAAATACTTTATCTCCGGAGAAATTAATTCGGAGGTTGCCGACAAAGAAGCGAAAATGGAAGAAATAGGGCAAAAATATAAGGACGGAAAGCAATCAAGACTTGATGGTATAGCGGTTGAGTATGATGACTATAGATTTGTCGTGAGGCCCTCTAACACAGAGCCCCTTTTAAGATTAACCGTGGAAGGAAAAACTAAAGAAATAATGGAGGAGAAGAAAGCAGAAGTCTTAAAACTTATCAAATCTTAAAGATGCACAGCCTGGATTCCCTGGACGAAATAAATAAACTTGATAGCGGTAACGTCCTAACCTCCATTGAGAAGCTGGGAGCCCAAATAAAACAGGCATGGAGAGAGGTTAAGGAAGGCGAGGTGCCCGCCTCATGTCCTTTGGCCAAGAATGTAATTGTTTCGGGTATGGGCGGCTCGGCCCTGGGAGGAAGGATAGTTGACTCGCTTCTTGCAGATCGCGCCCGTGTTCCTATCGAGGTTGTTACCGAATATAACCTTCCCAATTACGTCAGCAAAGACACTTTAGTAATTCTTTCATCCTATTCGGGAAATACCGAAGAAACGCTGGCTGTAGCGAGTGAGGCCCTAAATAGAGGAGCAATGGTTTATGGAGTTACAACGGGCGGAGCACTCGGCGAATTTTTGAACGAGAATGGATTTGCAGGTTATATCTATCAACCTAAGGAAAACCCGTCCAACCAGCCAAGAATGGGCTTGGGCTATTGCATTGCTTCCGTACTCGCGGTACTAGCCAAATGCGAATTTATTAATTTACTGGATAGCGAAATGGAAGAGGCCATATCCGAGGCGGAAAAGCTTATAACCGACTATGGAGCTAACGTCCCCGAGAATGAAAATGTAGCCAAAAGACTTGCGACAAAGCTCAAGGGCAAAGTTCCCGTAATTATTGCCAGCGAGCATCTGATGGGGAGCGCCCATACATTTAAAAACCAGCTTAATGAAAATGCCAAAGCGTTTGGCCTTGCCTTCGATATTCCTGAGTTAAACCATCACTTAATTGAGGGATTAAGAAACCCCCATGAGATTAAAAACATACTCCATTTTCTCTTTATTGAGTCCCAGCATTATAGTAAAAGAGTAAAAATTAGGTATCCGATTACCAGAGAGGTTGTTCACAAGAACGACATAGAAACTGAAGTTTATAATACACGCGGGTCAAAAAAAATCATCGAGATTTTTGAAATCCTTGTTCTATCTTCATATGTTTCTTTTTATCTGGCGATGCTCTACGGCCTTGACCCGACACCCATTCCCTGGGTTGATTACTTCAAGCAGGAACTATCCAAATCGTGAGGAGGCTGCTATCATGAGATTATGACTGCCCGGCCTTTCGTCGCGTTCTTTACGAGTATCGATAAAGAAGATATCCCCGTAGTCGGCGGTAAGGGAGCCAATTTGGGAGAAATGGTCAAAGCGGGCTTTCCAGTTCCTCCGGGTTTTGCGGTAACCGTTCCCGCATACGAGCTTTTTTTAGAGCAAAATAACCTAAGTACGAAGATCAAAAATATACTAAAGGTTACTAATGTTGACAACCCGGAAGAACTCGCTAGCTCTTCAAGAAAAATCCAAAAAACAATAATAACCGGAAAAATTCCCGAAGAGGTAGCCAGAGAAGTAATTGCAGGCTATAAAAAACTCTCGGGACTATTAAGGCAGGCGCTTGTCGCCGTTCGCTCCTCCGCAACGGCCGAAGACTTGCCATCCGCCTCATTTGCGGGACAGCAGGCGACGTTCCTCAATATTAAAGGGGAAGCCAATCTGGTAAATGCCTTAAGAGAGTGCTGGGCTTCTCTTTTTACCCCCAGGGCAATTTTCTATAGGGAGGAAAACAAAATTCCCCACGAGAAGGTGAAAATTTCGGTTATTGTTCAGAAAATGGTTCAGTCTCACGTATCGGGTGTAATGTTCACTATAGACCCGGTAAGTAATGAAAAAGACAAGATAGTTATCGAAGCTGTCTGGGGACTGGGAGAGATGATAGTTCAGGGCTCCGTTGTTCCCGATAAGTATGTCGTACAAAAAGAAACTTTCGACATTCTATCCAAAGAGATATCGGAGCAGCCTATTCAATTAATTAAAGTAGGTAAGGAGACGAAAGAAACAAAGGTTCCCGAAAAACTGAGGCATCTTCAGAAAATTTCAAACGAGGAAATAATAACGCTGGCCAGAATTGGCGACAGACTTCAAAAACACTATTTCTTCCCCCAAGATATCGAATGGGCGTTAGAAGGAAAGAAATTATTTATTGTGCAAACAAGACCCGTTACCACAATGAGTAAAAAACCTGCAGAAATCGTTAAAACTGGTACCGGAGATGAGGTTAGAATTACCCAAGTCCCAATTCTTAGTGGCTCTCCTGCTTCTCCCGGTATAGGAACGGGAAGCGTCAAAGTCTTAAAAAGTGCAAAAGAGATAGCCAAAGTTAAGAAGGGAGATATTTTGGTTGCCCCTATGACATCTCCTGATTTTGTGCCGGCTATGAGAAAAGCCCAAGCAATAGTAACCGATGCAGGCGGGGCCACTTCACACGCGGCAATTGTTTCAAGAGAACTTGGTATTCCTTGTGTGGTCGGGACCAAAGAAGCAACGCTGGTTCTTAAGGACGGAATGATAGTTACCGTCGACGGACAAAGAGGACAGGTTTTCCTGGGAAGTAAGGTCAGTGTGGAAAAGAAAGAGGAAGCAAAAGAAGAAAGGGAGATAAAAGGAAAAACGGCAACCAAGGTCTATGTTAACCTAGCCGAGCCCGAGAGGGCAAAGGAGGTTTCTAAATTAAACGTCGATGGAGTGGGGCTTCTTAGGGCGGAGTTTATGATTGCCAATATAGGGGTTCACCCCAAAGAGGCAATAAAAAGAAAAGAGCAGGATAAATTTATCGACAGGCTTGCGGAAGATTTAAAGGTTTTCTGTAAAGAGTTTAACGGGCGACCCGTTGTCTATAGAGCTACCGATTTTAAGACCAATGAATATCGGGCGCTGCCCGGTGGAATTTATTGGGAACCGGAAGAACCTAACCCAATGCTCGGCTTTAGGGGTGCATTAAGATACATCGCCAATCCGGATGTTTTTACCCTGGAGTTAAACGCAATCAAAAAAGTGAGGGAAAAGTACAAAAATCTCTGGCTAATGATACCTTTCGTCCGTTCGCCAGAGGAGCTAAAGATGGTTAGACGAATAGTTGCCGCGGAAGGGCTATTCGAAAGCCCGACGTTTAAGTTTTGGATGATGGTTGAGCTTCCCGTAAACGTGATACTTATGGAGGAATTTATTAAAGTAGGCATAGACGGAGTATCCGTCGGCTCAAACGACTTAACTATGCTTATTACGGGAACGGATAGGGACAACGAAAGCGTTGCAGGAGCCTTTAACGAGCGCTCCCCGGCCGTTCTTTGGGCCCTTAAGAGAGTGGTAAAAACCTGCGCCAAAAACGGCATAACCTCTTCCATCTGCGGACAAGCCCCCTCAACTTACGACGACTTGGTCTCCGAGTTAGTCAAGATGGGAATAACCAGCGTTTCCGTAAATCCCGATGCGCTTAACCGTGTTAGACATGTTATATTGGATACGGAAAGGAAGTTAATTAGCTGATATGGCAAAAATTGCCCGTATTTGGGCCCGAGAGATTTTGGATTCCAGGGGTATTCCTACCGTCGAAACCGCCTGCATGCTCGATTCGGGACATGTGGCGGTAGCTTCGGTTCCGGCTGGAACCTCAAACGGAACACATGAAGCTTTGGAGCTTAGGGACCAGGACCCCAAAAGATATCTGGGCAAAGGAGTCTTACAAGCGGTTTCCAATGTCAACTCGGTCTTAGGACCGGCAGTTGTCGGCATGGAGGCGACCGACCAGGAAGGAATCGACGTAAAACTTATACAACTTGACGGAACTGAAAACAAGACAAAATACGGAGCCAATGCCATTCTTTCGATTTCCATGGCGACTGCCAAGGCGGGGGCTATCGCAGCCAAACAAAACTTGTACGTTTGGGTTAACTACCTTGCTCAAAAAACTGGACTAAAACCCCCTTTGAGAATGCCTACCCCCCTTTTTAATATGATAAACGGGGGACTTCATGGGGCCGGAAACCTAGACTTTCAGGAATTCCATGTAATCCCGGCCTCATCCAAAACTTTTTCTCAAAGCATCCAAACCGGAGTCGAAATTTATTTGACGATAGGGGAGAGCCTGGCAAGACGAGGTGCCATTCACTCCGTAGGCAATGAAGGAGGCTATGCCCCAAACCTGTTTACAAACGCTGATGCCCTGGAAGTTTTGGTCGAATCAATTAAACAAACTCCTTACTCTTTAGGTCGAGATGTATTTTTGGGACTTGACGTTGCCGCCAATTTTTTTGCCAAAGACGGCGAATATGTAATCAAAGACAAGTCCTCTCCCATGGATGAGAATCAGATGCTTGAGTATTACAAATCTTTAAATGAACAGTATAGACTTGCCGTTCTTGAGGACCCTCTTTCGGAAGATGCCTGGGGAGGTTGGAAGAAACTTAACGAACTTCTTTCCGGCCAACTCTTAATTGTGGGCGACGATCTTCTGGCAACAAATCCCAAAAGAGTAGAAAAGGCAATTATCGAAAAAGCCTGCAACGCAATACTTGTTAAACCGAATCAGATAGGAACAGTTACTGAAACAATTAAAGTCATAAAAATGTCGAAAGATGCGGGCTGGAAAATTATTGTTTCCCACCGCTCCGGAGAAACCAACGACCATTTTATTGCCGATTTTGCCGTAGGGGTGGGTGCCGAGTACTGTAAATTCGGAGCCCCTGCCAGGGGCGAAAGAGTTGCCAAATACAACAGGCTATCCGCAATAGAACTGGAACTTGCCCGCTTGCGAGACGGAACGTCGTTATTCAGATGAATTCGGATAATTCCACTAAATTTGTTTGCCTGGTTGTTCTTGACGGCTGGGGAATTTCGGCTGCAGGACCCGGAAATGCAATTGCCTTAGCCAGTACTGTTAATATGGATAGATTTTGGGCATCGTTCCCGCATACACAACTGGCTGCCTCTGGTGAGGCGGTTGGTCTTCCCCGGGGTGAGGCGGGAAATACCGAAACAGGGCATTTAAACTTGGGCGCCGGCAGAATTGTTTATCAGGACCTGGCAAGAATAAATCTGTCCGTAGCCGATGGCACTTTTTTCAAAAATCCCGTACTTTTGGCGGCAATAGAGCATGCCAGGAAAAGCAATTCCAATTTGCATTATCTGGGTCTAATTGGAGCCGCCGGAGTTCATTCGAACCTGGAGCACTTATGTGCTCTAATTCAGCTTTCTGCCCGGGAATCTTTTAAAAATGTTTTCCTTCATTTATTTAGCGACGGCAGGGATTCTCCTCCGACTTCGGCAAAAACATATGTAAACTCAGTCAGGGAAGTAATTGCCAGGGAGAGTGTCGGGACAATTGCCTCGATTATGGGCAGATACTGGGCGATGGACAGGGACCTTAGGTGGGATAGAACCGCAAAGGCCTACTTCGCTTTAACAAAAGGACAGGGTCACTTGGTTAAAACACCGGAAGAGGCAATAGATATGTCCTATTCCCAAGGAAAAACCGACGAGTTTATAGAACCGAGCCTTATAACAAAAGTGGATGGCACGCCAATAACTTTAATTAAAGATAACGATGCGGTGGTATTTTTCAACTTTAGGATTGATAGACCCCGGCAGCTTTCTCGTGCATTCGTATTTCAGGATTTTACCAAGGCAAACCTGAATTTCGGATACGACCCGTATCTGGTTAAATACGCGAAAAAGCACGAAATTGAACTGCATCCCGCGCAGGAGCCTTTCGAAAGAGGACCCCAGATACAAAATCTATTTTTTGTAACCATGACCGAATACGAAAGATCCTTGGTGGAAAACAAAGCAATGGTGGCTTTCCCCCCCCAAACAGTAGACATGCCATTAGGGAGAGTTCTTGCGGAAGCCCAAAAGAAGCAGCTTAGAGTATCCGAATCGGAAAAGGAAAGATTCGTAACTTTTTACTTCAACGGACAGCAGGAAACAGCTTTTGAGGGAGAAGACAGATTCATTACTCCCTCGCCAAAGGTTGCAACCTACGACCTAAAACCCGAAATGTCAGCCAGGGAGCTCACCGATTCTTTACTGGCCAAACTAAGAGAGCAGAATCAGGAGTATTCTTTTATCCTGGTTAACTTTGCCAATCCTGATATGGTAGGCCACACCGGAAGTATTGGTCCGGCGGTTAAAGCCTGCGAAGTGGTGGATGAATGTGTAGGAAAAATAGCCAATACGGTTCTTGCCTACGGAGGAAGTTTACTTATTACGGCAGACCATGGAAACGCAGAGGAAATGATAGATGCCCAGTCGGGTGCAATCGAAACGGAACACTCAACTAACCCGGTGCCATTTATAATTGTATCTAAAAAGTATCTGGGAAATCCGTTGAATCTCCCAGCGGGAATTTTGGCCGACGTTGCCCCAACCGTTCTTTCCCTTCTGGGAATAACCCAACCTTCGTCCATGACGGGAAGAAACCTGTTAGAATCACTCTAAGTGGAAGAAATAACCAAATTTTTCGTCGAAAATCTTACTTCGCTCATTAATGCGTACGGGCTATGGGCGGTTTTTCTTTTAATGACTGCCGAGAGTGCTCTTATTCCTATCCCTTCGGAGGTTACAATGCCCTTTGCGGGTTTTTTGGTTGGACGCGGGGTACTTGATTTCTGGCTTGTTGTTTTTATTGGGGCTTTGGGTAATCTGCTTGGCTCACTTCTTGCCTATTGGCTTGGGTTTGCTAAGGGCGAAGAGTGGGTGAGATTTGCAATTAGGAAGTGGGGCAAATGGCTCCTTATGAGGGAGGAGGAATTTGATAGGTCGAAGGTCTGGTTTAAAAAATACGGCCAGGGAATTACTTTTGCCTCGAGACTTCTTCCAATCGTCAGAACCTTTATTTCCCTTCCTGCAGGAATTGCCAGGATGAATCTTACCTATTTTTCGATTCTTACTTTTGTCGGTTCCTTTGTCTGGTCCGCATTCCTGGCCTGGTTGGGACTTAAACTTGGACAAAACTGGCTCGCAATAGAGCCCTACTTTAGGAAGTTTCAAATTGTAATTGTGGGACTGGGAGTTTTGGCCGCTTTCTTCTACATTAGGACTCACCTAAGAAGGCGTAACGCTTAATTTCTTCCGTACCTTCGGATTAAACCAACTACTTTTCCTTGAATCCTGACGTTTTTGACAAATATCGGGCTCATTTTGGCATTTGCCGGCTCAAGTCTGATTCTTGTTGTCTCCCTAAAGAATCGTTTGAGTGTTGCCATTCCGTTGTCAAGTAGGGCAACCACTATTTCTCCGTCGTTGGCATTATCCGTTTGCTCAATAACCACATAATCCCCGTCCCTTATCTGCTCTTCAATCATGCTCTCTCCGCGAACCTGAAGAACATAAACTCTTTTCGTTTTGGATGTAAAATCGGAAGGAATTGCCATGGTTGCGTTGGGGTCTGTGTAGGGTTCAATTGGAGCACCTGCGGCAATAAAGCCCAGTATGGGTACATCCATTCCCTCTTCCTGGAAGCTGACTGGACCCGTTATATCAATGGCTCTTGTTTTTCCTTGTTTTCTCTTTATTAAACCCTTTTCTTCGAGGGCCGCAAGGTGTTCATGAACCGTAGCCAGTGAAGAGACCCCTATGGCCTCGGCAATTTGTCGCAGTGTCGGAGCACTCCCAGTTACCTGTATGTGCTGTTTAATAAAATCTAAAATTTGTCCTTGTCTTTTGTAGATAATCGGAGCCATATATAATCAAAATACAAACAAAACCCGAAGATGTCAAGAGGCTTTTTTGGATTGGGAGCTTGGCCTAAAGGGAATGTGTTTTGAGACCAATGCGGCATATTTTTCCAGCCCTTCATTGCTATCTGCTGTTGTCGTGCCGATAAGCTTTCCCGGCAACTTTGTGGCATAAGCGCGGATTTCGCGGTCATTTGGATCACGAAGCCGAAAAGTTACCCCCTCAACTTTTTTGGCGGCGGTAGTTCTTATTCTAGCCTCATAGGGCGGCATTGTAGTCGTAAAATCTTGAGGAACGCTAATCTTAATTACTCGTTTCCTTTCCACGAGCGGATATTATAATATTTTGACTGTATAATTCAAGACTAGTTCGAGAAACTTATGAAATTTAAGCTTCATACGAATTTCAAGATGATTCCTGACCAAGCTCGGGCGGTTGAGAAACTCGCAAAAGGTGTTATCGAAGGAAAAGATTATCAGGTTCTTTTGGGAGTAACCGGCTCGGGAAAAACCTTCACCATGGCAAACGTCATAGAAAAACTGCAAAGGCCTACTTTAATCATTTCCCACAACAAAACCCTGGCCGCCCAGCTTTACCAGGAACTGCGGGACTTTTTCCCCAAAAATGCAGTTTCCTACTTTGTTTCCTACTACGATTTCTATCAGCCCGAGGCCTATATTCCTTCGACAGATACCTATATCGAGAAAGACTCGGATATCAATGAACTTATAGATAAACTCAGGCTTGCCGCTACAACCAACCTCTTAACTAGGAAAGATACGATTGTTGTTGCCTCCGTTTCCTGTATCTATAACATCGGCTCCCCCAGAGAATACGGCCACTTTGTTTTTGAATTTGCAGAAGGGATGAAGGTAGATAGATCGCAGATTATAGATAGATTAATAGACTTACAGTACGAGAGGGGTGACTTCGGATTCCATAGAGGAACATTTAGGGTCCGGGGAGACACGATCGATATCTATCCTTCGTATCAGGACGAGGGGGTAAGGATTGAGCTAAACAACGACAAAATTAAAAACGTCTCTTTAATAAATACGGTTTCCGGCCAAACTAAACTGGGTTGGCTCAAAAACTTCATTCTTTACCCAGCCAAACATTTTATAACGGACCCTGCTAAACATAAATCCAGCTTCGATGAAATTAAGACGGACTTGCAAAAACAGGTAGCCAAGTTTAAAAAAGAAGGCAAACACCTGGAAGCTCAAAGACTGGCCCAAAGAGTTAATTACGACTTAGAGATGATTCAGGAAGTTGGCTATGTCAAAGGGATTGAGAATTATTCAAGATACTTCGATGGAAGAGCCCCTGGTGATGCACCCTATACCCTCTTAGATTACTTTAGAGAGCCTTTTGGGCGCGAGTGGATGGTAATAGTGGATGAGTCCCATATGACTTTCCCTCAAGTTAGAGGGATGTATAACGGGGATTTGGCAAGAAAGAAAACCCTTGTAGATTACGGTTTTAGACTTCCGGCGGCCTTGGACAACAGACCCCTAAGGTTTGAGGAATTTATGAGAAGAATTCCCAATTTTATTGCCACCAGTGCTACCCCCGACGAATGGGAAATATCCATGGCCAAGGGAAAGCTCACCCAGCAACTTTTAAGGCCAACCGGAATACCAGACCCCGAGGTGGAAATTAGACCTACCAAAAATCAGGTGGCTGACGTTATTGAAGAAATAAAAAAGCAGGTAAAAAAGAAACAAAGAACTTTAGTTACTACATTAACCAAAAGAACGGCGGAAGATCTTTCTGCATACTTATCGGAACAGGGACTCAAAGTCCACTATTTGCACTCCGACGTTAAAACTCTTGATAGGGGAGACATTTTGGACGACTTAAGGCTGGGAAAATACGATGTTCTGGTTGGAATTAACCTTCTTAGGGAAGGGCTGGACCTGCCGGAGGTTTCGCTTGTTGCGATTTTAGATGCTGATAAAGAAGGGTTCTTAAGGAGCGATGTAACTCTAATTCAAACGATGGGTAGAGCCGCCCGTCATGTCGAAGGCCGAGTAATTATGTATGCGGATACTATTACCGGCTCAATGAAAAGAGCCTTGAGCGAAGTCGAAAGGAGAAGAAAGTATCAGATAAAAATGAATAAAAAATATGGAATTACGCCAAAATCAATCCAGAAGCCAATTAGAAAAAAGCTAATAGAAAAAGAGGAAGAACCGTCAGTCGAAAAATTGTTTGGAAAGAAAGAGTCGACTTTTATGAAACTTCCGCACATTGATCTGGACGGACTAACGCCGATGGACAAAAGAAGGCTTGTCTCGAGCCTTCGTCGAGAGATGCTCTTAGCCGCCCAAGACCTAAACTTCGAATTAGCAGCAGAGATTAGAGACAAGATTAAGGAGTTTTAGTGGTCTAATGGAGGACTATAAGCCTAAGAGTGCTTTTGCAACTTCGCGTCTAATTCGGTCATCTTTGAATTCGTCCAAGTAATCTAGTAGCCCACCTTTTACTAAATCTGTAGCCAAATCAATATCTAGCGACTTCCGAGAAACAGGATTGTCATATACAAGATTATCTCCAAGGTGTTTGACTGTTAAGACTATATAATATTTTTCTTCACCAGTAAGGCCAAAGCTCTTTAGATAACTGTCAAAACGGCTGGTGGGTACGTAGCGGCCACCGTGTTCTGTGTCGACTTCCCAACAAATTAGACTATACAGATACGTGTTGGGAGAAAATCCCCTATCTAAAAGTGGGGTTATTTTCCTAACAAAAAGGGGTGTTCCTTCGGAAGCCTCTGTCCTAGCTCTTTGTATTACGCTATAAATCTCGCGTGCCATAGTGCCGAAAAGTATAACACCTTTATAGGCAAAAAAAATCTTGTCAGGAATTTTAGGCGTAAAATGTTTTGGTCTTCAAGATTTGTATTTTGAACTTGCGGCGGAGATTAGGGATAAGATTAAGGATTTGATTCCCTAATTCCAAGCCAATCTTCTTCGGGTATCCTCGGTTCGAAAGTTAAAACACCAAGGTTAATTAAGCGGGCGATAAGCTGGATCTTTTTACCTTTATCGAGTCCAGACCCTATGTCAAATTTCCTGAGCGTATTCTTTGTGGGACATCCCGGCAGAAGTAATTACTTGGGTAATTGGAATTGTTTCAATCCTAGATAAAATTTTTGCTACCCTCCACTTGTACTACTCGGGGCAAGAATTACTCCTCTTCGGTATTCCCCAATTACATTCCAGCGAGGAGAGGATGCTAACAGTCTATCTTTAAAGTCCATAAATTTCTCGGACCTATTTTCAATAGTCATATTGGGGAATTATATCAATTTCTTTTCGATGGTTCTTTTCTTATCCCAATCCATTGTTCTAGAGGCACACTGGGGATAAAGGTAACTACGCCTTGGTCAATGAGTTTGTTAAAGAGATGGATCTCACCGCCATAGATATCAACCTTTCGGCTAATGGATACTTTGTGGGCTTTGACTGTTTGGCAAGCAATTCCCAAAAAATTACCTATTTCTTTATTCAAAAGTCCAATAAAAACTAATTGTAAAACGTCGAATTCTCTATGGGTTATTCCGATGTCCCGAACTTTATCCATATCCCATACTAGATGTGAAGCCGACATTTGCTTCTCTAGGTTTCGAGCTTTTTCGTGAATCGATTCAGCCGTCACGTTTCGGGCAGATTATATCACATGTTATAATTGCTCATACTCGGACACATCCGAGGGGATTTTTGCATGGAAAACGTAATTCGTATTCGAGGTGCGCGTCAGCACAACCTGAAAAATATCGACCTTGAAATTCCCAAGAATAAACTGGTCGTGTTTACGGGAGTTTCCGGCAGTGGTAAAAGTTCTCTGGCCTTTGACACGATTTACGCCGAAGGACAAAGAAGATATGTCGAGAGTCTTTCCTCCTACGCCAGGCAATTTTTGGGGATAATGGAAAAACCGGATGTTGACCACATTGAGGGCTTATCTCCCTCAATTTCAATTGACCAGAAGACCACTTCTCGAAATCCCCGCTCTACAGTTGGAACAGTAACCGAAATATACGATTACCTAAGACTTCTTTTTGCGAGAGTAGGTCATCCCCACTGTCCCGTCTGCGGGAGGGAAATTTCGCAGCAAACTCTTGATCAAATCGTTGCAAAGTCTCTTGAGCTGATTAAGGAAGAAGCCAAGACAAGGAAAAAAGGTTGGTTTTTAGTCCTTTCTCCTCTTGTTTCGGGTCGGAAAGGAGAATTTGCCTCTCTATTCGACAACCTGAAAGCCAAAGGCTTTCGGAAAGTACGGGTAGACGGGTATATGAAGGATTTATCTGAAGATTTTATTCTTATAAAGACAAATAAACATACCATAGAAGTAGAAATAGATAGAATTTCGCTAAGTAGTAGTAATCTTCAAGATCAGATCTTCGAGGAAAATTTGAAGTCCCGCTTGGCAGACTCGGTAAGGCAAGCTCTTAACTTGTCAGAAGGAAATGTAGTTTTGGCACAAGTACTTGATTCCGGTTTCGAAATGCTGGAATTTCCAAGAAAGTTTTCCGACCATCTATTTTCCGAAAGATTCGCTTGTCCTGTCGATAATATTCAGCTACCGGAGATTGAACCCAGAACTTTTTCCTTTAACTCTCCTCACGGAGCATGTCACGCCTGTAGCGGGCTTGGGAAAATTCTAAAGGCCGACCCTAATTTGGTTTTTTCGGATGAGCTAACAATTGCCGAAGGAGGAATTCTGCCATTTGGCAGTATGTTTGAACGTGATACCTGGTACTCCCGACTGATTCTAACGGTTTGTCAAGAATTGGGAATTGATGCTAGAGCCCACATAGGAACTCTTAGCCAAAAAGAGAAAGAAATTCTTCTTTTTGGAACCGGACACGAAGAATATAAAGTCGCAGGGACAAATCGTTTCGGAAGAAACACATATATCTGGGAACCTTTTTACGGAATCATTCATTTTTTGGAAAAGAGGCACTCCGAAACTGAATCCGACTATGTGCGCTGGGAACTGGAAAAATACATGAGACAAAAGGTATGTGAAGAGTGCCGCGGTACTAGGCTCAAAAAAGAGGCTTTGGCTATTACCATTAATGGGCTTTCTGTCTCAAACGTAACCGCATTTTCCATAAATAACGCCGAAGAATGGATTGCTAAGCTTCCCAATCTTTTAAACGAGAGGGAAAAAGAAATCGGGAGACTCATTATTAAGGAAATTGCGGCAAGACTCGAATTTCTCAAGTCCGTTGGGCTTGAATATTTGACTCTGGAAAGAGAAGCCGGGACTCTTTCGGCAGGTGAGGCACAAAGGATTAGACTTGCTTCCCAAATAGGTTCCGGCTTAACCGGAGTTCTTTACGTTTTGGACGAACCCACGATAGGACTCCACCCGCGAGACAACCAAAGACTTATAGACACTTTAAAAAAATTAAGAGACCTGGGAAACACCGTTATTGTTGTTGAGCACGACAGGGAAATGATTAAGCAGTCCGACCATGTAATTGACTTTGGCCCAGGTGCGGGAAAATGGGGAGGCCAGATTGTTGCAGAGGGGACCCCTGCTCAAATATCCAAAAATTCAAAGTCTCTTACGGGTAAGTATTTGTCCGGAAAGAAAAAGGTGGAGGTGCCGGCTCTGCCATCACTATCAAATCATCAATCGCTCAAAATTTATGGCTGTTCTCAGTTTAATTTGAAAAACATGGATGTGGAGTTTCCTTTGGGGAAATTTATAGTAATTACCGGTGTATCCGGAAGCGGAAAGTCAACGCTTCTGGTTGAGACCCTATATCCCGGCCTCGTGCAAAAAATGAACCCTTACTTTAGGGGAGATATAGGAGCTTTCAAAAGACTCGAGGGAGAACATCAAGTAGATAAAGTAATATTAATAGACCAGTCTCCCATAGGCAGAACCCCAAGGAGCAACCCCGCAACCTACACTAAAGTTTTTGACCCGATTAGGGATGTATATGCCCTAACCCACGAAGCCAAAGCGGCTGGATTTAAAAAAGGTCATTTCTCTTTTAACGTCAGAGGTGGAAGGTGTGAGGCCTGCGAGGGACAAGGCCAATTAAGAATAGAGATGCAGTTCATGAGCGATATTTGGGTTACCTGCGACGTCTGCCGGAGCATGCGATATAACTCTCAAACACTGGATATCTCGTATAAAGGCAAAAATATTGCGGAAGTACTTGAGATGACGGTTTCTGAGGCAATAGAATTTTTCCATGCACACCCCTTAATAATGTCTAAACTCGAAACTCTTTCTGCGGTGGGGTTAGGATACATGCATCTTGGGCAACCGGCAACTACACTCTCGGGTGGAGAAGCCCAGAGGGTAAAGCTTGCCAGCGAGCTTTCAAAAAGAGCAACCGGTAAAACTTTTTATATATTGGACGAACCAACTACAGGGCTTCATTTTGCCGATGTAGAGAACCTTCTAAAGGTACTAAAAGTGCTTGTTTCAAGAGGCAACACCGTTTGTGTAATCGAGCATAATCTCGATGTAGTCAAAAACGCCGACTGGATTATAGATCTTGGCCCCGAAGGAGGAGATATGGGAGGAAAAGTAATTGCCCAAGGAACTCCCAAGGAACTTTCCAAGAACAAAAATTCCTATACAGCACTCTACCTGAAACGTACCTTTTAAAAAACTAATGTTTTTCCGTCTTAATCCGCTATACTTTAAAAGTAATGCTCAAGAAGATTTTTCTTTTTTTTATATTGTCCTTTTTGCTTCTAATCTTCCCCAGACATTCTTTGGGAGCAGGAGAATTTGCAACGGATGTAACCGTCAACTATAAGGTTGAAGAAGAAGGAACTACGCTTGTTTCCCACGTAATCTCCTTAGAAAACCTTTTTTCCGACCTATACGCTACTTCATATACTCTGGTTTTAGATAACATCGAGCCAAAAAATATATCGGTCTTTGAAGGCTCAAGGATATTACCCTTTAAATTATCTAAAGAAGGAGCAAAAAATTCACTGACGATAGATTTCCCGGATGCTCTTGTCGGTAAGGGCAAGAAAAGGATTTTTACTGTTTTATTTGAGGAAGCCAGCTTTGCGGTAAGAACGGGAGAGGTATGGGAGATTTCCATACCCCGTTTGTCACCCGAGAAGAATTTTAAAAGCTACAATGTCAGCTTTTCAGTTCCCGGTGCTTTCGGAACCGAGGCATATATTTCCCCGAAACCAAAAGAGGTCAGGACCGAAGAAGGAAGAGTTATCTATTTTTTTGACAAGCAAGATGTAGAAAGAACAGGAGTAACCGCAGGATTCGGGGCTTTTCAGGTATTTTCCTTTACACTCAATTATCATTTGGAAAACCCCCTAAGTAAGAGCGCGAAAGTGGATATTGCACTTCCCCCCGATACCGCCTTGCAGCGTGTCTATTATCAGGTCGTCAACCCCAAACCGGAAAACATTTATGTCGACTCCGACGGAAACTGGCTCGCTACCTACTTACTTAAAGCCAGGGAAAGAATAGACGTTTTGGTTGTGGGGACCGTTCAGATTTTTGCAGGGCCCCGTCCGTTCCCTAAGCCGACTCAAGAAACTATTCAAGACAACCTTAAGGAGTCAACCTACTGGCAGAGCTCCGACTCTAAAATTAAAAATCTTGCCCAAAGCCTTCGCACACCCGAGGCTATCTATAACTACGTCTGGCAAAACCTCTCATACGATTACCAAAGGGTCAGGCCGAATGTAGAAAGACTGGGTGCCCTCGGGGCCATAGAGTCTCCGGGAAGCGCCATTTGTATGGAGTTCACCGACCTTTTTATAGCTCTGGCGCGCTCTGCAGGAATTCCGGCCAGAGAAATCAACGGCTATGCCTACACCGAAAACCCGGAAATCCAGCCCTTGAGTTTGGTTGCTGACGTCCTTCATGCCTGGCCCGAATATTGGGACGAATCGAAAAAAGCCTGGATTCCTATAGACCCCACCTGGGCATCAACTACGGGGGGAGTAGATTTCTTTTCAAAACTCGACCTCAGACACTTCACTTTCGTTATACACGGCAAAGACCCGCAAAGGCCGTATCCGCCGGGGTCTTATAAACTCGGACCCAACCCACAAAAGGACGTATTCGTAAGTTTCGGGACTCTTCCTGAAGAGCGGGTAAGCCATCCCGAAATCACGGTAGTGACCAAAAGGCCCATACCCTTTGGCCCCACCAGGCTTTATATAACCATAAAAAATCCCGGCCCCGTTGCTTTATATAACCTCACTCCTTCCGTTTCATTTAACGGAAGTACCGTAAAGACAGAAAGCATTGAAGTTTTGCCTCCTTATGCTCATTATGAAATCGAATCGGCCGTTGCTTACAGCTTTTTGGGAAGATACACCCCAGAAACCGTGACGGTTATCGCTGCCGATACCCAGGTTAAAGTTCCTACAAATAAAAACCAGATAATTCTTGAAAGTGCGGTTGTACTTCTTTTACTACTTCTGATTCTGGTTCTTGCGATTTTAATAAAACTTAAAAAGATTCAAATTTCCAAATTTAGAGGTAAAATACGAATGCTTTTCAAAAGAAAAAATGAAACCGATAACATTCCTCAAGCGCCTGTCTCTAAGGCACCTTAAATTTAGCTCTATCCCCGACACACCCGGGGTTTACCTTTTTTTGCAAGAAAGTCAGCCCATTTATATAGGGAAGGCAATTAATCTTAAAAATCGCCTCAAGAGTTACTTTTCTCTCAAATTGGCTCCCAAAACAGCAAGAATGATAAAAGAAGCCCAGAGTCTCTCTTTCATCAAAGTAACTTCGGAACTTGAGGCTCTCCTTTTGGAAGCAAAGCTTATTCAAAAGTATCAACCCAAATATAACTCCGCCTGCAAAGACGACAAGCATCCTTTATATATAAGAGTTACAAAAGAAACCTATCCCAAAGTTATTACGGCAAGGAAAATTGAAGGCAAAGACGCGAATTTGGCTTTTTTCGGACCTTTTCCTTCATCGAAGAATGTGAGTTCCGTTCTGCGAACGCTAAGAAGGATATTCCCTTACGCAGAACACAAGGTGGCGAAAAGAGCCTGTTTATACTCCCATATCGGCTTATGTAACCCCTGTCCTTCTCTCATCGAAAAGGAGAAGGATGAAGAAACCCAAGTTAGATTAAGAAAGATTTATAAAAAGAATATAAAACACCTTAATGGAGTTTTTTCCGGAAAATTTAAGTCGGTCAGAAACGAACTTGTTAAAGAGATGCTGACCAAATCAAAGGAAGAAAAATTTGAAGAGGCACAGGGAATCAAAGAACAAATAAGTCGACTCGACTATATTACCCAGACGGCAGTTCCTACGGAATCTTTTTTGCAAAACCCGAACCTTAGCGAAGACATAAGAAGGGGAGAGCTAAGGGAGTTAAAAGAAATTTTAAACAAATATATCTCCCTAAAAGGAAAACTCTTGCGAATAGAGTGTTTTGATGTATCGCATTTGGCCGGAGTTAATCCTACCGCATCCATGGTTACATTTATCAACGCCGAACCCGACAAAAACTTCTATAGACACTTTAGAATCAGGCAGAAAAAAGGAGCCGACGATATTTCTTCCATGAAAGAAGTTATCAGACGGCGCTCCAAGTATTTTGCAACCTGGGGAATTCCGGATTTAATCGTTGTTGACGGAGGAAAAACTCAAGTTTCCGCCTTCCATATCATTCTAAAGGACTTTAAAATACCCATTGTCGGGATTGCAAAGAGATACGAAACATTGGTAATTCCCATGAATGAAAAATCTAAAATCAGATTCTTTGAAAAAAGACTGCA
>Ga0315291_10000797_pt1 | contig 42036 bp, 79 predicted proteins | sample YL17G12_20_MG_FD_203070 | JGI IMG/M metagenome (GOLD analysis project Ga0315291, IMG submission 203070) | Sediment microbial communities from Yellowstone Lake, YNP, Wyoming, USA - YL17G12_20 | ecosystem: Environmental > Aquatic > Freshwater > Lake > Sediment | place: USA: Wyoming | collected...
CGGGGTTCTGTGACGCGAGCCCGCTCCTCAAGGCCCTGGGCGCTGTCGAGAGCGCTGCCGGGCACCTCGAGCAGACGGAGATGGAACACTGCGCGAGGCTCGGCCTCGACGGGGAGAACACCCCGGCCGGGAAGCTCGGCTGCCGATTGAAAGAGCGGGCCGGCCGCATGATCACCCACGTTGCCCAGGCCGTCGGACAAGAGGAGCCGGACAAGAACGTCTACTGGGTGGAGTTCCACGCGAAGGACATCCGGCGGAATCACCCGCGCATCGAGTGCCGGCCGCTCCGCGTCGGCGGCATCATGAAGGGGGAGCTCTTCGATCTCACGAAGACCGTGGCGCTCGTGTCCGCGACGCTCACCACGACGCCCGGGAACTTCGCCTTCATCCGGAACGAGACCGGCATCCCGCGGGACGCGCTCGAGCTCATGGTGCCGAGCCCGTTCGATCTCGAGCGGCAGTGCCTGGCCATCCTCCCCGATTGCTTGCCTGGTCAGCGGAAGGTGTCGCTCCCCGATCCAAAGGAGAAGGACTACGGCGAGCGGCTCGTGCCGTTCTTCCAGTACATCCTCGACGTCTGCGACGGGCGCGTGCTCGGGCTCTTCACGAGCTACAAGAACCTCGAGACCATCGCCGAGGAGGTGACGAGCCCGCATCCGATCCTCGTCCAGGAGCGTGGCGGGGGGCTTCCGCGGGGCGAGCTCGTCCGGCAGTTCAAAGCCGACACGCACTCCTCCCTCTTCGGCACGGACTCCTTCTGGACCGGCATCGACGTCGTCGGGGAGAGCCTGACGGCGGTCGTCATCGACAAGATCCCATTCGAGCATCAGGACGACCCGCTCATCGCCGCGATGAAGGAGGCTTCCGATGACGAGTTCTGGCCCTGGTACACGAACCGGGCGATCATCCGGCTTCGCCAGGGAGTCGGGCGGCTCATCCGGGCCCAGACCGACATCGGCGTCATCGTGATCCTGGACGAACGGATCAAGACGAAGAAGTACGGGCTCCAGATGGCCAAGAGCCTCGGGCCGATGCGGAAGAGCCGGAAGCTCGACGAGATCATCCCGTTCCTGAAGCTTGCGGCCGGCGCCGCGGAGAGAAACCGCGCGGCGTTCCAGGCCGCGCAAGCGAAGCTCCTGATGGAGCCGAAGAAGCCGAAGCCGGCGGGGATCCGAGTGCCTAGAGGAGTGTTCTGATGACCGCAAGAGACATGAACAAGGAGGAGCTCGGAAAACGTGCGACGCTCGTTCTCCGTGCGTTTGACGCCGAAGGGATCGGACTCGTGAACGCGCTCGAGATCTTGGCCTCGGCGCTGGCGCACGTCGCCGTCCATCATGGCGTGGGCAAGGAGGAGGTTTTAGAAAACCTCGGACACGCATACGACATCCAGAAGAACCAAAGCAGAAGGGACGTGCAGTGATGAACAAGGAGCAGCGAGACGTCGCAGAGTTTCACCGGGCCATGGATCAGGCCATCGAGCCAGGGCCGACGGTGCCGGACGAGAAGATCGTTCGGCTCCGCGCTCGCCTCGTCACCGAGGAGTTCTTCGAGTTCGTCGCGTCCCTGTTCGACGACGACCTCGAGATGATCAAAGTCTTGATGATGTCTCTCATCGGCACGGCGGAGATCCAGGTCGACATGCCCGAGCTCGCCGACGCCATCGGGGATCTGAAGTACGTCCTCGAAGGTACGAACCTGGCCTTCGGCATCGACGGCGAGCCGGTCTGGGACGCGATCCAGAAGGCCAACATGGCCAAGGTCGGCGGCGGGGTCGACGCGCACGGCAAGCGCATGAAGCCTCCCGGGTGGACGCCGCCGGACATCGCGGGCGAGCTCCGGAAGCAGGGGTGGGAGCCGTGAGCCAATGCCCGGCCACACATCCGACACGCTCGGGAGCGGTGTTCTGCACGAAGGAGGCGGGGCACGAGGGCGAACATCGAGGATTCAGGAAGCGCTGGATGACGCTACCGGCCATGCCTCGTAACTGGGGCAAGAAGTGGGCTGAGAACGAACGGAATCTCTCGTTTTTGAAGAAGGAGACCGGCGTGCGGGACCGGAGGGCCCAATGAAAATCGAGTATATCTGTTTCGCTAGCACGCAGCCGCCGACGTCTTCAGACCTCAACGAGCCTGGCGCGGTCGGCTGGGAGCTCGTCTCCGTGGTGAAAGACGAGCCCGCCGTGGGGCTCACGCCCAGGGCCGTCTGGCGATGGTGGATGAAGCGACAGGCGCCCGCGGGCGATCAATGGGCAATGCTCGAGGACGTGGATCCGATCGAGAGAGCCTATTGCGTATCTTGCGAAGTCTGCGGCGCGATGGCCGGTGAGCTCTGCAAGAAGACATCGACGGCCAAGCACTCTGAATCCGTTGACTGGCACCGAGGCAAGGTCCACGAGGGGCGCGTCAAGAAGTCTGAGATGCCTCCATGAAGATCCGGATTGTCAGCGATCTGCACACGGAGTTTCACGCCGACCGCGGCGAGACGCTCCTCGCAGAGGTCTCGAGCGGCGAGTACGACGTGCTTGTCGTCGCTGGTGATCTATCGGACTCCGAGAATGTCCCTCGAGCACTCGATCTCCTCGCCCGGGGCACGGACGGCCGCCCCATCGTCTACGTCCCCGGCAATCACGAGTTCTACGGCGCGTCCCGAGAGACGCTCATCCCACATCTCCGGCTCATCGAGGAAGACCATCCGCACTTGAACCTCCTCGACACCGAAACCCTGGACATCGACGGCGTGCGGTTCATCGGGACGACGCTCTGGTTCCGTGAAGTGCTCGGCCCCTCCTGGGCCATGAATGACTTCGCAGCCATCCCGGGGTTCAAGAAGTGGGTCTACCAGGAGAACCGCCGAGCGCTCGAGTTCCTCGAGCGAGAGCTCCCGAAAGCCGGCGTGGTCGTGACGCATCACCTACCTCACCAGCGGAGCGTCTCGAAGCAATACGCTGGGAGCCTTCTGAATCCCTACTTCGTGTGCGAGGTGCCGGCGCTCCGAGCTCCAGAGCGGCTCGGGAAGAAGATCTGGGTTCACGGCCACACGCACGACTCGCAGCGCTACCGGCTCGGGGAGGTGGAGGTGATCTGCAACCCCTTCGGCTACGCAGCCCAAGAAGAGAACCGGGACTTCGACCCGTTCCTCACCGTGGAGGTTCCATGACCCCGGTCGAGCGCGTCCAGGCCCTCATCGCGAAAGCCCTCTCCACCGACAGCGAGGAGGAGGCCCGCACCTGCGCGCTCACGGCGGTGAAGATCATCATCAAGGACAAGCTCGAGGTCGTGACGAGTGCCGAGGTCCAGATGCGAGACGCGCTCACCCGCGCGGCCGTGCAGCGACAGACCGCAGCGTACCGACCAGCCGCGCCCGTGCGGAAACGGCCTGCCGACGCGCCATCCAGGACGAGCTACGACACGTCGTGCGTGTTCTGTAATGCGAACCTGACGGCCGGGTCGAAGGTCTACTGGTCGAAGGTGTTCAAGGTGATGGTGTGCCCGGATTGTTTCGAGTCCGAGATCATGGAGAAGGTCAAGTGACGAAGAGTAAATCGAAGCTGAAGACACGGCGGGAGTTCAAGATCATCTACCCGGTCGCCGTCGACATCCGGATGCGTCCGGTCGGCAAGCGGAGCCGGAACTACGACCTCTGGTACTGGGAGGGCTTCTACAAGACCCGGGTGAACGAGGTCGTGGTCGAGCGCACGCTCCTCGCGATGCAGTCGCTCTTCTTCGGTACGACCAAGCTCGAGATCAACCGAGAAGACCGAGACGGCTTCCTCGGGCTCTCGGTCAAGGGCACGCTTCCCCGGGGCATGATCGGCGACATGCTGGTCTCCGAGTTCATGGGCTGGAGCAACGTGGCCGAGACGCTCACCCTGAAGAAGATGATCGAGGGCTCCGTTCACGGCCTGATTGCCACTTCTTCCGCGAGGCCGCCGCCGCCCATGCCGATGTTCGACTCGAAACAGGCGGCGATTACCCAGGCCGAGCTCGACAGCGCCTATGCCGCGATGAAAGGCTCGTGAGGTGGAGGAGCTTCATCATGAAGAGGCGGTCGAGGTCATCGAGGTCTTGCGCGAGGTGATGGGGCTTCGGGGACTTCCCCCGGAGCCGTTCGCCATGCCCTACGCTCTTCGGTCAAAGATCTTGGAGGTGCTCGCCCCCGGGGAGCCTCTTCCCCTCCACGAAATCATGGCGAGGACCGGGCGGCTCGACAAGACGATCGTGTGTCGAGATCTCCGGAAGCTCATGCACGCCGGCCACGTCACGCGAGCCCCTCAAAAGGGGTCCTGGAGGCTTGCGTGCCCAGGATCACCATGAAGCCATCGCTCGAGGTTCGTCCGGAAGTGCTCGTGCTTCCCCCTGGCACGCCGTGGACGAAGAAGCGAAAGGCGGAGATCGTGAGCTACACCGAGCGGCTCGAGGCCTATGCCGTCGGGCTCGAGCACCAGGTGCGGCTCTTCCTCTTTCAGCGCGACACGGACATCGATCCGCAGGGGCCCCCGCACGAGGTGCCGTGCCCGCTCTGCCTTGCCTTCGCGGGCGAGCCCTGTAGAACCCACCCCCGACCGCGGCGGGGGCGCGATCTCCCCGGCGACTGGCCTTTCGACAGCAAGATGGTGGCGCCCCACGAGGAGCGCCAAGAACACTGGAAAGAGCATCCAGAGTACCGGGTGAAGTTCTTCAAGGAGAAGCTATGGTGAAGAAGTTATACGCCGCGCGCGTGGCGCAAAGCCTGGAGCCGTACTACTCAGCACACGTTGCTGCGATGACGACCGAGGGCTTGTACTCGAAGTCGGACATCGCGGCCGAGCTTGCGTTTCGCGATGCGAAGATCGAGAGGCTCGAACTGCTCCTGCGTGACGCGCAGAACAAACTCATCTTCACTCTCGCCGCCACGAAGCCGCAGCAATGACCCTTGAAGAATGCGAAGCGCTCATCGACCGGGCTCTCAAGGACCCCGCGCTCGGCGTGTGCATCATGGCTCTCAAGGCCGTGCGCGAGCTCGAGCTCTGCGCGAAGGTGGCCGCCTTCACCGAGATGGAGCCGGTGGTCCCAGAAGACAACTTCGAGGGGAAGTACATGGAGTCGAAGTACGACGGCTTCTGCTCTGACTGCGGCACCCCCTACGCAGATGGCGAGCTCGTGTTCTGGCAGGGCCGGGGCAAGGGAGTTCTCTGCCAAGGGTGCCGCGTCGCGGAGACGGATCCGAAGATCAAGGCCGAGACGAAGATCAAAAAGGCATCCAGAAAATGAGCAGACATCAGAACCCCCTCGACCTCGTGTGCGTCGAGCACCAGGGCCCCGTGATCGTCGAGACCGTCGGTGACGGCTCCTCCATCGTTCACTTCCGCGTCGGGGGTGACATCCGGGACCGTGAGCGGCTTCTCCGTTCGCTCAGGACGGCCCAGGAGGAGCTCTGGAACCTGGTGCCGCCTGGACGCGCGAGGAGCAATCCCGAGCCCCCGGAGACGGTCTGCCGGTCGTGCAGCGAGCCTCTCGACCGCCACGTCACCCGCGGGTCGAGGACCCTCGAGTGTCCGAACCGGTGCCCTGGGTGTAACGACGTCGCCGTCTTCACCCGGCGGGAAGAGGACGACCTCACGAGGATCACCTGGGCCATGGATCTCGAGGAAGGTGGCCCGCCCGTGGAGGTGTACTTCTGTCCGTTCTGCGGGGTCGATCTTCGGGGGGTCTGGCTCGCCGGGGCAAATCCGCGGTAGCTCGCGGAATGGCGGGGCCTGGCCGGAAAGCCGGAGCCCGTGATAGCCTTCTAAGCGTGGACCCCATCCGAGAGGATCTCAAGGACCTGCGGCGTGACATGAAGGAGGGCATGGACAGCCTCCAGAATCTCGTACGTGGGGTGGGCGAGTCCCTCAACACGCACGCGCTCGAGGACGCAGACCGGGAAGGGAAGTGGGCCGGCGAGATCGGGATCATGCGGACCGAGCTCACGAGCCTCAAGGTCGACTCCCAGGACCGGCAGAAGTTCATCCGCGGCTGGATTGCAGGGCTCATCGCTGTGTCCCTCGCCGCCGGGATCGGGTTCCTCTTCCGGAGCGCGATCGACGTGCAGATCGCCCGACCCGTGCAATCTCCGGCGCCAGTGGCCCCGGCCAGAAGCCCATGAGCGTTGCCATCAATCTAGTCCCGGGCCGGTACTACGCCGGCTTCACGCGGCCCTGGTACGCCTCCCAGAGCGCCGTCACGAGCCGGCTCGAGGACGCGGGCCTCACGCACGTCACCTGGCACCCGCGGGAGAGCTCCCAGCCTCCCGTGAATCCTCACTCGGACCCCGGCTACAAGGACTCCTGGGACGAATGGATCTCCGTCGACATGCCCACCTCGAAGGTCGTGGAGCTCCCCGCGCGCCCGGCCTGGATCGTGGCCGCACCGAGGCCCCGGCCGACACCTCCGGCAGGATCGACCGCTCCCGCGCCCGCGCCTGGCAAGAGCGACGACCCACCCCCGCTCACGATCGTCGAAAAGCCCGACTCTCAGAACGGTGTCGCGCTCTTCGTCGGGCTCTCCATCATCGCGATCGGAGTCGCCCGTGGTAGAAGGAAGGACAGGTAGCGACATGGCCGACGAAGAGAAGAAATCCACTGTGCCTCCGAGCTCCATCACCACGAGCCGGAACACCATTCTCATGGGGGCCGGCGCCGCGGTCGCCGTCATCGTCCCGACGTCAATCAACTCCATCGCGAGCCCGCTCGTCCGGAGCATCATGGCTCTCGTGGCGCTAGGGACCGTGTTCGGTCTCGGGCTCTTCGCGACGCCGCCCAAGGGGAAGAAGTGAAACACGCAGCACAAGTCGCTCAGGCGGACGCTCACGAGGACGAGTTCATTCGCGTCCCTTGGGGCAGCATGGAAGGTGGCGCACGGGAGGCCGGCTACCGCGCGTCCTTCAAAGATCTTGCGAACACGTTCGGAGAGCCCGACAGCGATCTCGAAGAGGCCGAGGCCGGGGAGAAGGTCATCTTCCAGTGGGTGTTCCGGAACGTACGGACCGGGAAAAACGTCTCGCTCCACGACTACAAGTCGACCCGGATCTACGACCCCGAGAACAGGCGCCTGCCGTCGCTCGAGAAGTTCGTGACGCTGCCCTGGTTCGAGTGGACGGTGAGCGCTCCGAGCCAGGACGAGGCCCGGCACTTCCTCGTCGCTCTTTCGCAGGCCGTGCGTGGTGAAGCAGTTCCATGAAGCAGCGCCTCCGAAAGTCTCCATCTGGCAAGCTCGAGACGCTCGCGTCTCCGACCACGATCCTTTGGGCCCTGGACGGCTCTGGGGACGCGGAAACCTGGGACGACGTGATGAGCGTCGTCGATGGAAGCGACACGCCCGTCACGGTGTGGCTCGTGGAGGGGGCTCTCTATGAAATCCCTCCCGGATCCTTCGACGTGCGCGGGCTCTCCTTCGAGGCCCCTCGGAACGTGAACAACCGGGCAGAGCTCACTCTCACGGACGGATCGCTCCTCCGGAACCCGAGCGGCGTGAACGGGGGGGTGCGCTGCATCGGGAAGTCCTCTTCGGCCTGCCTCGCGTTCGACGGTGATTTCGGGTTCTTCCGCGTGGCCGACATCGCGAGTCTCGAGAACCAGGGGACGGCGCCGATGGTGGAGATCTTGAACACCACCCTCGTCCTCTACCTGGAGCTCCTCGCAAGCCTCCTCGGCGTCATCGTGAACGCCACGGGCGGCATCCTGGGCGTGGTCGGCGTCAACGGTGTGCTCCAGATCGACAACGGTTTCGCGGTCGGTGCGGCGGGCGCAACGCTCGGCTACGTCCACGACGGATCGCTCTTCTTCCCCACGGTCGTCGGGTTCACCGAGGTCAACATCCCGATGGGGCAGGACGGCGGAAGCGGGATCTCGACCTTCCGCCCGATAGGGCTCTTCCAGCCGGTGAAGCCCGGGTGCGCGTACTGGGACACGACGATCGGGAAGATGATCTGGTGGGACCCAGGTCTTGTAACGTGGGTCGATGCAGCCGGCGCTCCGGCGTGAAGGAACGACATGCGAAAGAAACCTGCGTATCGAAAGCCGGGCGGCGACTGGTTCATCGCCGAGCCCCGCGGCAAATTCGTGTGCGCGGAGTGCAACGCCGAGCCAGGCGGCCCGCACCATGATCAGAGCGACCCCCGGGTCGAGGTCTGGCCCTTCTACTCCGACGGCTGGACGGCGCCGTGCATCTGCCGGATGTGCAAGCTCTCCATGCCCATCTACGTGAACGGGCGCACATGAATCCAAAAGCAGTCGCTGCTGCTGCTCTTGCTCTGCTCCTCTTGATGGCAGGAAAATCGGAGGCGAAGCCGTTGCCGGAGAAGTGGCGGATCACTTTGTCTCTGAACCCGGCGATCCCCCATGACGATGCGGGCGAGGCAGAGGATGCCATCCGCAACGGGATCTCAAGCGCGTTTGCTCAGGCGAACGGATTAGTGCGAGACTACCGGGTGTCAGACTCGTGGAATGTCGTTACGGTGCTAGTGGAGTATCAAGGCCCCCCGAAGATCGCGGTCGGAAGCACTTTTTCTCTGCCCGGAAACACGACAGCGATGGTTCTGTCAGCCTCCAAGGTCGTCGAGGTCAGCGCGTCTGTGTGAGCCATCATTCCTCCTTCCGTCCGAAAGATCGAGGCCTGACCATGAAGCGCCGTCCCCACCGCCGCCGGGCTCCCTACCCCACGCGCGAGGGTATGCCGCACGCCCCACGAGGCGCCCCGCGCCAGGAGCCGGCGCCGGCCGAGGCGTCGGAGTCTGAGCACGAGGAGCCAGGGCTTGACGACAGCAACTCGTCCGATTCGCTCGCCCAGGTGATCGCCATCGTGGGCAAAGAGCTCGGCGCTGCGGCCCGGATGGGAAGGCCCTACGACGCCGATCTACTCCGGAAGGCCCGGAGCGTCGTGTCGGGGAGCCTGATCTTCAGGGCCGAGCTCGACGAGCTCCTTCGGCACTACCAGCGGGCGCGGGTGCTCAAGGTGAAGAGGGACGCTGTAGCGGCCGTGGAGGCCGCAAAGGCGCAAGCGGCGGGCATGACGTCGAATGCGGCGAAGCCGCTGGCCGTGCCGGCGCCTGCCGACGGCAAGGGAAGCCGTCTCCACTAGGCGAGACGCTTCTGGTACACTCGAGCCCATGACGACCGCCGTAGCGCCTCCCGTCCGCAAAGGTCCGAGTGGTCCTCTCGCTCCCTCCGTCGTCGTGCCGCCTGCCGCGCCGGGCGTTCGATTCGTCCAGCTCCGCACGACTGCCGCGTTTGCCGTGCCAGAAGCGGGCGGCGTGATCCCGTTCGATTCGTTGGAAGTCGATACGGGGGGCTGCGGCACACTCAACCCCGGCGGCACCTTCACGCTAGACGCGGGCGTCTATTTGATTTCCTCTTTTTTCCGTTCGGATGACGCCACGGACTGCAACATCGCGATCCGCCACCAAGGCAGCGGGCAAATCGCAGGCGGCTCGTTTTCGCCGCTTGCGCCGTTTCCAGTCTACGTTGCCGGCGGCGCGTCTGCCTCGGGCCCGTTCGTGGCGTTCGGTGGTGAAGTGATCCAAACGTGGGCCTACATCCTAGCGAACGGCACCGGCGCTTACGCGCGGTGTTTGATTCTTCGCGTGGGAGACGGCCCGTAGTCGGGGCGCTTCCACTAGGCGAGACTCTTCTGGTACACTCGAGCCCATGACGACCGCCGTATCGCCTCCCGTCCGCAAAGGTCCGAGTGGTCCTCTCGCTCCCTCCGTCGTCGTGCCGCCTGCGACAACCGTCGTCTGGCGCCCCGACGGGCTCGGGGACGTCACGACGTTTGACGAGGTGATGGCTGTCGTCGCCGGGAGTAAATTCCCGGTCACGATCTATACCCCCCAGCAGACGACCTACGTCATCGAGCCCGGTCCTTCCGACCCAGCGGTCGTGTACGACATGAACCGGTCGGTCATCTCGGCGCCGCTCGGGCCGCACGACAACGTGCGCGTGCAGATCAGGCGAAACGCGACGCTCCACAACCTCGCGATGATCGACGGTGGCGTCCGGCTCCAGTCGAACAAGCAGGTCGGAGATCCTCCGGCGCTTTCTTTCGCAGCGGACACGCCCGGGGAGACCTGCTCCTTCGTCGTGCAGCGCGGCGCGGAGCTCCACAATCTCGGGAACGCGACGGCGCCGATGTTCACCGTGCCTGACACGGCGACGATGGCGGAGTTCTACCTGTCCTTCAATGAGCTCGGGACCGCGCAGTCGGACGCGGGAGGCTTTCAAGCCGTGCAGGCTGGGCCGAACTCGATCCTCTATATCGTTGCGCTCTCGGGCGGGCTCTCGCTCGACACGTTCCAGCCCGCGGGCTGGATCGGAAGCGACGCCACCGGAGCCATCGGCTGGATGCACGACGGGTCGATGGCGTTCCCGCCGAACTTCTGGACGGGATACCACCCTGGGATCCTTGGACCGAACTTCAACATGGCGCTCGGGCAGTGCGGGGGGATGGGACCGACGTTGTTCCGTCCGGTTGATCAGACGACTGCCGGGCCTCCGTCGGTCGGGTGCATGTACCTCGACACCGACCTCGGCGCGAACGCGGGCCTGCCGATCTGGTGGACTGGAGCCATCTGGGTCGATGCGACTGGCGCCGGGCCGGTTTAGCCCTCGACCGGGCGCTATCGGGGCGCTGCTTCTGTGATAGGCTTTCTTCCATGCCCACCAGGAAGAAGCCCAGTCGATCCATGCCGAAGGGCATGAACGAGTACGAATCCGAGGTCCTCAATGTGGCGCGTGCGTATGGAGCAGTCGCGCCGATTGGGCGTTACGCCGGGCGAACAGACGTCGTTAAAAGTCTCGCCATCTCCATCTCCCCTCGTCGTAGCGCCGATCCCGAGATCTACGGAAACGAGTTCCATGGCCTCGTGGACATCTCCTACGCATCGCTCCGTCGGGCCATCGGCGGAGGGCTCGTCGAACGGTACAAGCTCCCGAGTGGGAACGTGCTCATCTTCGACGAAGAAGGAGTCCTGAAGGGCCTCCCGGTGAACCCGCTCGCCTCCATGATCATCGGCGGGCGCCTGGTCGGCACCGTCGTGTTTATCCCCAAAGAGCACGCGCGTATGGCGCTCAGGTAGCCCTCAACCGGGCGCTCTATGATAGGCTTTCTTCCATGCCCAAGCAGACGTTCTGGTCCGATGCGGAGAAAGCGGCACTCATCAAGACCGGGAGGAGCGCTCACCGGCTGATCGGACTGGATCCAACGTCCGGCTACGCATCCGGGCCGCAACACCTCAAGATCCAGAAGCATCTCATGCAGGCCCTGATCGAAGCCGGCGGACATCCATCGATCTTCTTCCAGGAAGTGAGGATCATGTTTCGCGCGCTCGCGGAGAAGATGCCCACGGGGTCGAACGCGCAAAGGGAAGGGAATAGCGCCACCATCTCCGCACAGGTCGCGGCCGAGTCCTTCATCACCCGCTGGCAGAAGCGGGCACGGTCCATCAAGCAGGCCGGGCTCAGGGATCCAGCCGCGGCGCTCGAGTCTTCAGTGCGAACGTACAGCCTTCATCGCGACGAAGACTAGCCGGCCGCGCCGTTCAGCAAGAGGAACCAGCGCGGCTCGTTCTTGAGAGCCTTCGTCGTCACGGCAAAGTAGCCGATGCGGCTCTGGCCGAGCGGTCCCCAGATGCGGATGAGGTTTTGCCGGCCGACGCTCGCCGCGAACTTCGCGTAGTCCGAGTCCGGGAGGAAGGAGTCGGGGTTCGGAGCCTTCGGCTCGCGAGCTCCCATGATGAATCCGTAGCCGCTCGCGATGGCGATGAGCATCAGGATGGAGTTAATCCTGGGCTTTTTCTCGGACTTCATGTGGTTGCGGGCGCAGGAATTGAACCCACCGATTTCCGGCTTATGAGGCCGACGAGCCGCCGTTGCTCCATGCCCGCAGCAGAGAGTCCCTTGTACCCTCGATCGAAAACTTCTGCCAGAACTCCTCGGGAACGGCTCGTTCCCCGCGGGTCTGACGCTCTCGGACGAGGCGCATGGCGTGGGCCATGCCCGGCACGTCGATGACGGCTCGGCCGTTCTCGACGGAGCGAGGCGCGACCAGGAGGGTGTTCGACGGATCCATGTACTCGAGTCCGCCCCCGAACTCAGTCGCCACGACCGGCACGCCGAGTGCGATGGCCTCGAAGGCCGGGATCCCCCAGCCCTCGGCCCGGCTCGCGGCCACGTAGGCGTCCGCGCTCGCGAGGAGCTCCAGGACGCCCCTCCGGGGGAGGGGCGGAATGATCTCGACGCCGGGCCCGAGATCGACCCCAGGAGGCGGGTTCGATCGGATCCGCAGTACGACGTCTGGATCGCCCCCGAAGGCCGCGTGGAAGGCCTGGAGGAGCGCGAAGGGGTCCTTGTGCGGCCGGCTCCACTCGAACACGGAGACGAATGTGAATGGGCCGGATGGGGCTCCCCGGACGCTCCGGAGCGCCGGATCGATCGGGTGGTGGACGACACGGATCGGCACTTCGGTCCCGGTCCGAAGGAACGCTCCCCGGTTCCATTCGCTCGGCACCAGGACCTCGTCCACGAGCTCGATGAGCCGCCCCTCGAGCTTGGTCGCGTCTTGTCTCTCGATCATCGTGTAGCCGACGTGGAGCGCCCCCTCGCAGCGAGCGCGCCAGAACTCCTCGGACGTGGAGACGGTCAGGATGACGTCGGCCTTCGGCGGAGGGCCAGCATACAGGCGATGCCGGATGATCTCGTGCGGGGAGCTCTCGAGTGCGAGAGCGAGGAGTCGGGCGAGCTCGCCGTACCCCGTCTGGTCGCCGTGATGTCCGGCGACGACTATTTTCAGGGGGTCTTGACCCCCGCGGCTCGCTGGCGCGACCGCTCCCCCGCGGCTCGCTGGCGCGACCGCTCCCCCGCCGCCTCCACTCACTTCCCGACCCACCCAGCGGTCGTCGCGGTGCCGCTCTCTTTCACGTATAGCGTCGTTCCAGCGCCGCCGTCGAGCCTGAGCCAGAGGTCTCCGACGGAGCCGGTGATGACGCCGTTTGGATCGCCGTTGCCAGATCGGATGATCGCTCCGACCGTGGCGATGGTGGCTGGAGTAGTGGCCGGGCCGCCAACGCGCACGCCGTTCAACGACTGCGTCTCGCCCTCGGACGAGACCTTGAACACGACGCGCCTGCTGTTGATCGGCCCCGCGAGCGGCACGAGCTGGAGCTCGTACTCGGATGGCGTCCACGCCTGGGCGGCCGGAACGAAGTTCGTCGGCACCTGGATGGTGATGAATCCCGCGAGCGGGATCGTGAGGGTGTTCGAGACTCCCACACAGGTCGCTCGAAAGAGAACGTCTCCAGGTAGCACCGCGGCGAGCGCGCCAACGGTAGCGCCGCGAGACTTGAACGTGCTGATGCCGGGCGCTCCGGTGTTCGCGCCGTACTGGCTCGAGCGATACTGCGCGCCGTTCGCGGCGGTCTGAGCGTTCTGAAGCCGAGCCGATGACCCGTTGTCCCGCGCCGCCTGGCCGATGAACACGAAGCCTGCATCGGCTCCCGTTCGGATCGCCTGGAAGTACGGTTCGTTCAGGTTGCTCTGGACGTAGAAGCCCTTGTACCCGAACGGAGCGTTCACGCTCCCGTCCTCGAACCCGCAGACGAGGAACGTGTTCCCGCCGTTCACGCCGGGGATGACGTTGTAGACGCCGAACCCGTTTGGCTCATAGAAGCCGAGCGCGCCGTCGGTGGCGTTCGGTCCCGCGCCGATCGCGTTCGCGCCGTAGGTGACGTACCCCTCGCTCGTGACGTTCACCGGGTCGCCGTCCTGGCTCCACGCACCGAGACGGTAGACCGCGCCGCGGCTGGTCGGCCCGGTGCGGAAGTCGTGGACGCCTGGACGCTGGAAGGCATCGAGCTTGCCGGCGAGGTAGTCGACGACGCTCGTCGGGACTCCGGCGGCGTCGTAGTACGCGGCTGCGAAGGGCACGCCGAGCGCCGCGCCTGCGGCATCGATCTTGATCTGTTCGTTGCCGCCCGGGTTCAGGAGCGTGAGCACGATGTTCGTGCCGGCACTGAGCTTGTTCTGGAGGAAGCTCGGCACCGCGTCGGCCGCGGTGGCGGCGACCTTGTGGTCCTCGGCAGCGCCGCCGGTGGTCCAGAGCGCGCCGTTCCAGATCCAGATCACGCTCGTGTCGAGCGTGACGCGCGCGTCGCCAGGGTCGTTTCCTATCGGGGGTAGATCTGCTGCGGTGTCTACCGGCTCTTGCCAGGAGAGCTCGGGTCCGGAGGGAGAACGACGATTCGACATTTTGACCCGGACTGAGAACTTACCCTTTTTTCTTCAGGAAGTCCGCTGACGCCTCGAAGGCCTGGAAGGCGCTCAACGAGGGAGGTCGTACCGGCGTCTTGTCCGCGGCAGCCTCCCGCTCCTCCCGGATGATGCGTCGTAGCCGGATGAGCTCGACTCTGATCTCGTCCACCTGACGGATCAGTTCATCAAACGACTTCTCGATGCCTCTCACCCGGGAGATCGTACTCCGCTCGAGTGGCCGGAGCCAGTATCAGGCCACGCGGCGGGACTTCAGAGCCGGAGGTTTGCGTCGCTTCTGCCTACCGAGCCAGGCGATGAACCGGTGAGCGACATCCTTGTTCCGAGCGAGAACACTCCACCCGATGACCTTCTTCTTGAACGCGCTCCAGACGATGCGGTTCTTCTGATCGTCCCAGTAGGCGAGGTGGTAGTGCGGGCTTCCCTTCTGGTTCGTGGAGTGCGCCTCGGGCTCCGCGTAGACGAACACGGACTCTCCGGTTGTGCTCTCGACGAATCCCCACTCGATGATTTCTCCGCCCCCGTCGGGGGTGTGGTCGGGCTGCCCGAAGAGCTTCATGAGCTCCAGATAGGAGGCCTTGATGTCCCGGACTCCGTGCGTGCCTTCTTCTGGGGGATTCTTCTTCCGTGTGAAAGTGGTCTGTCCCTTCACCTTGATGGGCATGGCGGGAGCCGTCGCCGCGCGCTCGACGTTCACGACGGCCTGCTTCACCGCCGAGGTCTGGGTCTTCACCCGTGACCACTGCGCCTTCAGATCAGCGAACTCTTTCCTGAGTCGAGCAAGCATCTGACGCTCAGGTTGCGGTGAGCTTGCCCGGGCCGGGCTGCGTCACGACGTCGCCCACGTACTCGGTCACCTTGAGCGTCGCGCCGAGCCCGAGTGTCGCACCCGATTCATCCGGGACGATATTCAGGCCGGAGAGGACGAAGGAGCTCCCGATGTAGAAGAGCTCGACCGTGGCCTTCGTGGCGCCGTCCGGAATGGGGCAGTTGCCGAGCGCGGTCAGCGTGAACTTCTGCTCAAAGGGAGTAGTGAGTGAAGTCTGGTTTCCGCCGCCCGAGGTGTTGTCCACGTAGAAGGTCGCGGGCGACGGCACAATCGGGAGCGAGCCATCGAAGGTCACGACGGCAACCCAGATGAGGTCGAAGTTCGTCAGGTAGTCCGCGCCTACGCGCGCGATCGTCGCGCGGTAGTCGACCTCGAGCACGTTCCCCGGCGTGACGCCGTCGAGCACGACCTGGAGCGGATCGCCCGCGACGTTCCGCGGAACGATCGCGCCGGGCGATGCCGCGACGATGTAGTCGAGGCCCTCGGCCTCGTCGTAGCCCTCCTGGACCATGGACGCGGGAGCTTGAGCGGCAGGCCCGGAGGGCCCGCGGCGTTGAATGGGACGGCCTTTGTTCGGAGGAAGGAGCTCGGGCATGAGCGGATCCTACTCCCTTCGGGACCGGATGGAAACTTTGTACGGTTCAGCCTACAATCCCGGCCGTGCCCTACTACCTCGGCATCGGCCTCCTCGGCCTGCTCTTCCTTTCGTCCAAGCGAGCGAAGGCTGCGGGGGCACTTCCCGATGGCCTCATGCCGGCCCCGCCCGCGCAGCACTACGGGCTCGACGAGCCTCAAATCGGTACCCCGGTGCCGGCCGGGTGGCGTCGCATGAAGAGCTCGGAGGTCACGCCGGAGTACCTCTCGTTCGCGAACTCCCAGGTGAGCTCGGTCGCGAAGCTCTCCTACGGGACGACGATCCCGTACAACTCGAGCGTCATGGCGATGGTCGAGCAGCACTATCACGAGCCGCTCGGACCGGCGAAGCCGTGGGGCTTTCACCACGGGATCACACTTCTCACGAGGGCATGATGCGACACGCAGTCTGGCCGACACCCGCGCCTCCCGTCACGCCGCACCACTGGGACCAGGGCGACTGGCAACGCTTCGAGGATCGTTACCGACCGTCCGCGTACGCCGGAGGCCGGTACGACGACGAGGCCTGGGAGCGGTACGCGAGCGGCGTCGTGGACGAGGAGATGCGGGGGCAGCTTCGCGGCTATCGGCTCGGCGAGGAGGAGATCAAGCGGCGCGTGAGCCAGCGACACGTCAGCGCCGAGGAGATCATCGCGGGAGCCACGCGGAGGAAACGATGACACCCATCCGAAAGAGTCCGAGCGGTCCGGTTTCGCTAGCCGGAGAAGGCGCCCTCATCGCCTGGAGGCCCGACGGATCGGGAGACGCCGTCACCTGGGGCGATGTCGTCAAAATCTTGAACGCGAACGTCGTCTCGATGTTGGTTGATGTGTCCCCCGAGCAGTCCGGCTACGTCGTGCCTCCTGGAGAGTACGACTTCCGAGGCGGCGGCTTTTCGGCCGTCTTCGGCGCGTCGCGATCCATCATCGACGTCCAGGATGGCGCGTCGTTTGTCGATCTCTCCGTTGTCGCAGGGAGCGTCGTCCTCGAATTCCATCCCACAAGCGCCCCGGCGCTTGTCTACACGGCTCCCGCGCTCGGCCTTCCGGGGATCCTGTCGCTACAGAGGAACGGCACCATCAGAAACAGCGGCACCGTTCCGCTCGTCAGGTCCGATCCATCCCTCGCGGGCCCAGGGATCGTTCTCGCTTCGTTCGAGAACGGCGGGATCGCTTCGGGCTCGGCGCCCATCATCGAAATCGCGGCCGGCGCTGTTGCGATCTTCCTCGTCATCGGAGCCGTCAACATCGGAGACGTTGTTCCATCGAGCCTCGTCTCCGGCCCCCTCGGCTCCACCTTGTGGATCGTTCACGACGGGTCTCTCAGCTTTCCGTTCCCTGCCCAGCCGGCCTTCCTGGGGAGCATCTCCAACCTCCCCCTGGGCTGTTCTCCGAGCGGAGGACCTAACGCTCTTCGCCCTTCTCCGATCTTTCCGCTCGCAACCGGCGTGTCCTATTTCGACACCGGGATCGTTCCTCCACGCCCCGTCTGGTGGGACGGCGGCGCGTGGGTCGACGCTACCGGGACGCCGGCCTGATGAAGCTCTTCTTCACCATCTACCTGTGCTCGGTGCTCGCCTCGCTCGTCATCAGCGTGCCCCACTGGATCCGCCGCGTCCGGAAGAACTGGGAGAAGTGGGGCAAGGAAATGTGCCCGTCCTGCGGAGCGCACCGGACGTACCAGGCCAGGTGGTGGCTCTACATCATCGTGACGCTCGCCGTGTGGCCGGTCGCCTCGTTCTTCTGGCTCCCGGTCGCGATCTACGGATGGTTATTCCTGCCGGAGTGGGCGATGGGCGAGAGCGACGAGCCGTGAGCGGGCACTGCGAGGCCCCCGGCAGCTTCGGCAAGATGAACGCGGCTCAGCAGGCCGTCGTCCGGCGATTCGTCCGGGGCCGGGCTGTTCACGACCTCGGCGCGGGGGACTTCATCCTCTCCCGGTGCCTGATCGATCTCGGGGCGGCCCGAGTGTTCGCCGTCGAGCGCCAGGCCCGCCACAGCGGGATCCTGGAGGTCGGGGCGCCCTACGAAGCCGTCCAGGTCGTCGGCGCCGGCTTCCGGGCGCTCGGCAAAGTCACCAGGCACCATCGGAGGACGGGCGAGAAGCTCCCAGGGGCTTTCGCCAGGCCGGAGGTCGCTTTCGTGTCCTGGCCGACGCCGGAAGACTCGAAGTTCACGAGCCATTCCGACTACTCCCTCCTCGGTTACGTTCGGCGAGCAAAGGTGGTCATCTACCTGGGGAGCAATCTCGATGGGACGATGTGCGGATCGAGGAAGCTCTACGAGCACCTCGGGCGGCGCGAGGTGCTCGGGCACGAGCCCGCCCGGCGGAACACTCTCATCGTGTACGGACGGCTCCTACCTCTTGGCAGATCGCGGGAGCTCCTCCCCGAGGAGCGAGCCGGCATCGACACGACCCAGATATACCGGTACGCCGAGGTCTACGGCCCTGTGGCAGATGAAGCTCTGGGGCTCCGATGATCGTCTGGGACAAGACGCCGCGAGCTCCCGGCCTAAACCCCGACGGAACAGTGACGATCCTGCACGGCACGAACGAGGAGAACGCGCGGCGCATCCGCGATGATGGCTTCCGCGCGGGGAACCCGAGAGCTGTCGCCGAGCGCATCGCGGCCCGCTACGGCGTCGATGCGGACGCGCTCTACAGGAGCGTCCAATTCGAGTTCCCGCGGAAGCGGAACGACCTCGACCGGATCTTCTTCACGACCGACGCCTGGACCGCCGCCCAGTACACCATGCCCGAGGTCGAGCAGGACGCGCTCTCGGGCGCCTGGGTGCTTCTCCACGGGTGGCCCCCGGAAGAGCAAGGGCCGGCACGCGCCGACTACCTGAAGCGACAAGAGGCGTGGTTCAAGAAAGAGGACGCGAAGGTCAGGCCGTTCGTCCTCGCCGTGACGCTGCCCAGGGCCGTCATCGGAAAACACGCCTGGAGCCGCCAGATGACGAAGAAAGACTGGGATTATCTCGAAAGCGGCGAGGGATCTCTCCAGGGGCTACTCTTCACCGTGGCGATCCCCGTTCGCGACCTCCAGGATGCTCGGCTCTCGCCGGCCGTCCGCACGAAACACGTCTCGGCAAGGTTCTGACTCAAAGACCCCCGAATAATCTTGACCTGGCAGGCGGGTTGATCCTCCGGTACGATCTCCTTCCATGAAGAAGATTTGTGGGGCGCCGAAGTGTGTTTGCTCGTTCTGTGAGAAGGTCGGCCACACGCGCCGCACCTGTCCCGAACGCGCGAAGGAGCAAGAGGGCCACGGGTTCGCGAACGAGTGCCGGGAGTGCGCCGATCTCCCCTGGCGACGCGACATCCCCTTCTGTCCGCGGTGCAAGGGGTACTACGCGCCAGAGCCGCCGGTGAGGATCGAGGACATCATGAATCGTCCGAACAACGACCGGCGCATCCAGCCGTGATAGCTGCCCGGCCTCGCCGCACGGCGTTCTGGTTCATCGGGCACACGAATCAACGACCAGTCGCTTGACAGGTCATCTGCTACGTGCGATAGGAAACACTCGATGTTCTTGCTAGCCACAGCCGTTTCGACCTGGCGCTCCGAAAGAGCCGCCAGGTATCTGTCGTGCGAATGCGCGCTCGTGGGACAAGATCACGTCGGTACGATGCAGACCGAGCGCTACAACCCCAAGGGGAGCATCGAGCCATAGGGCGGCCATCCACAGGAGAAGATCAGTGGAAGCCGCCCCGGGAAACCGGAGCGGCTTTCGGCGTTTCTGGACCTTGAATAGCTCGGCTGGTGCCGGCAGCACGCTGTAAACGTGCGGCTCTTCGGAGCGGGGTGGTTCGATTCCACCAGGGTCCACCAGGGAACATGAACGAAAGGAGAGCGAAGAAGAAACGGGCCTCCGTCGCGTGATGCGCGTCGGGAGCACGGTGGTGTGCAGCGGCCTTTTAATCCGAACGGTGCTGGTTCGACTCCAGCCCGACGCACTGATTCACGGTCTCGTAGCTCAGAGGTAGAGCAGCGGTTTCTTAAACCGACGGACTGGGTTCGACTCCCAGCGAGATCACCGGAGAAGCTTTCGTCCTCGGACGGCAGCCTCGCTCCTTGAAAATTTGACGAAGGACGTGTCGGCTTCGCGCTCGTAGGCGAAGCGGCTGGGCTCTCCTTCGGGCGGAGGTGAGAATCACCACTCTCATCTCCATCATTCCAGGGTGGCGAAGTGGTAACGCGGCCGGCTGTTAACCGGTTTATCGAGGGTTCGATTCCTTCCCCTGGAGCCGCTTGTCGTCGCATCGTAGGTCGCGAGCTCGGTTCGCCGGGTCAGCCGAGGTTCGACTCCTCGGGATGAGAAGGCAGGCGACACAAGGCCCTTGTAGCTCCATGGTGGAGCAGCCGTTTCGTAAGCGGCAGGGCTCGGTTCAATTCCGAGCGAGGGCTCCGGCACTTCGCGCTGCTCGAAAGGGCGTAGCGAGCGATGTCTACTCACCGCCGTGTCTGGGCTCGCCGGTGGCGATGTCCCGGCGCGCTGCTCGAAAGAGCGTAGCGGGGAGGCAGGTCTAGCTCAGCCGCGAGGGGCCACCAATCTCGAGCGTTCGATGACGAAAGCACCTTGTGAGGGAGGGTTCGATTCCCTCGGAGCTTCGCCCGGCCGGGTGAAGCAACCTGCCACGGGAGACGTCTGGTGGAGACCCGCACTGGCAAGCGGCCTTCGCCGGGTGCTTTCGTCACCGAACTCATGCCCCGTTAGACTTCTGGTGAGGTCGCCGGTCCTTCAAATCGGCCAGGCGGGATCGAAACCCGCACGGGGTACTAGTTCACGACTCAATCCTCCGGCAGCTAACCCGGTGAAAGCGCCGCCCTGAAGACGCGGAGAGGTCCGTTCGACTCGGACCCGGAGGACCGGAGTGTAGCCTATCGGTCAGGCACTTGATTTGGGATCAAGATCAGGCTGGTTCGACTCCAGTCACTCCGACCGCCCTGCTTGTCAGGGATATGGTGGCCGACGCGCAATGGATGCGCGTGTGACTGTGGATCACATGTAGCGGGTTCGATTCCCGTCGGTCACCCTGGTTTCGAGCCGACCACTAAAGCTCTCCGCCGACGGATCGGCTCAGCGCCTCCTAAGCGTAGACAGCACGTTCGACTCGTGCCGGAGAGACTGATGCTGCGCGACGCGACCGGTGTCGCGGCTGGCTTGTCACGCCAGTGAGACGGGTCCGACTCCCGTGTGCAGCGCTGTTCACGGGGGTCTTGCCCCCGCGGCTCGCTTCACTTGAGCTCGAGTTCCGGGAACAAGGCCGCCTCCAAAACGGCCAAGCAGGGTTCGACTCCTTGCGAGCTCGCCGGTCATTCGCGAATCTGCGAAGGGTGAGTGCCACGTCCGAGACGTGGCCGCCGAACGGGGATGTGCGTCGGGACGCAGGCCTGCCTTGCAAGCAAGTCTTGAGGGTTCAACTCCCTACATCTCCACCGGGTGGTGCTGCCGATCACCATCGAAGATTGCGAGCTAGCCGACGTCGAGAGGCGCCCGGCCGCGGGTATGGCTCGTGACACCTGAATCAATTCACGGGGGCCTTGCCCCCGCGGCTCGCTTCGCGGGCCGCTCCCCGCCGCTTCGCGGGTTCGCTTCGCTCACACTGCCGCTGTAGCTCCAAGGCGGAGCACTCCCTTGGTATGGGAGCGGGCTCGGTTCGATTCCGAGCAGCGGCTCCGGCGCTCACGGATCTGGTGAAAGCTAGCGCGCATGGCCGTTCAATTCGGCGACCGTGAGCGGCCTCTTCAATGCGGGGTTTGTTCAGGGCGAACGATCTGGCTTCCAACCAGACAAGACGGGTTCGATCCCCGTACCCCGCTCCGTGCAGGAGAGGCGGCAAGGTGCCGCATCACGTTGCCAATGTGAACCAGGCGAGTTCGATTCTCGTCTCCTGCTCCACGACGCGCAGCACCGGGTGCTGAGCTCGCTGCAAACGAGCTACGGGTCGGATCGTCACCGATGCGCGTCTCCGTCGCCGCGCCACGTCCCTGCCGGCGGAACCGGGCCCAGGACTTCTAAGCCAGGGGATGAGGGTTCGACACCTTCCAGGGACACCAGCGGGGCCCTTTGCCCCTGAACTCGTCATGCCGCGTTCGACTTCTGGTGAGGTCACGAGCCTCTCAAGCTCGTCAGGCGGGATCGAAACCCGCACGCGGTACCAATCCATGCCTCCACCGGCGGAACCGGTACTGTGGCTACGAACCACGGAAAGAGCGTTCGACTCACTCTGGAGGCGCCAGGAACAAATTGCCCTCGCTGCGGGATGCAGCTCCTCGGCTCCGAACCGGGGATACGTGGCTCGACTCCACGCGAGGGCGCTGCGGGCGAGTGAAATGGTTCCACGCTGGCCTCATAAGCCAGAAACAGCAGGGTTCAACTCCCTGTGCCCGCTACGCTGACGACTCGAGGCGAGACGCGCGTTTCATAAGCGCAGCGGAACGAGGTTCGATTCCTCTCGTCAGCACCGCGATGGAGCGTCGTCCAATCGGCAGGACAGCGGTCTTTGAAGCCGCTCATCCCGGTTCGAGTCCGGGCGCTCCAACCACTTCCTTGTCCCCGCCGCTTCGCGGGTTCGCTCACTTCAAGTTTCACTCGGGCGTCGTCCAGTGGCAGGACGCGAGTTTCTGATGCTCGCTGCGGGGGTTCGATTCCCTCCGCCCGAACCGATCGAGGTGTGGGTCAGTGGCCGACCGCGTGCTTCGGGAGCACGATCATGCTGGTTCGATTCCAGTCACCTCGACCATCTCACTTGTCACAGGGCGCGAGGTAGCTGGTGAAGCCGGCGGTCCCACAAACCGCATCCGCAGGGTTCGATCCCCTGGCGCCCTACTAGGTGAGCGTAGCGAACCCGCGAAGCGGCGGGGGAGCGGTCCCGCCGCATGGCGGGAGCCGCGGGGGTAAGACCCCCGTGAATAAACCCACCGGCCGCGGGAGCGGTAGCGGGCCTTATGAGCCGTGACGCGGAGTTCGACTCTCCGACGGTGGACGAAACGACGGGCTCAACCGATCTGATAGAAGTGCAGGCTCCAGGAGAATCCCTGCTCGTAGTAGATCCCGAGCTTCCCGAGGAGCGCACCGAAGTCTTCGATGAACTTCATGTCCGCCCGGCCCTGTGGGTCGTTGATGATGTGGTTCAGCGGCCCCTCGGACGTGATCGTGAAGAGCGACCCCTGGCCGTGAGTCTCGCCGCGCCTCGCCCACGCTTCCGGCGTGTAGAGATGCGCGTCGTAGGTCACCTTCTTTTTTTCGAGCCACTTCCAGACGGCGTTCGGTACGTCGCTGACGTGCGGGAGCCTGGCCATGAGGTAGCCTAGCCCAAAGGCCACCAGGAGCGCTACGAGCGACAACGGATGAAACGACGGACCACGACGGGCTGGTTGCCCTGGGCGCTCTGATAAGGCACCTGTGAGAGGTTCGATTCCTCTGCGGTCCACCACGCGCGCGACGAGGTAGCTGGTGAAACCACGAGCTCGACAAGCTCGATCAGCCGGGTTCGATCCCCGGGTCGCACACCAGGGCGAAAGCCCTCGAGCATCGGAGCGCCAACGGCCGATGTTGCTCCGTACCAGCGGAGCCGCCTGTCCCGGGCTACATCCGAGGAACACCGTCTCGGAAGGGAACTACGCTCAGGTGGCGGAACTAGGCAGACGCGCTGCGTTCAGACCGCAGTGTCCCTTGTGGACGTGGAGGTTCGACTCCTCTCCTGAGCACGCACGCCGACGTGGTGGAATTTGGCAGACACGCCAGCTTGAGGTGCTGGTGCTCTTCGATGAGCGTCCCGGTTCGACTCCGGGCGTCGGCACTGGTATCGTCACTCACTAGCCATGAAGAACCTCCGGGTCCTCGACCTCACCGGTCTCGATCTCGACGAGCCCTTCTTCTTCATCGCGGCCACGCGGGGAAAGAAGTACGTCGTCTCCGTCTACCAAGGAGAGTGGGACCGCGCCCACGGCAAGTATTCTTTTCGAGAGTACACGTCCGGAAAAGGGAGCGGAGGCGGCGGTGCGTACTCGCTCGAAGAAATCAGGGGACTGATCCGGAGGCTCATCGCGAGCGCGGCGAGGATCGACGGCATCCACTACGAAGTCTACCTAGACGAGCTCGAGATCTTCCCCAGAACGCTTGCTCGCTGAGAACTTTCGCTCTCCTGGTGGATCGGTAGACACGCGGAGCTCAAACCTCCGTGTCCTTCGGGACGTGCGCGTTCGACTCGCGCGGGGAGCACTCATCTGATATAGAGCCTTCACGTTTCGGCGTCCAGGAACGTGGCCAGGGGTGATCGTCCTGGTGAAAACGTCTCGGAGCAAGACCGAGCGTTCCTGGATTGCCGGGGCGCCAAGCGGAAAGCCACCATCATGTTTCAGCGCACGCTCCTCCTCGCGCCCTGGTACGTCCCGATGCAGGTCCTTCACTGGCAAGATGCCGTGAAGATGATCTACGAGGAGACGGTCGACGTCGTGGTCTCCTACGACGAGGTGATCTCGTCGCCGTCCGTCACCTGGAAGCTCCCGGCCGTCATCCGGCTCCGGCGCCTCGCTGGTCGGCAGCGACAGCGAAACGGCGTGAAGTTCTCTCGGCAGAACGTCTACATGCGGGACGGCTACCAGTGCCAGTATTGCGGCGACCGGTTCGCTGCGTCAGATCTCTCCTACGACCACGTCGTGCCGAAGTCTGCCGGCGGGCGCCGCACCTGGGCGAACATCGTCACGGCCTGCAAGCCCTGCAATCTCCGGAAGGCGAACCGGCGCTGTGACGACGTCGGGATGTGGCCGCTCCGGAGTCCCGCGCAGCCGTCGACGCTCCCGCTCCACCCGCCCATCATCGACGTCCTCACGGCGCCCGCTGAGTGGCAGGACTTCCTCGGAGCCTGGGCGCGCTAGGCGCGGACTGAAAAGATACTGAAAAGATACTGGAAGGTGCCGCTGAATGGCTGGCAACCGGTCTCGAAAACCGGGGTATCCGCAAGGATAGGCGTTCGATTCGTCCACCTTCCGCAATTCGCGCTCACTTTGGAAGCTGAATTTTGCATGGGCAAAAGCCCGGTTGCTAACCGGTGCGGCGTTCACGCGCTGGGGATCGTGTCCTCCGGCTTCCGCTAGGCCGTTGCCCTCGGCAGGGAACACGGGCCTGTACCCCGAGTGAGCGGGCTCGACACCCGCCGACGGCTCTGATTCATGGGGTCTTGACCCCCGTGGCTCGCTTCGCGACCACTCCCCCGCGCTCCGCTCACCACCTCCGCCCTTCTCGACAGTCCCCGGCCTTCCGGTATGATCGAGATCCATGCGCCGGGACGAGTTCCAGATCGGCCAGCGATTCCAGTGCGGAGGCAAGGAATGGCTCTGCACTGACGTCGGTTCGCGCGTGATCGCCGCCGTTCTCGTCCCGGTTGACCCTTCATGGCTCTCCGGGCCTCCCTACGCGCTCGCCGAGGAGGTCTTCGACGAGGACGACATGCCCGCGTGCTCCCAGGAGCTCGCATGATCTCCGCCGAGGTCCTCCTCGAGCGCTGCCGCGGCGATCTTCGCGAGGCCTGGAGTTCCTTGAACCAAGCTCGTTGCTCCATTCTGACGCCGGTGGCCCCGGCAAGGAGTGGAGCATGGCGCATCACAAGCGACGTCGACCGAAGAACGCCCGCGCGGGTTGTCTCTTGTGCAAGCCGCACAAGGCAAACCACGGCAAGGACCGGTACCGGAGGCAGGAGCTCCGTGCTCAGGTTTCCGAGGAGGAAGCTCGATGGCTAACCGGGAGCGGAAGATCTTCGTGAAGCCCGAGGAGTGGTTCGGCCGGGAGAACGACGACCGGCGCGCGAAGATGATGCAAGCGGCGCGGAAGGAAGCGAAGAGGCACCTCGCGCTCGTCATGATCGTCGTGAAGGACCGGAGCGGCCAGCAGATCATCGGCCGGTTCGATGCTCGCTACTGGCTCTTCGAGCCGGACCGGCTCGAGCGCCCGCCGGCAGGTCTTCGGGATTTCGATCTAGAAGAGATCGCCGGGAGTCATGAGCGCACGAAGCGGCTCCGTCCGCCGAGCGGGCTCTTCGATGAGTGAGCGGAGCGAGCCCGGCCCGTGCTGACCCTCCAGCCTCTGTTCCACGGCTCGCCGGTGCGGCTCGCGAGAGGGAGCATCATCCTGCCAGGCGGGGAGATCCGCCGCCGCGGCCGAACGCCCTGGGTCTACCTCACGACAACGGTCGAGGACGCGCTCTTCTGGGCGGGAGCGCGAGCTCACAGGGACGGGTTCTCGGAGCCCGACGGAGACGATTCCTTCGGGACCAGGCCGACGATTCCGCTCTACGCCTACCAGGTGGCGCCGGTAGGGCTCGAGCGTGTTCGAGGGCCGATCGGGATCTATCGGTGCCGACGAGCCAGGGTTCTCGAGCTCGCCAGAGAACGCCTTCCGTGAGATAATTCCAAGGCCCATGATCGACGCCACCCACCTCGCCCACAACCTGTTCATCGGCTCGGCCCCCATGCCGGGGCTCCGGGAGTTCAACGTCATCGTTCTCTGCGCCGATGAGTACCAGCCCGAGGCATCAAAGTTCCCGGGCGTCGTCGTCGAGCACTTCCCGTTCGACGACCGCCAGAACCTGTCGAAGCAGGAGCTCGCGATGCCGGTGCGCGCCGCGCGCCGCGTCGTGGACCATCTGAAGAAGGGCCGGCGCGTGCTCGTGACGTGCCAGATGGGGAGGAACCGGTCGGCGCTCGTGTCGGCCCTGGCGCTCCACCTTGCGACGGGAAAGAACGGGAAGACGTGCGCGGACCACGTCCGGAAGAAGCGCGTCGATCCGAGCGGGGTTCACGCGCTCTCGAATCCGTCTTTTTACCGAGCGCTCGCGAAGCTCCCAGGCCGAGCATGACGCCAAAGCGTCCTCGTCGATCACGAGCCAAGCAGGTGCTCAGGATCGTCGTGAAAGACGGCGGCTCCAGCGGCTTCACTCCCGAGCACTACGTGGTGCCTTCGGACATCGCTGCGGAGTTCGATTTGATCGAGATCGTTGAGGGGCCGAAACGGACGATCCTCACTGGGTGGAAATCAGGACGATAGATCTCGTTATCTGCTCCACGGTCGAGCTTGCTTAGGGTTCACCAGGAGCACGACGTAAGCACGTCGTTGCCGACCAGCGAGCGGCTCTTTTTCAAGCGCCTCGTAGTCGATCATGGCGCTGTCGTACCCGCGCCGGGTAAGCGACATCGTGATCTGCTCCAGGGGAAGGCCGAACACGTCGTTTGCGTACATGCGTAACCAGTCCTCTGGCCTTTTCACGATGAAAGGCTTCTTCAGCGAAAGTCGCCAGGCGCTGACTTTCCCGAAGCTCAGGGCGCTCGATGGGTCGCTCGTGAAGTACGATGGTCCATGAAGCTGGTCGGACCCCGTCCGGCTGCCGTGGAACATGGGGCGTGAAACGATGGCGATCCTGGGTTCGTCGCGCCCGCCCTTGGACATCAACCGTTCCATTCTCGCTACCACTCCTTCGGTCCCACGAGGCCCTTGAGCCTCGGAGCATCAGCAGCCTGCCCAGCCGGCACGACGCGCCAGGACCGGATAACCTTCGGGTTGAACACGACGAGCCAGTCATCGGTGCCGCGGGTCACGATGGAAGCGTCGACGCCGTGCTCGGTGAAGAAGCGCGCGAGCGCGGGTCCCTGATCGCCGGTGATGGCCCGGTGGTTCACGAAGAGGTTCAGAACGACCTCGGCCCAGATCATCGCTGGGCTCTCCTCGGTCGCCCGGCCTAGCCTGATCTCGCGCGGGCGGATGCGAGCCGCGTTCGCCTCGAGATCCATGATGATCGATCCCCGGCTCTTGAGCCTCGGCCTCGAACGCGCGAACCGGACAGCGTCTTCGAGCGGGATCTGAACGTCCTCGAGGAGCGTGAGCCCCTGGTCGACCTCGAAGCGCACGAGCACACCTCCGCCCTTCGCGTACTCCCGGGCGAACTCCACGCTCGTCGTCATGTAGATGCCGGGACCGTGCTCGGCGCTCGTCGGGGGCTGCGGCACGACCGCGGGCGGTCCCTGCCAGCGCTGCGCCCCGTGCCACATCACCACGTTCATGCCATGGATCCTCGCACATTTTCGGGTAGGATTCCGGACCGCCCACTGCTCGTGTTAGGCTCCCCGGTATGGCAACCACCATCCCGCCCGTCCAGCAACTCGGCAAGGGCCCGACCGGCCCCGCTGTCACCCCCTCCTTCGTGTTCCCGTCGAACCCGCCGGAGTCCCCGACGATCCCGTCGGTCGCTCAGCTCGGTAAGGGGCCGTTCAACGTCGACCCGAACGCTGGGCGTCCGGTCTGAGAGGCGTCCATGCAGTACATCCCTGGCGACTACAAGCCCGGGTACGTCGTCGCCGTCCCGGTCGAGACATCGGTCGGCATCGTCGTCCACAAGGGCATCCTCTCGGACCGCATCGGGCCTGATGGCCTACCGTACGTGATCCACGCAGCGAAGTTCTTCGGCGCCATCGTCGAGGGCCCGATGCAGGACTTCATGACGATGGCCAGGGGCCCGCTCACATCCGAGGGGTTCCCCGGGAAGCTCCCGCCCGTCCTCGTCATCGCTCGCGCTCGCGCGCTCATCGGCAAGCCCTGGAAGTGGAGGCCGTGGGACAACTGCGAGCACTTCGCCCACCAGGCGCATGGCCTCCCGCCGACCTCTCCCCAGGTGCGGACCGCGGGCAAGCGAGTGCTCGGCGCGGCCGGCATTGGCGCGTTCGTCTGGTTCGCGTTCGCCAACGCCTGAAAGGTAGAAGATGGCCAAGAGCTCCGGAGGTCTCCTCGCGCTCGCCGTGCTCGGCGGGCTCGCGTTCATGGCTGGGAGCTCGAAGGCCGCGGCGTTCCAAACACCTCCGCCGCCTCCGCCGCCTCCGCCGCCTCCTCCAGATCCGAAGGTCGACATCCAGATCGGGCCGGCAGTCATCGATCGGCCTCCCTCCGCGCAGCTTCCATCAGGCTGGATTGCTGCACGCCCGACGCCTGAGCTCGCCCAAGCAGCGAAGGACATGGCGAGGCTGGGCGATCCAGTGGGCACGAAGTATCCGTTCACCATCGGTGGCGGGAAGTACCTGGCGGTCGTGATGTCCCCCGGCGTCGTCGCCGTCTTGCAGCCGGAGAATCAGATCTGATGGCTCTCCGATACGAAGACGACTCCCCTGGAGGGGGGCGGTGAAGATCCGAAACTCGGCTGGCAAGCTGAAGACCTTGTGGCACCTCACGTCGAGGAAGAGCTTCAAGCCGTCCGACATCGGGTTCCTGTCGCGGCCGGTGCTCTACGGGACGACGCAGCCGCACTTCTGGGTCTACGTCATCCGCTGGGCCGAGGGGCGGCGGTGGGCCGCGGAACTCGACATCCTCCCCGGCCATCCCCCGATGGAGCTAGAACACCCGATCATGCCCGAAACCGAGCTCGACCCGAAGTTCGTCCGGGTCGTCCGCATCGTGCCGATTGAGCAGGCAATCGCAGAGTCGACCAGCAAGGCGGACATGGAGCGCGCTGGGCGAAAGCGCGAGAAGCTCCTCCTGACCAGAGAACGTCTCGCTCGGGAGCGAGCGGCGAAGCGATACGCCCTGGACCAGCCTGACGGCCCCATCGTGCTACGAATCAAGAACATGCCGGCCGTGCGAATCCGCCGAGGGGTCAGATGATGTCGACAGAAGAACGCGACGCACGCCTCATTCTGGCCAGCCTGACCACGCCCAGGGGTGCCGGGCGCGCGGCGCTTCTCAAGCTGGCTACGAAGGGCGACGACACGGCACTCGACGTCCTCGAGATGACGCCCCGGCAGCGGGAGATCGCGCTCGTGCGCGGGGCGCTCTCGCCCAAGGTGACGAGCCTCTTCGCCACGAATCCGGTCTACCAGGCGGCGGTCGCAAAGAAAAAAGACCGATCCCTGGCCGTTCGGCGGTTCGGGCACGGGAGATCTTGGTCGCAAGATTGGCTCGTCGCCCGCGAAGACCCGCTGAAATCCAGGGCCCCAGGGCAGACGGTCGAGCGGTTCGTGCTCGACATCTTCGAGAAGTCGCTCCGGCGAGCCGGCTTCCGCGGCGCAAGCGGCGGCAGCAAGACCGTGACCACCTTCGTGCCGCCGGGGCAGGCCGGCGTGAAGGTCGAGCACGGCTCCGTGCGGAAGAAGAAGGGTAGCGGCTGGTGGAGTCTCACAGTCACCCGGCACTGGAGGGTGAGCTCTGAGATCTTGAAGGTGCCCGCGGCGCGCGAGGACGGCGCCCGCTTTGACGGCAAGCACCTCTGGCTCGCGCCGGACATCCGGGTCCGCCAGGGCCGCGGCGTCGATCTCGTCGTCGAACGGCGGCACGGGGGGAAGTGGGAGGTCTCGAAGTCGTCGGGCGACTGGGTCGAGGGTCAGGGATGGAAGGCGAACTGGCGATGACCCGAATCTTGCGACCGGCTAAATACGATGCGGGCCGGAGATACTGGCACGGAACCTTGAGCGACGCTGCCTGCCGACAGATCATGGCGGACAGGACGCTTCGACCACTTCCGAACCCGTTTGAGAAGTACCGAGGCAGCGTTGCGACGCCGATCTCGGGAAGGATCTACGTCTCGACTAGCCTGAAGTTCGCTCTCATCTACGCGCTCGGGGGCGACGTTGCCGGCTACGGAATCGCGGGACGCCCGAGCGACCATCTTCTCTCGGACATCAAGAACAATGGTCGGTACGGGTGTCTCTTCGAGGTCACCGTTTCGCCCGGCGCGGACATCGTGATCGACGAGGACGAACTCGGGCAGCTTGCAGCGGGCGGGAAGATCAAGTGGCTGGAGAATGTCGCTCGTGAGATCGCTGATTTCGACCTCTGGTACATGGCGCAGCAAGGAGAATACGATGCCTGGATCCGGCTCGGACATCTGCTTCACGATCATCTCAACGAGTCCGAGATGCGGAAGCTACTCCCCCACGCGATGAGCTTCGCCGTGAAGGGCCCCGTGCATGTCGTGAAGGGATACCGCATCGACAAGCTGCTCGCTCCAGAGATGGGCGGTAGCGCCGCAAGCATCATCAAGATCTCCGAACCTCTCATGGCCGGTCAGGGATGGAAGGCGAACTGGCGATGAAGGACTCCCTCGCAATCTTGAAGCAGGCGCTCGCGATGGCCGAGCTCAGGGCCGGCGGGCCGCTGCACGGGGCCAAGTACAAGAAGGTCGTGGACGAGCTCCGAAAGCACGTCTCGATCGTCGAGAAGTGCCCTCCCGACAAGCGCAGCGCCGTCGCCGCGGCGCTCCGCATCCTTCAACCAAAGTACGTCGGGCTCCCGGGGGGCGAAGAAGTCGACAAGGTCGTGACCGGCTACCCAGGCGCCACAAGGCAGCAGACGGCTAGACTCCTGCTTGGCGATGCTCCCGTGAAGCTCGCTCCGGGGCTCACGCGCGCCGAGGCGCACGAGTGGCTTTCCCAGCACCCGAATCGGCCTCCATCAAACTGGCTTCTGAGTCGAGAGTTCGGTGAACTGTCACGCTCACGCTCGGGCATTGATCGCTCTCATCCTTGTGGCCCAAATAGCCAATCTGGGATCGCCGTCGCAGGCGGCGTCCAGCACGTCGAGGTCGCTCGGTGGATCCTCAAGACGCTCTCGAAGAAGCCCACGCGAGACGCTTTCTGCCGAGAGCGCACCGAGCGCGGGCCGCATGGCGAGGAGATCCACGGGTCGTACTGGGACCGCGCGGACGAGCTACGTCCGCCGGACCTTCGAGACAGCGTGGAGGAGACCTTCACCCGTGCCGCCATGCGAATGCAGAAGAGCATGGAGCGGCTCCTCGCGAAGAAGAGCGAGCCCCTCGCGCCCGTGCCCGCGTGGTGGAAGCCAGCCCGGTGCGCCAAGGTTCTTCTCACGGGCGCCGAGCTCATGGTCGAGGGGAAGCAGATGCAGCACTGCGTGGCCGGCTACGCGGGATACGTGAAGAAGGGCGAGAGCGTCATCGTGAAGCTCGAGGTGCCTGAACGGAAAGGCCGCGGCAGCGAGACGGTCTGGCATCGCTCCACGGTCGAGCTCGACCGGCGCACCGGCCAGGTCCGTCAGCACAAAGGGCCGCAGAATCGCGAGCCTCATCCGATCAACGTGAAGGCCCTGGCGGTGCTCTTGCGTCGCTGGCAGGGCGGGCGATAGTCCAAGCTTCCCGGCCTCTGGTCAGGGTGATACTCTCCTTCACCATGTCGAGAGGTAGAGCGTCTCCCAGTGGCCCCGGACTCGTCCGCCACATCGCCTACGACTTCGGCACGTTTCCGAGCTTCTCCGGGTTCCTGCCCGTCGTGCTCTCCGTACCTGGCGTGAAGAAGAGCAACTTCGTCTCCGTCGGATTCTCGGCCGACTCGCCCGCGCTGAACTTCATCATCATCGCGAGCGCCATCGCGACGGCCGATAATGAGGTCACGATCCACATCGCGAACGTGGACCAGATCCCGCACCTTCTCGGACCGCAAGATCTACTCATCCTGGAGGCTTGATCCGTCGAGAACCCGATGCCGATGACAACCGAACCCTGCATCGTCTGCGGCGATCCCACGAATCAGATCTTCTGCGCTCACTGCGTAGTGCCGACCAAGCCGGGCTCGAAGATGTCCTCGGCCGAGCGCGAGCGGTACTGGGCCGACCGAAAGCGGTCGCTCCTCGAGCTCCAGTGGAAGGCTCGCCCTCCGCGGACGCCGAAGCTTTCGCTAGCGCTCTTTCGGTGAACATCAGATGCCCCTGAAGAAGCGCGTGTTCCACGGGACCCCCCACGTCTTCTCGATGGGCGCCGCGACGATCCGCATGGGCAGCTTCGGCCCCGGCTTCTACTTCACCACCGACCTTGAAGGAGCCAGGGACTACGCCAAGGGCGGGCGCCGCCGAGTCGACGCGCCGACCGGCACACCGGGCATCATCGAGTGCGACGTCGAGTTTCAGAACCCGATCGACTACTACGACGTCTTCCCGTGGAAGACCGGCGCCCGCGGCCCGTACCCGAGTACGAAGGATCTGAAGGACCTGCGCGCACTCATCGAATACCCCGACATGACAGCGCAGGAAGCAGTGAAGGCGCTGAAGCGTCTTGGGTATGATGGGATCATCGTGGACTTCTCCAGGACCAAGGACGCCTCGCTCCTCGGAGTCCAATTCTACGTCGCCTTCGACCCGACCTCACTCTCGTGCGTGCGGAGGACCGCATGAACTCCGAGCCTCTCATCTTCGGCCCCGGCTTGTACCGATAGCCGCTCTGACGAAAGTTTGTCCATGTACCTGCCCGTCAAAGACCTCCCGGACTCCATCCGCAGCGCCCTTCGCTCTGTCGGCTACGGCGGAGCCGACATCGACGTGGAGATCTCCGAGAGCTTCACCGCCCCGGGGTCCTACGGCGCCGGACACCGCGGCCAGGTGATGGTCGTGGAGCTCGCCACCGGCAGGAGCCACTACGCCAAGGGGTCCTACGGGGGCGACGAACCGGGCCCCGTCGACTCCTACGAAAAGTCCCCGCTCCCGCCAGGGTTCGCGGCCCTGACGAGCGGGCATCGGAAGATCTGGCATCTGCACCTGAACCCGGCAAACGCCGCGGCCTGGCTCCCTGGGCCCCCTGACGTGTCGCCCCGCGAGCGCTGGCTCCTCTGGGCCTACGACGGGCTCACGAGCGCCGGGCGGAAGGACGAGTTCGAGCGGAAGGGCCCGGGGGCCGCGCCGTCCCAGGATGAGATCTCCGAGCTCGTCCACCGCGGCTTCCTGAAGCAGAACAAGGCGGGGGCCGTGCAGATCACGACCGAGGGCAAGAACGTCCGCACCGGGATGTTCCGGGAGCCTGCGTTCGTGGCGCGCTCCGGGGGCGGGGGCGGAGAGCGCAGCCCCCGCCGGGAAATCACCGCCGAAGATCTCCTTCGGGGCACCGGCGTCAAGCTGATAGGATAAAACCCCATGTTCAACAGAAGCATCATCGGAGACGGGATTGTCCCCATCGCCGGGCCGGACCCCGATCCGAATGTCACGCCCCCGCCGGACGATCGGATCATCACGCTCGAATCGGCGACCCCCATCGGCGGGCAATGGCTCGCCTGGGTTGCCGCGCAGGGCGGAGGGCCGACCGTCGAGCTCTGGGTCCTCATCGACTTCACGCCCCCAGGAGGCGCGGCGGATACCTGGTGGTTCCGGTGGAACAACGCGGCTCTCGTCGTCCCGATGGACCAGGCCGTGCCGTTCCCCACGAACGGCGTGCCGGTGACCACGAAGAGCGCGTTCCTCCGGATCACCGCCGTCGGCGGCGCGACGCGCATCGTTCTCGGGCTCACGACCTGAAGGCGCCCGAGGGCAGGATGGCGACGAAGAAAGCATCAGCCGGAAAAGAGCGCGCTTCGGAAGAAGGCACGCGCTGGCGTCTCGCAGTGCTGAACCGGATGGAAGGCTGGGTTCGAGAAGCCGGCCATCCCGTCGACTCGGTGACGAAACGGGTGCTCATGAGGAAGCTCGACAAGCTCCAGCTTCTCATCGGGATGCTCCAGGGGGATTTGCTCGCGCACCTCCCGCGGCCGGGCGCCCGCCTCACTCGCAGCATCTACGACTCCGAGATCCCGATGGCTCCTGACGAGGCGGCAGCGCTCATCGTCTGGGAAGCCGCACCGGCGAACTTCCTTGCGCGAAAGCTCCTCTTGAAGAAGCGCTTCGAGGACTACGAAGACCTCAAGATCAACATGGACTGGTTCTATCGCCCTCTCGAAGAACCGCGTGACGCGAGCATCGATCGCCGGTGGGCCCACCGCTCGGTCATCCAACCCTGGCCCCCCGGATGAAGAAGCTCCCCACCCTCTATCACGGCACCGTGCGCGTGAACGCGAAGAGCCTTCTCTCCAGGGTCCGCCCTGAGATCGGACCGACTGTCGCACGAGCCTACGGCACCTCGCACCGCCCGCTCTTCTTCGCCACCGACAAGCCGCTCCGAGCCGTGGAGTACGTCGTCATGGCGATCGAGGAGCGACGGCCGAGCCCCTGGGCGGCGTCGCTATTCGGGCTTCCGTGGGACGAGGTCCCTTCCAAAGGAGCCATCGCCGTCTTCGAGAACCCATCCTTTGCCGACTGGAAGCACTGCGACCCCCATTCCGATGAGTGCGAGGACATCTCCGTCGAACCTGGCGACTGGTACACGCACTACGAGATCAAGCCCACGCGCGTCCTTGTCGGCATCAGGCTCGCCGCGTTCCTCCGGCGGCACGGCTTCAAGCAGCCGAGCCGTCGCGACGATCTGCTCCTCCGGGAGAACCGCGCATGAGCGTCTCATTCGTGAACTCGAGTGTGCCTGTGCGATGGACCGACGAAGGCGAGCCCTTGAACCCGGAAGCCTACCTGAACGTGTCGAACGCGAACGCGAAGGAGCTCCTCGACTGGCTCGACATCTACAGGACGGACAACGGCCTCATCGGCGACATCCCCGCGAAGACACTCGCCGCGAAGTGTCGACGGCGGCTCTGGCCGGAGCCGCGGAACCTCGACCCCTTCAAGCCAGGGAAGCACACGAAGCGCCCCGGGCACGGCGCCGTCATTGAGATGCCGCGCGAAGAGGGATACCTTCAGGGCCGAACGAAGAGACTCCTCGAGCTCTGTGAGCTCGATCTCAAAGGCACGATCTTCTTCGACTGAAAGGAAGCGGGAACATGAAAGGTCGAGCAAGTCCAAGTGGCAAGGCCACGCAGTTCATCCTGACGTTGACCGCCGTCATGCCGCCGGTCAACACCGGAGGATTCTCCACTCTCGATGTCGCAGCTCCGGGAGTCGAGACCGGAGATGTCGTGGCAATCACGGCTGACTCAACGGCGCCGTTTCCGCAGCAACTGTCCCTCCTGCTGCCACCGAATGTGAGCCAGGACGATATCGAGTTCGTCTTTCACAACCTCACCGGGGCCAACTACCTGGGCGGTGACACGGTGGTGATCAAGGTACTGGTATCGAAGGGCTCTGCTCTCGGCGTCCCGTAAGACGAAAGTCCAAGTGGCAAGGCCACGCAATTCGCGAGCGAGTCCTGGAACGCGGCTCGGGCATCTCCTGAAACACCCCGCACGCAATCGAGAAGGAACCAAATGGCCAAGCGAACGTCAAAAGAATCCGAACTAGATCAACTTCGCGCCGAGGTAGCTCGCCTGCGGAAAGCAACGGCCCCGAGGCCGCTCACCTTCAAGGTGGGCCAGAAGGGCGGCGTTGCCGTGTATGGGTTGGGGCGTTTTCCGGTGACTCTCTACGTCGAGCAGTGGGACAGGCTCATCGCGGAGATCGATGCGCTCCATGGGTTCCTCGAGGAGCATCGTCCCTACCTGCGGGTCAAAGGGAGCGACTACTAGGCCGTGGCCCCTGCGCCCGGCGGCGTGATGGAGCCGGGGAAGCTCGCTCCGCGCCGGCTCGTCCTGGCCGCCGGGTGCTTCTTCCCGAGCATCTTGTGCGCTCGGAACTCTTCCCCGAGCTCGGCGAAGACGCTCTTCTCGCTCCCGGCGGCCCGATAGATCACATACCCGCCCTTCGTCATCGTGAAAGGCGCCGTGAGCTTCCCGAGGTAGTCGAAATGCTCGCCAGGTGACGGGTTCGCATCGAACCAGGCCGGCAGGACGAAGTTCGAGACCGTGACGGCCTTGCCTCCGATCAGGATGACGTAGCTGTCTCCCTCGACCGCGTCGCAGGCCTCGAGCGCGTAGAGCCGGCCATTCGGCGCCTCGGCCCAGCCGTTGCACGCCGGGTCGATGAAGAGCTCGATGGCCTCGTGCGAGAACACCGACGCGATGCTGTCAGGCCCGTCGAGGACGCGGCCTCCCGCGTCGAGCACGGGCTGCACGAAGACCTTGCCGTAGGGGCGACCGTCCGGGCCCTCGGAGTGGTAGCCGAGGACGCTGGCCTGGTCGGGGGTGTCGAAGATTGCGAGGGGGAAGCCGCCCGTGCCGAGCGTGATGCTTGCGGGGTACTTTCCCCAGGTCGGACCGACGTGGAGCCGCATCTGGCGAGCGTTGGCCTGGACGATCAGGCTCAGATCTCCGGGGGTGACGTTCTTCGAGTGGTTGATGGCCGTGATGATCATGAAGCCCATAGTCGCACACTTCTGAACCAGGTAGAATTGCCCCATCGTGCCCTATGTACTGATCGCTCTGGCCTTCATGGCCCTCATCGGAGGGGCCAGGCGCGGGGCTTCCTCGACCGTCCGGGGGCCGGTCGTCCGGCGCGTGCTCCTCATCGGAGACTCGCTCGCGGACGGGCTCAAGACCCCACTGAGCTTCCTCGCCACAGCGAGCCGCGTATCGCTCGACAGCCAGGTGAAAGACGGCACCACCATCCCCTACTGGGCCACGATGGCGAGCCTCCAGAGGCTTGTGGACAGCACGCAGCCCACTCACGTTTTGGTCTCGCTCGGGACGAACGACGAGAAGGCTGGGATCCTGGCGAGGGACATGCTGGCCATCGACCAGCTTCTTCAGGTGCTCCGGAGCCGGGGCGCGGTCGTGGCGTGGATCGGTCCGCCGAAGCTCCCGTTCCCTCGCTCGGGAGTCTCCGACCTCGCTCGCACTCGCTCTGACCGGTACTTCGATAGCGAGGCGCTTGCGATCCCTCGCGCGAGCGACGGCATGGGAGGGAACGGACTTCGGGGGCTCCACCCGACCGGGGCGGGGTACTCCTTCTGGGCTGATGAGATCTGGAAGTGGCTCCTCGCATGACGACGTCCATCATCGGCGTGACAGGCATCGAGACCACGACGCCGGCCTTCCGTGCAGCGCTCGTTCGCACGGCTCAGGCCATCGGCATCGACCCTGACCACCTCGCGACGGTGATCTCCTTCGAGACCGGAGGATCTTTCGACCCGACGGAAACGAACCCGAAGAGTGGCGCCATCGGGCTCATCCAATTCACCTCGGCCGCTATCGTGGGGCCTCCAAGTCTCGGAACCACGCGCGCCGCACTCGCTCAAATGACCGCCGAGCAGCAGCTTGACTACGTGCGGCGATACTACGCGATCAAGAACTTCGCGCCGGGCCACTCGCACTCGCTCGAAGACACCTACTACGCGGTGATCTGGCCAGCGGCCATCGGCAAGGCTCCGGGGACGATCCTGATGCAGCAGGGATCAACCGCTCTTTGCCCCGGCACCCACAAGACCATGGACGACTGCTACAACCAGAACATCGGTTTCGACGTGCCGCAGAATGGTGTCCGCAAGGGCTACATCACCGCGAGCGACATCGGGCAGAAGATCCGAGCCCGATATCAGCAAGGGCTAGCGAGGCCCCGTGTCGCGGTCGTAGGCGGCGGCCTTGCCGTTCCGGGAGGCTCCGGAGGAGTCGCGCTCTTCGTCTTGGCCCTCGGCGCCGGGGCGGCGTACCTCTACTCCCGGCGAAATCGCAGATAAAACCGCGAACTAGACACGCCGGCACGGGGTCGCTCGAACTTGTCGAGTCGTCAAGAAGCCGGTAAGCTCGGTAATCCCGTGCCTCCTGTTCTCATCCTTCTTCTGCTCGGCGCCGGGCTCTTTCTCGCAGGCTCTTCCGGCTCGCGTGTCACTCCTCCGCGAAGAGGTGAACGCTGGAGCTTCATGTACGGGCTCTCACGACCGCTCACACCAGCGGAGCTCACGCAGTTTCAATCTCTCATCGCCTCCCGCATCGCTCCTTTCGCGACCGTCGCTGGAGTCCGCGATGCTGCCGGAACGAGCCGCTTCCCGGCCGTTGCCTATGTGGATCTCGTTTTCGTCGCCGACTCCCCCGCACCGTCGATGGGGGGATCGCTCTCGATCCCCGCGACTCCAGCGGCGCAGGCGACGCTCATCCTTGCCGATGGTCCGGGTGCGGGAGGGAAGGGTACTCGAGGCTTCGGAACCTGGCTGTGACATGAACAAAAGCGCCGTCATCGGTCTCGGAGTGCTCTCGCTCCTGCTCCTCGTCGCCGGGAGCTCGTCGGCAAAGGCCGCGGCACCTCCGCCCCCACCGCCGCCCCCGCCGCCCCCGCCGCCCCCGCGAGCCCCCGCCAAGGCGCCTGCCAAGCCCGCCGCGAAGCCCGGCTCGAGCGCAGGCACCGTTGCCATGAAGAAGGCCGCGCCGCCTCCTCCGGGCGACTACGGATTCTTCAATTACGCTACGGGAGAGGCGGCCGACCCCGGCTCGTTCCTGAACTGGAGCCCGGGACAGGGCGGCGCGGCTCCGGCACAAGGAGGGACTCCCATGGCAAAGACAGCAGCCCAGGCTCCAGCGAAGATCGCGAGCGGTCCGAAGGCCGGCGAAAAGTGGCAGATGATCTGGCTCGTAAACCGGCCGCTCTCGTTCCTCGAAATGAGCGCGGCGAAATCCGCGTTCCGGTCGCAGATGACCGACCAGACACTCGACAGCGCCATGCAGAACCAGGGGCCTCCGAGCACCGTCGTTGTCACGACGACGTTCACTCGGGATGGAGCTCCCATCCAGCCGGGGCAGGTGCTCAGGAAGTCCGACATCGTAGCGACGCTCTCAAGCGTCCGGAGGATTGCCTGATGAACGCCCGATGCTCCGACCGGCCCTCGTGATAGGCTCCGGCTGATGGCGCGCACCAAGCTGTACCGGATGACTTTCTCCTTCGAGGTCGTCGTCAATGCTACCGACCCGGGGAGCGCCGAGGCCGCAGCAAGGGCTCTCGCGAGCGATCTCGAGACGCGCTACCACCTTTCTCGGAAGCACCAGGCGGCGGTCGAGGCCGGCTTCACCTTCAACGACGACGTGGAGGAGCTCTGAGCCGGTGCTGGCGCACGGAAGCTCCCTAGCAAGGACGACTGAGGCCGTCGCACTCGATCGCAAGCGTCGTCCCGCAGGGACAGTTCCGGAGCTCGATCGGCGGCTCATCTTCCAGAAGATCCTGGTACCCGAGCAAATGGAGCTTTCTCCACCCGGCCTTCGTGTACTCGGCGTCGCACATCGTACAGCGCTTGAAGGTCCGGATCTCGTCCAGCTCTTTCAAGACGGTCATGAACGCGACGCTCCCATCGCGTAGAGCTTCTCGAGGATGCTCCTCGCCCGGCGATCGTCTAGCGGCGGCTCGAGCCGTCCCTGCGCGATGGCCTTCGGGTTCTCGGAGAGCTCCCGCTGAAGCTGCCAGGCCAGATCCTGGATCCGTTCCTCGAAGTGCGACTCCCCCTGTGGACGCTTCTTCGCGATGACGCTCTCGATGTAGGAGGCTAGCCGGTTCGAGATGCGGTTCGCGCTCCCGGCGTCGACGAGCTTGCCGCGGCCGGCCTCGTCGAACACGACCGAGTCCTCCTTGAACTCCGGCATCCCCCAGCCAGCAGCGAGCATGTGGGGCTCGATCTTCGAGAAGACCGCCCGCACCTTGTCGGCCGCGCCCCAGCCGCCGGGGCGGCCCTGGACGCACTCGCGAGTGATGACGCCGAGGCCCTTGTCCCAGTCGACGAAGGTCGCAATGTGCGGGCGTACTTCTCTGATCTGAGACGCCGTCGCGAGCCACTCGGCCTCGTCGCCGAGGAACCTCGGGTTCTTCCCGCGGCTCGCCTTGTAGGCGTGATGCTGGTCGCACAGCACGACGCCGTACATCCCGATCCCCACGAACTCGAGCGGGGCCTCGCCGCCGGCCTTCACGGCGCGCTCGGCGGCCTCCGCGATCTCCTCATGGTACTTCCACCACTGCGAGCGACGAAGGTCCCAGTAGTTCGAGAGGAGGCCTTGGTGGTACTCCTGAAGCTCCTTGTCGCTGACGCTGACCTTCTTCGATTGACTCATCGGAGCGGGAACTCTTCGGGGTCGATAGGCGAGCCGTCCTCGTGCCGCCAGTGGACGCTCACCGTCCTCGACACCGCCTCCAGGTACTCCCTGGTCGGCGCCCCGAACGTCCTCGACTTCGCGAGGTATGCGACGGCGGTCTTCCGCGACCGGCCGTCCCCTACGAGCACCGCAATCTTGGCACGTTCGTAGGCGAAGGGAACCCCCTCGAACCGGTCGAGCGTCTTGAGATCGCTCTCCGACACCGGCACCACGAGCCCGAAGGCGTTGCCGCCGCGCGCTTTCTCGAGCGAGGCCACGCCTCCGCCCCAGGAGCGCGAGAAGCCTCGGAAAACGCGCTGGTAGCCCGGCGCGTAGGCGGAGAGCGTCATCACGGGGTGTCCGAGGCGCTGGGCAAGCTGCCCGGGGTGATTCGATCCGTAGCTGAAGAGGTAGGCCATGGCTCAGAATCCTCGGAAGATCTCCCAGACCCGCTCCTCAATAGCTTCCACGACCCTTGCAGGGATCTCCCCCCGGTGCCGAAGAAGGAAGTCGTCATCCTCCAGCACGGCCGAGAGGAGCGCCGAGCGCGTCTCCACCGGGAGGTCCCTGACGGCTCCTCCGGGAACAGGCAGCGGGCTCGACGCGAGCGCCTTCATGGCTGCCCTCCGGAGCATCTCGCGATGCCAGATCACCCCCTTGATGGAGATGATCATGTATCGCTCCGCGAACTCGTTACCGCGGAAGGTCATCGCTTCAGCCCCACTCCGGATGCATGATCTTGCAGTTCTGCGGACCGTTGCGCGGCCCCGGCTGCTCGTAGAGCAGGCGAGCTCTCTCCATGAACGGCTCGCCGCTGTCCGGGGTCTCGATGACGAGAAGCTGAGCGTAGGTCTGCGGGGGGTTCCCGTACATCTGCTGGAAGTGCGGGAACGCTGCGCGGGCGTCAGCCTCCGTCGCGAAGAACACCGGCTCAATGGGGGTGTACGCGCAGATAGCACCACCCGCACGGAGGAGGTGCATCTGCCACTGGAGCACCTGGAGCTTGTACTTCGACTTCACGCGATCACCTTCGGATTGCTCGCTCGAATCATGCGTCGCACCGACACTTCTCGTGGACTTCAGCCGCCCGCCGATATGCCGCTCTCGCGAGCGACACGACGTCGTCCTCATTGCCGCCGTCGTGGAGCACCGTGTGGGCCATGAGAAGCGAGAGCGCGACGGCCGTCTCGAAGAGCGGCTCGTGCATGATGGCCGGCGCGACCTTTGCTCGGATCAGGTCGACCTTGGTTGCTGAATCATCCTCGCTCGTCATGAACCCGTTCATTTCGACTGGTGGTAGGAGTCCTTCGCCTGATCGATGAGATCGCGGGCGACATCCTCGGAGTGAAAGCGCCGGTTGTTCCCCGGCACGCTCGACGCGCCCCAGTAGCCGCGGTGATCCTGGTCGTAGTCCGACGAACCCCACCGAACGGCCCAGGCGCCGTCCTCGTAGACCTGAAGTCGGACATCGACAGAAGAGTATTCATCGTAGTCGTGCCCGGCGCCCGCCTCCTTGTTGATGCCACGAAGCTCGGCAGCCACGCTCTTGATGCTCGGGAAACGCATGTTCTTCTCCAT
>Ga0315291_10000801_pt1 | contig 41969 bp, 36 predicted proteins | sample YL17G12_20_MG_FD_203070 | JGI IMG/M metagenome (GOLD analysis project Ga0315291, IMG submission 203070) | Sediment microbial communities from Yellowstone Lake, YNP, Wyoming, USA - YL17G12_20 | ecosystem: Environmental > Aquatic > Freshwater > Lake > Sediment | place: USA: Wyoming | collected...
TTGGAGTATGAACTAAATCAACAAGCATTCCTTCTGTCAAAGCAAGAACAGCACTTTTACTTGCACAATAAACATTTCCGCCGGGATATACCTGAATTCCAGCTATTGAAGCGATGTTGAAAATATGACCATTATTTCTTCTCAGCATTCCGGGAAGGATTTCCTTTGTAACATAAAGAAGTCCTTTAAGGTTTGTATCTATCATTGTTTCCCAGTTTTCAAGCACGCCATCCTGGATTTTTTCAATGCCCAGGGCAAGTCCAGCATTATTAACAAGAATATCAATTGCTTGCCACTCTTCGGGAAGTGAAGCGATGGTGAGTTTGACCTGCTCATAATTTCTTAAATCTAATTGAGCAACATAAGATTTTATTTTATGCTGACTTTGTAAAGTATCTGCAAGTTTTTTTATCCGTTCAATTCTGCGAGCAATAAGTATAAGACGCGCACCTTCAGCGGCAAATGCTTTTGCACACGCTTCTCCGATTCCAGAACTCGCACCGGTGATAACTACGATTTTATCTTGAAGTGAAACAGTCACTCTATCCTCCTCTTATTTCGAATAATGTTTAATAAGATATTGGGTCAGAAAATATTCTGCTCCTCTATTTATTAATACATACGAATGATTACAAGTAAATTAATTACGTTATTTTGGGAATCCACCCTTTCAGGAAAGTAATAATGGCAGTCCTCTCATATTTTCGAACTTTGGACGATAGCGCTCAGTGTTGTAATATCGGTCAATATCAACTACCCTCTTCTTCTCAGTAATTAAATCAACTGGTACCACCGTGTAATGGCCATCAACAATTGAAGTCATTACTCCAAATTCATTCTGGAGCACGCAGTCCATAGCTATATTGGCATAAATACCTGAGACCAATTTGTCAACAGCATCTGGTGCTCCACTTCTCATAATATATCCAAGCACCTGTACAATTGTATGATATCCGGTCTTTAACTGGATATAATGTGCCACATCTTGAGATATTCCACCCAATTTCCGGTGACCATATTGATCTTCTGGACCGGTCTCCCGAATAGTCTCGCCGATTGGTTTTGCACCTTCAGAAACCAGAACCATCGCATAATTTGTAGGATTGTTATGTCTATCTTCCATAAGAAGCTCAACAAGCTTATCAGGGTCAAAGTCCCATTCAGGGATCAATATTCGCACTTCCCGTGTAACATACCCAGTATAGAGTACAGTAAAGCCGGCATTCCGTCCAAACAATTCAATAACACCAAAACGTTCGTGAGAACCCATCGGAGTTCGGAGGTCATTTATAATGTTCATTGATTTTGAAATTGCTGAGCTGAATCCGATACTATACTCGGTGCCGTTTACGTCATTATCCATTGTTTTGGGAACTGCGATAATTTTAATTCCCAGTTTTTTTAGATACACAGAATATTTTAATGTATCGTCACCGCCAATAACAATCAAGGCATCTATGCCGAGTCTGTCAATATTTTTGAGTACGTCAGCCGTCATATCGGTTTTCTTTTCAAGTTTTATTCCACGAAATTTTTCCAGATGGACGTTTGACGATACATTCATCGGGTTAGTTCTGGACGTATGAAGAATTGTTCCTCCTGTTCTATCAATTTTACGAACGTTAATCGAATTAAGAATTATTAAATTCTGGCTGTCATCACCTTTACCGTCTGGGTCCATATAAACCAACCCACCCCATCCCCGGCGAATGCCATATACTTCTATCCCCTCACGCTGCGCTCGCAACGTTACATCATGAATAACAGTATTCAAACCAGGAACATCGCCACCCCCAGTAAGAATACCAATTCGTTTTATTTTCATTATATCACCTCGCCTTATCCAATACATTATTATTCAAAAAAAATAGTGTTAACCTGAATAATTCATAAATTTGCTTGATAGAATGTTAAGAGCTATAACAGTTAATCAGTTCTAAAATAATATCCCAAATTTCTACTGTTGAAGCAATTTCAAGTCGTTCCTTCACAGAATGTACATCAAGGAGATTGGGGCCAATAGAAATTGCCTCTTTAATTCCAGAGAACTTGTTCATTAAAATACCGCACTCTAATCCAGCGTGAATATCAAGATACTGCGGTTTTTTACCGTGAACTTTTTCAAATGAAGCGGTTGCAACCCGTAATAAATCTGAATTTACATTTGGACGCCATCCAGGATAACCTTCCAATTTATTTGTGGCTGTATCAGGATACTGTTTGCAAAGTGATTCGACCCTATTCAGATTATTCTCAATTTCCAGCTCATCACTGCTTCTGGTATTCATAGCAATCTTAACAGTCGTATCTGAAACCGACATCATCGCTAAATTGATTGAACTGAGAACACCTTTCGTTTCCGGATTCATTTTCAGAACACCGTGAGGCAATTCAGTCAATAGTCTTAATATTTTCTGGGTGTTTTCTTGTTTAAAAATTCGGTGAGGAGTTTCTTTATTCTCAATGGTAACAGAAAATGGTTTGTAATCGCTGTATTTTTTTGCGATTTCTTTAAATACAACTTCAAGTAATACATTAGAAAGAGAGTTTGAACATATTATTATATTTGCCGTTGCAGGAATTGCATTATATGCCAATCCGCCGCTTAAACCACTTATTGCAGTGTCATTGTTTTCAGAGGCTTTTAATAAACCTTCCGACACCACTTTAATAGCATTGGGAATTCTTTCGTGAATTAAAATCCCACTATGGCCGCCGGGTCCCGTAACCGTAACGGAAAATGTGTTTTTGAATTGGTTTGGCTGGTACGAAATCTCGGTAAATATATCAATATCCCTTCCTCCTGCACAGCCGATTGTAATATAATCAATTTCTTCAGAATCAACATTGACCAGTTTGTCAGCGCGGCTTTGTAATTTGTTTGAATCAATGCTCCCTGCTCCTTTCAGACCTATTTCCTCGCTGGTCGTGAAAAGAAATTCTAATGGAAGACATTTTTCAAATGGATAACGCATTAATTCCATCATAATTGCAACTGCAATACCATTATCAGCTCCCAGTGTTGTTCCTTCCGTGTGAACCCAGCCATTCGTAATAGCTGGACGAATGGGGAAAATATTTTTATCGGGTACACAGACCATATCCAAATGCCCCTGGAACATCAACGGCGGTAAATGTTCCAATCCTTTTGTCGCAGGTCGGTGAACCAATATATTTCCGCTTGTATCGGATTCCACAAGCAACAACGGTATTTTCTGCGCATAGTTTTTAATAAACTCAGTGATTTCAGATTCTTCTCCGGAAGGTCTTCGCAGTTTGCAAATTTTTTGAAAATGCGGATAAATCTTCTCATAAAATAATGATTCGTCTCTATGATGAGTCATAGTACACCTCTCCTTTTTAATGAGATTGTTTAATTGCAGTTATAAGAAATTCACTGATATCATACGTATTTTCAACCGCCCCGCTTAACATAAGCTTACATTCGGGACAAGCTGTTATCAATGTCTTTGTACCGGCGGCAACAACCTGTAATTTTCTCACCTGATCAACACGTTTCTCCCCTTTATGCTCTATGGTGAATCCTGCCGCACCACCGCCGCAGCAATATGAATATTTCTTACTGTTTCTCATCTCTTTTAATATAACGCCTGTCGAAAGAATAATATCCCGCGGCGGATTAAAAATTCCTTCATACCGACCTAAATAACAAGGATCATGGAACGTTGCGGTACCACCTGATAATATACTGCTATCTAATTCTAAAGACCCTGAACATATTAATTCGGCGAAAAACTCTGAATGATGCTTAACCTCTATTGGATGTCCCTGAAGGAAATCGGAATACTCGTGCTTCAATGTATGATAACAATGAGGACAACCGGTGATTATGTGTGTTACGGCTTCCTCTCTGATAACCGCAGTATTTTCTTCTGCAAGCATCTGAAATTGTGTTTCCTCTCCTTGCCGGCGGGAATGATGCCCCGAGCATTTTTCCTGTTTCAGCACGCCAAACGATACACCACCTTGTCTGAGTAACTTTACTGTTGATTCTACAACCTTTTTAAAGTCTGGATTATATGACCATACACACCCTAACCATAATGTGTATTTTGTCTCCCCCTTTTTATAAACAGGGATGTTTAATTCTTCTATGAGTGCATTTCGTATCTCCGGTCGTGCAGAATAAGGATTATTATAATTTATTACAGATTTAAAGAATTCAGTGGCAACACCTCCGGTACCAATCGCAAGAGTTTGAGCGATTTTGACTCCCCAGAGCAATTGAGAATGCTCAATACCGACCGGGCAGACATTTTCACATGCCATACAACTCGTACATTGCCCCAGTGATGTTTCTGAAATTATCGTGCCGATTACCGGGTCATCATATTTCTCAGTCATTAATGCTTTTCGTCCGGCAGTGATAAATTCTGAAGGACGAAGATCCATTCCTGCCTGTGCAGCGGGACAATTATCAGTACACCGCTTGCATTCAACACAGGTAAAAAAGTCAAGCCGAAGCTTCCAAGATATATCTCTTAGTTTTTCTAAACCAAATGTTATAGCATCGGTAGAATCTAAATTATCAAATTTGAGATTAAGTTTCTCAACCTCCCACAGTCTGAAGTTTCTTAAAAATACATTAAACGGCGCTAAAATTAAATGAAGATGTTTGGAACGTATTATTAACAACGGAAAAGTTGCAATAATGGTTATATGTGTCCACCAATCTAACTTAACAGGAAGAAGCTTAGTCCAGTATATGTCAATGTACGTGAGCATTAATAGAAGTATGAAAAATGCGACGAAGGCAGATTTGCCGGATTTTGGGTCAGGGGAAATCTTAACCAGAACAAATCGCCGGAACGTCAAGCTCGTTATACAGAGTGCTACAATAATAGAAATAACCAGCATAAACCGCTGGAAATATGGCAGTGCAGAACCGAATACTGCCGGTAAATACGCTAATCCAAACGGTTCAAGAAACATATTCGTTGTTTCAAAAAGAAATATGACAAATCCGGCAAAAACTCCAAAATGGAGTAGTCCAACAATAAGTCTTCTCCCGCTTAAAACGCGCCGCTGGAGCAATACCTCTCGAATAAACCTCCACAACCGTTTACCAAATCTATCGAAACGATATGGGCTCGGCTTTCCGAGCTTAATGATGCGTATTACTTTGATTGCTTCTCTAAAAAATAAAACTCCCGCAATAAAAATCAGTGTCGCAAATATAAGTTTTTCAAATGTGCTCAACTCTACCACTTTATTTCACCCTTGTTTTTTTCTATTCAGCCAAGATAATTATTTATACCTGTTATCAAAAAAATTAATTAATGTAATAGAAATCATTTCATTATGCAAGTTTTAATTATTTTAATTACAGAATATAATAATTACCACGGATGGAAAAATACCCAAATAATTCCACCACTCCCCAAAGGAATCAACAAATTATCATCTATCTGGAGCGGCAGCAATTCAATAAGTGTGGCAGTAATTACAGCCGTTATTCTTTGCGGCAACGGCAGATTGGGAAAGAATAATGAAATTGCCACTGATGAAATAAAAAAAGCGGCGGTTCCTTCCCACGATTTATTAAAAATTTTGTGTTTGCCAAATCGCTTGCCGACAAGAGCTGCACATGCATCAGAGATTATTAAAAAAAGAAGACTTAATAGAGCGTACGGTTTCGGGAATAACCAGATAGTAATAATTGCCCCCACTAACAGATAAGAAGAACCGGTAAATTTATCAAACTCACGGTCTCTTAATAATATTCCGAATATGCGCATAAATAACTTCTGAACGGCTGGTATGTGAAAACGCACAATTTCTACGCCGATGACAATATAAGTGATAGGAATTACTATCCATAAAAGCGTGGTTTTGGGAAAAATTGCATATCCTATAGGAATGAGCAAGGCAAGTTGATGGAATGCTTTCCGTTTAACTTCTCGACGATAGTCCATTCGCAAGAGCGGCTGCACGTAGTTTTTGAACACCTTCTGAACGATTATTATACTTAAAAATACCAGTTCCAGCAACGATGACAGAACATCCGGCTTCTACAATAGTGCTTGCATTTGTTTCATCAATTCCGCCATCTACTTCCAGATATGCTCTGGAATTAATCGAATTCAAAATATCTCTCGTTGCCCTGATTTTTTGTAATGACGTTGGAATAAACTCCTGTCCTCCAAATCCTGGATTAACAGACATAATTAATACCAGGTCAACGGTATGAATAACCTCTTCAATTAAAGAAATAGGTGTAGGTGGATTGAGTGATATTCCTGCAAGCGCACCAAGCTCATGAATATAAGCGATAGTTCTTTTTAGATGTGGACAAGTTTCCTGATGAACAGTTATAATATCCGCTCCGGCTTTTTTAAAATTCTCAATATAGTTTTCAGGATTCTTAATCATTAAATGAACATCCAGCGTCAAGTCGGTAAGGTTATTGACTGCATTAACAATTATCGGTCCGAACGTTATATTCGGAACAAATTGTCCATCCATTATATCTAAATGAAGCCAGTCTGCCCCGCCTGTTTCAAGTTGTTTGATTTCTTTCCCTAAAAATGAAAAATTTGCCGATAATAATGAAGGTGCAATAATAATTGAATTTGTTTGTTGTATGGATTTCACGATATCCGTACCTTTTACAGAAATTTATTTTAAAAACTTTTACTGGTGTCTATCTTACTTATAACAAGAGAAACAGAATCACCAAATAATGCCATCGTGCCAGCACTGGGAAATTGAAACAATACAGTATTCGGAAGATATTCTTTATTAGGAACAAAACTGACAGTTCCGACTTTTAAGCCATTTTTCGTAATAATTTCTCGTGCTGTCCGAAGTGTTATATTAATTACATTGGGAACCTGCACTTCAATTACTTCCCGACTGCTGCTCACAGTAAGGTTTACAGCAGTGCCTTTATTTATAATTTGTCCGGGAGCAATTGATTGGTCTATGACAACTCCCTGAGGATATAAGGTTGACGGTCGAGGATATATATCCCCTTTTTGTAGATCTTTTTCTGTTAATTTGATTTCAGCATCTCTCAATGAGATTCCTTTGAGATCCGGCATTGTAATTTTTTGTTCGCCTAAACAAATAGTGAGCTGAATAGTTCTCCCCTTTTTTACCCGAGTAAGTGGTAACGGGTGCTGGGAAATTACTGCTCCCGGTGCATAATGGCTATCGTATTTTTTATCCGAAGTATCAACTGCAAATCCAAATTGTTCTAATTCCGTTATTGCATCTATATCTTTTTTTTCGATGACATTTGGCACATCAATTTCATCTCCCAACCTCACATATAATGGCATAACTATTTTATCCATAAACAGAAAAATCGCCAAATATAATATGAATCCAATTCCGCAAAATCTAAAATATGGATATAAATCCAAATGTTTTTTCAAATAAAAATTCATTAGAAATAAACTTTAATCATATCATTTAATATAAATTTTAAATTTACTCAATTCTTTGTAATTTAGCAATAAAAGAACCATCAATATTATGTTTGAATGGTAATAGAGTTACATAATTATTAGACAAAGTTATAGATAAACATGATAAAAGAGAAATTTGTTCCCCGATAAAATTATAATTGTTCTTCAGAAACTTAATTATTATCTCTTCATTTTCTTCCGGTTCTATTGTACAGGTAGAATATACTATTACTCCGCCGGGTTTTACTAATCGAGAAGCATTTTGCATCAGCCGATATTGAATCTCAGCAAGCTCATATATGTCTTTTTTCGTTCGTTTCCATCGAATATCAGCCTTTTGATGGAGAGTACCAAATCCACTGCAAGGAGCATCAAGCAAAACCTTATCTGCGGGGGGACAGTCGAATACTGTTCCATCAGCACATACTGTTGTGATACACGTAATTCCGAGCCGTTTTGCTGTCTCTCTAACCAGTTTGAGACGGTTAGAATTTATATCAACAGCTATAACCCTTCCTTTATCTCCCATTAATTCAGCAATATATGCCGCCTTGCCGCCTGGAGCAGAGCAAAGGTCTATAATTACATTTCCTTCAGTGGGTTCAAGTGCCATTACAGCCAGTGCAGAAGGAATAGACTGTACAGAAAAATACCCATTCGTAAACCACGCTGTATGAAATAAAGTACCCGGTGGTGAAATAATTTTTAGAAAATTCGGGAATTCATTAATGGATGAAGCACTGGTTTGATACTCCTTATTAATATATTCAATAAAACGGTTTTTATCAGGTTTTAAGGTATTTACTCTGATGACGATGGGATGTTTTGAATTATTCCATTGACAGAGGTGTTCGGTATCATTTATTCCGTATCGTTCAGTCCATCGTTCAATCATCCATTCCGGGTGAGAATATCGTATTGAAATGTTTTTTACCGGATTACTTTCGATATACGGAAATTGAATAATATTTTTTCCATTCTGAACAGCACGAAGAACACCGTTAATAAATCCAGCAGTTTGTTTTCCCTTTTCTTGTTTAACTGATTCTACCGTGTCATAAACGATTGTGTAATCAGGATTGGAATGTGATTCAACTAATTCATAAATCGCTAGTAACAGATAGAGTAAAATTCGATGCTCTAATTTTTGGATAGAAACTGATGAGTATTGAGATATAATCCACTCCAACTTTTTCCGCCAGACGACGACCCCGGTTACAACATCAATGAGATACCCTTTCTCCTGGGCTGTTAATTTGGAAGATTCTGCAATATGAGAAGTAAGTATATTTAAGTAAGCACTATGATAAAAAATACGGTGTAAATAATTGACGGCTGTTTTTCGCAACGAAACACTGTCCATAGACGCACACTTGTATTCATTGAGACCTTTGAAAAAATCCATTAAATCGAATATTAATGTTTTCGGATACCAAAAAATAAGCTTAAATTTGTTATATAATTGGTAGCCGCAGGCTTTAGCCTGCGTTAAATCAAAGATCTCATATTATAAAACTGCTGAAAAAATCATATAAAATATTGTTTAATACTTTAATAAATAAAAGGAAAAATATAACCAATATCAAGGTTAAATTTAGTTACATATCATTATATTTCTAAATACTCGGGAGAATCTATACGTTTCAACAGTTCCTGCTTAATAAAAAAGGACATGCCCTGAATATGCCTGTCCTTTAAACCTTTATCATTCGTCCCAAGTTGTACTTGGAACGGAGCTCCATTAAAAGTTTGGCTTTGATTCTATTTTATCATCATCATCTGTTTTGCTTTGATTTTGTGGCACTCATCCCGAGTTTTCGGGATTTTGTGGTTGTTTTGAATAATCATCTGTCCAAACTCAATAATTTTTCAAAGGTCTCACAAAAAGATACTTCCTTCCGGGATATGTATACCACGAAGGAGCTCACAAGCTGTTATGGTCTTTTTCCCTTCACGCTGAACCGAAATAATCTCAACAGCACCCTCCCCAGCCTGAACTATTAAGCCTTTTTTAGGATTCGATTCAATAACATAGCCCGGTGGAGCATTTAAGATACAAATATCAGCGATTTTTGCCCGATACAGCTTTAACTTCATATCATTAAAGAATGTATATGCAGCCGGTTTGGGAGAAAGACCGCGAATGAGATTCACAATTGCTGATGCAGATTTGTTCCAGTTCAACAGCCCCATTTCAGGAGTAATTTTAGGTGCACGTGAACCAATATCAATGATTTGTTTCTGAGGAGTTAGAGTTCCAGATTTAAATTGGTCAAGTGTTTTTACCACTAAACGTGCACCAATCTCTGCTAACCGCTCCGAAAGCTCACCGGCTGTTTCGTCTGGTAAAATATCCACTGCTTCCTGTAATAGTATATTCCCGGTATCAATACCTGCGTCAATTTGAAATGTTGTAACGCCTGTTCGCGTTTCACCATTAATGAGCGTCCACTGTATTGGAGCAGGTCCCCTATAGTATGGCAACAGAGATGCATGAAGATTTATTGCACCAAGCTTCGGTATCGAATATAACTCTATTGGTAACATCCTGAAAGCGACAACGACAAAAATATCAGGATTAAGTAACTTTATATTTTGTAAAAAAACCTCATCTTTTAAATTCAATACTTGAATAACCGGGAGCTGTAAAGCTTCGGCACGCATTTTTACCGGTGAAGATGAAACGAGTTGACCTCTGCCGCTTGGTTTGTCAATCGTAGTAACAACTGCTATCAGTGAATTGTTACTTTTTTGGGCAAGATAATGTAATGAGGGAACTGCAAATTCAGGCGTTCCCATAAAAATCACTCTCATAATAGAGCGCCTTGCGTAAGCTTACGTAATTGAGATGAGAGTTTTTTGCGAATTGCTGGCTTGAGACGCTGAATAAATAATATTCCCTGAAGATGGTCATACTCATGCAGAATAGTGCGTGCCAATAATCCCGAACATTGCATTTTTACTGATTCACTGTTTCTGTCTATATATCGGATGGTAATCTCTTCTGGTCTTTCCACGTTTGCGTAAATACCCGGAACAGATAAACATCCTTCTTCAAAAACACTGGATCCTTTTTTATCTATAATCTCTACATTAATTAATGCAAATTTTAACTGCTCATCGGGATTTTCTTCTTTATTATCTTCTTTATTATGAAGATCAATAATAAGTATAGATTTATTAATGCCAAGCTGTGTTGCTGCCAATCCGACTCCGTGAGAGTTATACAAAGCCTCGAACATATCATCAATTAATTCTTGAGTATCCGAGTTTATCGAGGTAACAGGCTCGGCTTTCTGATGTAACCGAGTATCACCATATATTAAGATGGGTCGAACAGCCATACTATTCCCTTGAAACGACGGAAGATACAGAAGACTTCAATACTTCTATTTTCACATTTTCATCTATTTTGATAATAACAGTATTCTCTTTTTCTTTCAGACCGGCAACAGTTCCTAAAATCCCGCCTGCCGCTACAACAGTATCACCCTTTTTTAGCTCATTGAGCATTTGCCGATGTTCTTTCTGGCGTTTTGCTTGAGGTCTGATAATTAAAAAGTAAAAAATTCCCATAATAAGTACGAGCGGCATCATCATCATCCATGGACTCGATGCACCGCCACTGCCAGATGATGGCGCTATCCACGCAAAAATATTCGTTCCCAAGATTCCTCCATCCATTGCTAATAGTTTAATGGGTAATGTTCAATTCTCAAAAACCAATATAAAGCTATTTTTATTATTCTTCAAGCAAAAATCAGATTAAGCTTGAAATTTTGCTCCCTGATACGAATTCCATTTTTCCAATTTTTTATTAATTTTAAATAAAATCCGCTGTTTATATTTTGACCATTCTGGTGCAAAAAGGCGTTCTGGGATTGCTTCTCCAACGAGGCGATGGATAACTGTGAATGGAGGAAGATATTCCAGTATACGGGCAGTTAACTCAATATATTCATCTTCAGTAAAAAGCTTCCACGGATGCTCTATAAAACGGCGATATAACTCTGTTTCTGTTTCTATATATAAGGAATGCAGCTTAATGCCATCTGGCTTAAGTGCGGCTATTGTCTGAGCAGTCTGGAGTATATCATCAGATGTTTCGCCGGGCAGTCCAGTTATAGTATGTATGCAGATTTGAATATTTCGCTCTTTTGCTAAGCGATATGCTTCAATAAAGTCCTCAAATGTATGACGGCGGTTTAATTGCTGAAGGGTCTTATTATGAATTGTTTCTGCGCCATATTCGAGACAAATATACGCATTTTGTGCAAGTTCAGCAATAAGGTCTAATTTTTCTATTGAGATACAATCTGGTCTTGTACCAATAAAAAGCCCCACAACTCCTTCTTTTTGCAGGGCAGCAGTATAAATCGTTTTAAGATAATCAAGTGAAGCGTATGTGTTGGAAAATGCTTGAAAATAAATTATTAATCGAGCGTCAGGATGGTTTATACGAATTTTCCGGGCGGCAGTCTCAAATTGCTCTTTCCATGAATAACTTCTATTAATTGTTGGTGCACCGGAACCTCTTTCGTTACAATAGGTACAACCGCCAATCGCTTTTGTTCCATCTCTATTTGGACAGGTAAAACCCGCATCTACACAAATTTTAAATACTGGAAACGGAAACTGTTTTTGCAAATACTGCCGTAACGAATGATACCGAAGCATACATATTATTTTTCCGACGTTTTTTTCCAGGATATTATCTTCCACGAACCATACTTTTTTATTAAAGAATCAATTTCCGTCCAATTTGCTGTTAATTGATCGGTATTAAAAGAAACAGATAGTTTTACAGAAGCACTTGATTTTGATAATTTAATTGAAATATTTCGAAAATCAACCGTAACATTTGAATTTTCAAGAATGAATGTTTTACGCGATTTATAAACCTCTTTATAGTTTTTCTGATTTTCAACGTCTGATTCAAACTCTTTAGAGATGTATTTCATTATGCCTCGTAAATCTTCTTGAGAAAAACTATGACTCATCTGAGCATATAGTTCAATGATTTTTTCCTCATCAGAAATTTTTTTCGTTGTACAACTTGTCACTGCAAGTAATGCTGTAAGTAAGATGACTTTAATACTGGTACAACTTACAGTTTTATGGGTATATTTAAAGAGGGTTATCATATCACACTCATTATTTTTGTGCTATACAGGAAATTTCGACAAGCGACCCCCTCACTAAATCCGCAACAACTACCGTTTCACGAGCAGGAGGATTTGTAGGAAAATAAGTACGGTACACCGTATTCATTGCCTGAAAATCATTTATACTTTTAAGATATACGGTAACTTTAGCGACAGACTCCATAGTAAAACCTGCTTTAGTAACAATGCTCTTTATTGTCTCAAGTGCAAATGTAGTTTGCTCCTCAATGTTTTTACCAAGACTATCTGTTTGCGGATTCGCACCGATGCATCCAGCACAATACAATGTATTGCCAACCACAATTCCTGAACTAAATGGAAGCGTAGCGTTGGGATTAAGTTGGATAACCTGGCGAGTTGAAACTTGAGGTGATTTCGAACACACCATTAAAAAAAGAATACAAACAACAACAGCTAAAAATGCAATAGCTAAAAACAATTTAATCCTATTCATATATCATCTCCACATTAAATTAAAACCAACAAAAATAAGCATCACTCAATAGAAATTAATGCTAATTCTTCTGCTACAAGTATCTCGCCTTTAAAGAATTGAAAACAAGCCGCTTTTACATTGGACACTTGTTCTGTTTCAGGATAAAAATGTGTTAAAAGCACCCGTTTACAATGCGCTTTATCAGCAATTTTACCTGCCTCACCAGGGGTTAAATGCCCTGGGACTTTAAATTCGTCCGGAAGCGAACACTCTAAAATAGCAATATCACTATTTTGGCAAAGTGTTATAAGATTTTCGCAAACACCACTGTCTCCGGAATAAGCCAACACAATACCAGATTTTTCCTCAATACGAACACCATAACTGTTATCAGTATGTTGTACTGGAAGACAATATACACAGAAGTCTTTATGTATTATACTTTCTTTTGTATAACTCCTTAATAGTAATTGATATCCGTCCGGTTCAACTGTATAAGTATAGAGTTGCAGAAGGCCGTTATAAAATGTCTCAATAGAGGGTGGTCCATAGACGGTTAAAGATTTCTTCGGGAGTTTTTGACTGTGTCGTTTTGCAAAAAGAATCAGCGGCAATTCTCCTGTATGGTCTAAATGATAGTGTGATAAAAATATCACATCAATGTCATCCGCAGCTAAACCGATTTTGGATAATTGACGTAAAACTCCGGGTCCAGCATCAAATAAGATATTATTATTACTGCTCTGTATTAAATATCCGCTGCAACCCCGATTGGGCGTTGGCTGAAAAGTACCTGAACCTAAAACGGTTAACCGCATCGTCTTATATTATTTATTACTCTTTTGAAAACTTGCCACTGCCCTATCTACTGTTTCATAATTTTTGAAAATCTTAATAAGCTGAGTAATCATTAAAAGGCTGTTTACTTTATCAGTAGCATGTGCGATTGCAAGTTCGCCGTTTTTATTAACTAATGAAGTATAGGATGCCATTAATGCCCCCAATCCTGTGCTATTTATCCAGGAAACTTTAGATAAATCAACCACAACTTTTATAATTCCATCTGCTATTAAGCTATATACCTTATCACGCAATTCCTGTGTTTCACTTCCACCCATCAGATTTCCATGAACAGTCAATATTGCAACATCATTCACTATTTTTTCTTTAATTGCCATTGCCGTTTCTCCTCATATAAGTATATTAAGCCACTAGAAATTGTTTATCTCCGCTCATCTATTATTTTGCATTACTTTATAGGGTTTATCCAAGGGTCATAATTATACGGAACGAGCAGTCTATAATCTCCCATTCCAAAACGGTCGTGAAATGAAAACAGTATATTTTTCGTCATATACCACCAATGCTGCATCGGATACGGCACAGTATATCTATATAGCGTATTAAATTCCGCATCAAGAATCGGGGTTGAATCATATTCTTGCCGAATAATTTCAGTTGGAGGACCAAATAATATATAAATCATCCCTCTGTCTGTCTTCCAGCCCTCCTGAAACAAAGAGAAATTAGCGTTTGCATATCTGACTCGCCGGAAATATTCATCTTTAAATTCATTTATCGGTGTACCAGGACTCGGATCTCGATTACTCCAGATTGTATTATAAAGCTGATATTTCTCTGCATAGGTCATTTTTTTAATGTTCTGATAACGAACTATATCAAATGCATATTTCATTTGGTCTAAAGCAATATCAAGCTCTTCTTCATTTGTCGGATTTTCTGACCATGCTATATAGAAATTTTTAGCAATGGTTTTATCGTTTTTCCAGCCGGATGTTATTTTGTAACTGATTTCATACGAACCTGATGAGAGATTCAGCGAAGAAATATCTGTAATTATAGGCAACGTTGAAGTGGTACTTGTTTTTTCTGTTTTATTTTTATATACTACTCTATGTTTTTTTAGGTGAAGTACTTTAATTTCAGTCTCTATTGAATACTTATTATCGGGTTTTGGATTAATGATTTCACAAAATGCATAATTGTTTGGCGTTTTTTCAAGGATTTCTCCAATGCTCGGGATATAATCCGCCAATTGTTCATTATTAAGTAAAACATCCTGGACAAATAATATATTTGTTATTCTTGTCTCATTTTGAGAATTTTGATAAATTGTTACAGGAAATGACTTTTTAATCGTTGTGTTTGACTGTAAATCTTCAATTAAAATATCTAATGAATATTTTCCTGGCATTGAAGCGAGTTGAGCACGCGATATATGATATGCTGAATTAGATTTTGTTTCTGACAAATCATTCGTTGAAAACTCTTCACGCCACTTCTTCGCTTGTTTTATATCCTGATCTTTGTCCCGAAGTTCTAATGTAATTTCATATTCTGCATAATAGTCATTTCCAATTTGCTTAAATTTCAGCCGATTAAACGCTATCTTAGTAAAAACCTGAAGAGCTGAATTACTTCCTGATTTCTGCGGAATAATAAAATAGGTATAATCAAAATCAAATCCTTCATAATTTTTTGGTTCGAAAAATTCTGGAGGTTGTCCAAAAGCCGGCATACTCGTAAAAATAACGAATAAAGCAGCTATTGCTGTAAACCTTATAAAGTATTTGAGCATGATATTCATAGTGTTTACCTCATTGACCAATTAATTCTGTTTTTGTTACTTTGTTTATTTTAATTGTAGTAAATTCACCAACGCACGCTTTCCGATTTACTCGGACAATCTGGTCAATTTCAGGCGCATCTCCATACGTTCTACCAATATATTGGTTTTTATGTTTCAAGTCAATAAGTACTTCAATATTTTTACCCAATAAGCGTTTGTTTTTTTCTTCAGAAATTGTTTCTTGATTCAGGATAAGTTCCTCAAATCGTTCGGTTATCTCTTCAGGAGCAACCTTCCCATCAAAATGAGTCGCTGGGGTTCCATCTTCATCAGAATACATAAAAATTCCTAAACGGTCAAAACCAACATCCATTAAAAATTCTGATAATTCAACAAACTGTTTTTTCGTTTCCCCGGGAAACCCGACAATTACCGTCGTCCGAAGGACAATTTCCGGAATCCTCTTTCTTAGTTTCTCTACTACTGTTTCAACAGTTCTGCGTGTGTATGAACGTTTCATCTTCCGTAGTATAGGGTTGGAGATATGCTGAACCGGCATATCAAGATATTTACAGATTTTCCGGGAATCAGCAATAATGTCTATCAATTTCTCGGATATCGTACCGGGATATCCGTACAATAATCGGATCCATCGTATATTCGGAATTTTTTCTAATTCAATGAGTAACGAACATAAATCATCACCAGTGCCCAAATCGGAACCGTACCGGGTAATATCTTCAGCAATAATGATAAGCTCTTTCACTCCAGATTCTGCCAGGTAGTATGCTTCGTTCTCAAGCGATGGAATCGTCCTGCTTCGCTGTGGTCCTCGAATCATCGGGATAGCGCAAAAACTGCACTTATAATCACACCCCTCAGCAATTTTAAGATATGCATAATGTTTCGGGGTTAAGCGGTACCGATTAAAATCTTCCTGCCTCGTACAAATGTGATTAAAATGCTTTTTTATCGCACTAAAATCGCAAACGGTAAAGAATTCATCAACTTCAGGAAAACCGTTCAACAACTCCTTTTTATACCGTTGAACTAAACAACCGGCAACGAATATTTTCTCCACTATTCCCGCTTTTTTCTGAGCAATTGCCCCGATAATGTGTTCGATTGATTCCCTTTTTGCGTCTTCAATAAAACCACAGGTATTAATAAAAACTGACGATTGTCCATTTGCATCAGTTTTTACAGAAAAACCGCAGTCCGTTAAAATCTTCCCAACAATCTCTGAATCAACATCATTTTTCGGACAGCCTAACGAAACCAATTGAATCCTTTTATTCACGCTTCAACAATTCCTGTTTCTCAGTTTTCAAAAAGAGCTTCAGTGAACTCACTAATATTAAACAAACGTATATCCTCTTTCTGTTCCCCAATACCAATAAATTCAATCGGTATCTGCAATTGTTTCATTATCGGGATAACAGCACCCCCTTTTGCGGTGCCGTCTAATTTTGTTAAAAATATTCCAGTAACTGAGAGAGCATCGGTAAATAACCGTGCCTGAGATACAGCATTTTGCCCCATAGTTGCATCAATAACCAACAGCACTTTATGAGGAGCACCGGGGATTACCTTCCCGAGAACACGCTTAATTTTATTAAGTTCTTGCATTAAGTTATAATTGGTATGAATTCTTCCTGCTGTATCTATAATAAGCACATCAATTTTCCGGGATACTGCCGCTTGTGCACTGTCATATGCTACGGCAGCAGGGTCTGTGCCATAGGTGTTTTTAATAATATCAACCTCAATGCGGTCTTTCCATATTTCAAGCTGGTCTATTGCCGCCGCCCGAAAAGTATCAGCCGCAGATAATAACACCTGCTTGCCTAAATTTTTGTAATAATATGCTAATTTACCGATTGATGTTGTTTTCCCCGTACCATTAACGCCGACAACTAATATAACCAGCGGCGAAAACAAATTATTAATTTCCAAAGGTGGAGAAATGACAGCCGTAATCTCAATTTCAATTTCATTTTTTATAACTGCAATAATATCATTATAACTCACTTCTTGATTATTTTTAAAACGATTTTTTATTTCATCAATGATTGCCGCCGCCGTATCCACTCCAATATCGGTAGTAATCAGCGTTTCCTCAATTATTTCCAAAAGCTCATCTGAAAGTCCTCTTCTTCCCGCAAACAAGGTTCCAAGTGGTGTAACAAACTTTTCCCGAGTATGCAATAAACCCTTTTTTAGAGACTGAAGCAAAAAGTTCATTAGAATTTCCCGAATAATTTAACACAATCAACGAGTAGATCAGGCCGTTTTTGAACTGCATAGACAAACAACTTTAAAAGTGACCATTCTTGTAGCTGAGTTTTATGCATTGTATGAGCAAGTTTATTCAATGCTTCATCATTCATCTCAATAACAAAGTTTTTTAATTTCATACTGCTTAAATGGAATCTTCCTCTTCCACGATACCACCGCTGAGTATACCAGGTTAAATGTACTCCAAGAGCGTTTCGCAAGCGAAGTGCTTCACCAGCTGTTTCTCCTGCAAACTTACCGCCCTGAAGGGCATTTGCAATTCCCGCTCCTGTCAGCGGGTTAACCTGATGTCCGGCATCTCCAACAACCATTACATTGTCTATCGTAAGTCTTCTCAGCGGAGGATTACAAGGAATACCACCAGCTGTAACAGACGTCCACTCAGCATCCGGAAAATATTTTTCCACAAACTTCAATAAATAATACTGTGCAGATTTTTCACGAGAGTAATTGCCTGATATTCCGACACCGATATTTGCAGATATATCACTTTTCGGGAAAACCCACAAGTAACCCCCAGGGGCAATTTCTCTTCCGAAATAGAACTGACATATCCGGGGATTAACTTTTATATTAGATGCTTTAATTTGTACCGAAGATTCCATATTTTCGAGCTTTGTTACACTATTTAATCCTGCCCATCTGCCAATCCGTGCTTCTACTCCGTCAGCACCGATTATAACAGTTCCATATACTTCGTATTGCTGCCCTTTATAATTAACGACAACACCAGTAATTCGAGCATCAGATTTAATAAGTGAAACAACATCAGCTTCAGTAACTATTCGTGCACCAGCTTGCTCTGCTTTATCTCCCAGTAATTTGTCAAATTTGGTTCGATCTAAAATATATCCGATTACCGATGATGATAACCTCACGGCGGTGCCGTCTGGAGCGATGAGCTCAATCTGTTGTATCTTATTAGCAATCCAGGGACCATTAAGAGGAACATAACCCCGTAACCCTCGCTTGCTTATTCCCTCACCGCACCGAACAGGAATTCCAATAACGGGATCTCGCTCAAATAGTATTACCGTTGCCCCATTTTTTGCCGCAAATTGCGCCGCAGTCGTTCCAGCAGGACCGCCGCCTGCAATAATAACATCATACTGTTGAATAAAAAAAGAGTCACTGGTTACGGTCATAATGGTACGCAGTTTCTTCTGCAGTATAAATCCCTTTTATTGCTCTGACAGGACATATATCAATACAAAACGCACAAAAAATGCATCCACTAAAATCAATAGAGATTGACTGATGAACAATAGCAATCACATTCTTCGGACAAATGCCCACACAGGTTCCGCAACGGTCACATATATTGCTTTGTATTTCAATATGTATCGGTTTTTTCTGTCGCTTCACAGTAATAAATCAACAGGTTTTATTCGGAGACGTTTCGTATTGATCTTTTTTAAAGTGTTCTCGTACCGGTACTGGATATTTCCCACTGAAGCAAGCTGTACAGAAACTGTTTTCTCCATTTTCTACTGATTCAAGCAAGCCTTTCAGTGAGAAATACTTGAGAGAATCAACATTCAAGAATTTACGAATCTCTTCAACAGTGCTGTTATTTGCAATGAGCTCTTCCTTCGTTGGAAAATCCATACCATAATAACAAGGGGAAATGATGGGCGGTGAACTGACCCGGATGTGGACTTCCTTTGCTCCTGCATCCCTCAGCATTTTTACCAAATATTTTAAGGTAGTGCCTCGAACAATTGAATCTTCAACGATGACAACACGTCTGTCTTTTAACACTCCAGCAACCGGATTAAATTTTATCCGAACATTAAAATCGCGTTGTTTCTGAATAGGATGAATGAATGTGCGTCCGATATAATGATTCCTGATGAGACCAATTTCAAATTTTATATTTGACGTTCGTGCATATCCCAGTGCGGCGGTGTTGCTTGAGTCTGGCACAGCTATGACAATATCGGCATCCACAGGGCTTTCTTCAGCAAGCCTCTTGCCAAATTTTCTTCTTGTTTTATCAACATTTTCTCTAAAAATTTTACTGTCCGGGCGTGAAAAATAAATAAATTCAAATACACAATATGCTGGTTTTTGCGGGGAAAATATCATTTCGGATTGCAATCCGTTCTCATTTATCGTTATCATCTCACCCGGCATAATATCTCGTATATAGTTGGCACCAATCAAGTCAAATGCACAGGATTCAGAAGCAACAATAGAGGCACCTTCTTTTTCACCAAGACAGAGCGGCCGAAATCCTTTTGGGTCACGAACAGCCATTACTGTATCTTTTGTCAGTATTAATAGTGAAAATGCCCCTTTTATTTGCCGTACCGCCTCTTTAACACGGTCAGTAATCGTATCTTTTTGAGATTTTGCGATGAGATGTACTATAATTTCACTATCGGATGTAGTCTGAAATATCGCTCCTCGCTTCATTAACTGTGATCGAATTGACTGAGAATTTACCAGATTTCCATTATGGGATATGGCAATAGGGCCTGTATTTATATTCATTACGAGCGGCTGAACATTTGATAGTATATTTCCTCCAGTAGTAGAATACCGATTATGACCGATTGCCATTGTACCCTCTAACCGCTTTAATGTATTCGCGTCAGAAAAAATGTCTGATACCAATCCTAAAGCTTTATGAAAAAAGAATTCCGAACCATTAGCGGTAACAATACCGGCAGATTCTTGCCCCCGATGTTGTAATGCGTACAAACACAGATACGTTAACTGGGCAGCTTCCCGATGCCCATATATACCAACAACCCCGCAATTTATATGTATAGATTTACCATCTATCACAAGAACTTACCTTTATTTGATATATGATGTTATTGACGAAATATCAATCTGAATCGTAAAAAACGGTGATATTTGAAATTGTCCGAAATCCGCTGCCATATCTTTTTTAAAATCACGCAAATAAGCATCTATATACGAATCTAACCCGCTGTATAAAACAACACCAGAAAACCACCAGACAAATTTGTTCCGATCGGTCCGGTAGTATTCCCGTTCATTGGAGGTTTTACTGTTAGACAACCGGCTATTCTGAATAATATATCCTGTTATACAGCTCACTTCTGCAAAAAAAATGATTGCGCTCTTGAGCTTTTTCCCGTTATACCACTGTCCCCATCCGGGAACTGCTAATGAGCGATAGAGAGCCCCTTTTGGTGTTTTAACCGCTGTTGAATCCTTTAAAAATACAATAGAATTTGAATGTATTCTGCTTGCAATAAGTCCTTGAGAAAACAATGGTACCGGTAATATAAAAACGAAAACAGCAAAAATTAGTGTAATCCGAGAATAAACACTCATTGTTTTAGCACTCATAAACAAGCTATTATGTATATTAAGGAATTACTGCAATTCCTTCAATTTCAACATCTACTCCTTTGGGAAGTGCAGACACCTGAACTGCAGACCGAGCCGGGGGATTATCCTGGAAAAATTCTTTAAACACTTCATTAACCATTCCAAAATACTGTAAGTCAGTCATAAATACCGTTACTTTTACCAATTTATCCATATCGGTGCCAGCTGCCTGCAGAATTGCTTTCACATTATTAAGAACTAATCGGGTTTGAGTGGCAACATCGCCTTTAATAACCTCGTTTCTTTCAGGATCAATTGCAATTTGACCCGAAGTAAAAACAAGTTTAAAACCATCAGCGATAATTCCTTGATTGTACGTTCCTACCGGGGCAGGAGCCTTCGAAGTTCTAATCACTGTTCTCATATTCTTTTACTCACTATTAATTGGTTGTTTAGAATTTCTTATTATCAATATCTTCAAAGTTCGCATCCGAAATATTATCATAGTCAATTGATTTTGTATCTAAAGAATTTTCTTTGCCACTCCGTTCTTGAGACCCGTTTTTAGTTCTCACTGATTTGTTAATAAATAAACCCCATACCAAGCGCCAGATAATAATTGCTAATAATGAATATAAAATAATTCTAAATAACATCTTAAAAATTAATCCTTTACCGGGTTTAAGTAGTTTATTCCAAAAATCGGTTTATATAATTCCTCTGTCAGCCATAGAAAATCAAGAGAATCCTCTGTAAATACAAGATTGTCAACATTAATAATCATAATCGGAGAAGCTGAATAATGGAAAAAATACTGATTATATGCTTCACTTAATAATTTGAGGTATTGTTCGGTTATGCTTCTCTCAAATGGGATGCCCCTCCTTTTTATCCGTTCAAGTATTATCTGAATATCTGCCTGCAAAAAGATAACTAAATCCGGTATTGGAATATCAGGCTCTATTAAATCCTTTATCTTATAAAATAATGTTAACTCACGCTCATTTAATGTAATACTGGCAAAAATGGTGTTCTTTGCAAAGGTATAGTCTGCAATTGTATATGGATAAAAAAGGTCTTTTTGTACAACCGTTGCTAATTGCTGGTATCTATTAATAAGAAAATAAAGCTGCGCAGATAACGCATATTGTTGGGGATTGGCATAAAACTGTTCAAGAAATGGATTATTCGCATATTCTTCGTAAATTGGCAATGCATTGAATTTTTGAGACAATAATTTTGTTAACTGTGTCTTCCCCGTTCCAATAATACCATCAATAGCGATAAAAGAGTATTTTAGATTTCCCATAGAAAACCGGGATTAAGTACTGTTAATTGTGGGTAGTTTGCTATAATATTTCACTCTGTTTCTATCGGGGCATATATTCCGCAATTCCTGCATAGTTAATTGAGATACTGGGCATTTAAAAGTTGGCGCTATTTCAAAAAGCGGTTCCAGGACAAACAATCGTCTTCTAATTTCAGGATGCGGAATAATCAAATAACAGCTTTCAAAAATTAATGAATTAAAATATAAAACATCAATATCAATATTTCTTGGTCCCCAATGAAATTGACTTTCACGCCCTATGGTTTTCTCTATTGATTTTATTTCCTGTAAAAGTATTTCCGGAGTTTTATCATATTCCGATTCAATTACCATATTGAGAAAATCTGGTTGGAGTGTATATCCAACCGGTTCTGTTTCATAAACCGATGAAAATTGCTTTATTGAAAGTCCATTTACGTTCTGTAAAATATCTATAGCTTGTTGTAAATTCAATAACCGATTACCAATATTCGACCCTAAACTTAAGAATATGTTTTTCATTCTTTTTTACGATAAATAATAACTTCCACAAAATCAACGATTCCGCTCAATGGAGGGTGATATTTTCGAACTGCAACTTCTACAGCATATATATTGTAGGCGGCAAGTATCTTTTCCGCTATCCGCTCAGCTATCGTCTCAAGAAGTGTAAAACTTTGCTTTTCTATAATACCTTGAACAATATTAAATATATCTCGGTAATCAACGGTTTTTTTTATAGTATCAGTCTGGGCTGCCCTTTGCGTATTTGTGTATATTTTAATATTTGCCTGATAATGATTTCCAATCTTTCGCTCAATACTCAGGGAGCCGTGACGTCCAAAAAAGGACATCCCGCTTAAATGTATTACATCATAAGATTTATCAATAACCTTCATATAATACTTTAAATAATTCCTCTTTCGCTTTGTGATATAAAATAATAAATATCATCAATTTCAGGAGTTTTCAGTTTAGTATTTTTTATTTGCTCTAATGCTTGCGACCGATTCAAATTTGACTGATATATTATTCGATATGCAGATTTTATAGCAGCAATCGTTTCTGAAGAGAAATTACGCCGTCTTAATCCTACAACATTCAAACCCATATATTTCAGAGGATACCCTGCCGCTAAAATATATGGTGGAACGTCCCGATCAACTCGAAATCCTCCCCCAATAAAAGAATGCTTCCCAATACGGACAAACTGATGTATTGGAACGACGCCACCAATAGCTACATAATCTTCAATTGTTATATGCCCAGCCAAATTAACTGAGTTTGCCAATATTACATTATTTCCTATATGACAGTCATGAGCAACGTGCGAATAAATCATTAGTAAGCAATTTGATCCGATAATTGTTTCACCGGTGGCTTTTGTTCCTCGATTAATGGTGCAAAATTCTCGAATTATAGTGTTATCGCCAATTTGAACGGTCGTATATTCTCCTTCAAATTTCAAGTCCTGAGGAATCGTCCCGATTACAGCACTGTGGAAAATCGTACAATTTTTTCCAATACGAGTCCCTGAAGCTATTAGTGCACAAGAAGCTAAACGCGAACCGCTGTCAATAATAACATCCGGCTCAATTATAGTAAAAGGTCCAACTTCTACATCACCAGCAAGTTCCGCTTTTGGACTGACAATTGCATGACTATCTATTTTCGCCATATTTCATTACTCACCCAAATTACCGATTAACTAATACCGCAGACAATTCGGCTTCACATACAAGTTTACCATCAACGTATGCCTCGCCGTGCATTTTAAAAGTATTTAAACGGTGACTCAGCATCCACAGTTCGAATACTATTTGGTCTCCGGGGTAAACCGGATTTTTAAATTTTGCATTGTTAATTCCGGCAAAATATCCTAATTTTGATTCCGGATTTTCCACCTCATTTAAAATTAATATGCAACCTACCTGAGCCATTGCTTCAATGATAAGCACACCAGGCATTATCGGATGTCCGGGAAAATGCCCCTGAAAAAAAGGTTCATTTTGTGTTACATTTTTCACTCCAACTATTCGTTTTCCGACATCAAGTTCAATGATTTTGTCAACGAGTAAAAAAGGATACCGATGCGGTAGTATTTTAAGAATTGCATTTATATCAAATATGACCCCTGCTTTGGAAATAACCTGATATTTCTTTGTAAGTTGTTGCTTATCATAGAGGTTACGAAGCTTTTTGGCAAATTCGATATTTGCTTTGTGTCCCGAACGAGCAGCCAATATCTGTGCCTTTATGGGAACGCCAACAAGAGCTAAATCCCCAATAATATCAAGCAGTTTATGACGGCACGGCTCATTTTTAAACCTGAGCTCAATATTGTTGAGTATTCCATTAGACCCAAGTTCTACTTTCCCCTGAAGAGATAGCTTCTCCCGGAGACGTTCCAACTCGATTGGATTTAATTCTTCATCAACAATTACTATCGCAGAATCCAATGTTCCGCCTTTTATAAGCCCCTGGTCCTTTAACATTTCAACTTCTTTTAAAAAACAAAAGGTTCGTGCCGGAGCAAATTCTCGAACAAACTCCTCATCGAGAGAAAATAATCCCGAATGCTGACTTCCTAATGCAGGATTCTGAAAATCTATCATTACGGTAACCCGGTAATCATTCAATGGTAAGGCGACAATCTCAACTCCTCTTGATTCGTCTTTATATGAAACAGTCTCATCCACGGTTAAAAAATTACGCGGGACGTTTTGATCCTCAAACCCGGCATTTAAAAGAACATCAACAAACGGTTTTGAACTCCCATCACTAACCGGCGGCTCATTTCCATTAATCTCTATATCAATATTATCTATCTGAAGACCAGCAATCGCAGCAAGAATATGCTCCACAGTATGGACTTCTGCATTCCCATTTTTAAGGGTGGTTCCGCGTGAAATATCAACAACGTACTCTATTAAGGCTGGTATAACAGGTCTGTTCGGTAAATCGGTACGAATAAATCTAATGCCGGAATTTGGTGCAGAAGGTAAAAACGTTATTGTTGACTTATTACCGGTATGCAAACCAATCCCTGAAAAATGAGTTTTCCATTTAATTGTTCGTTGATTTGCTATCATATAATTCCAAATATTGTATAATTATAATATCCTTATTTTATCGAATAATATAAAATTAAAACAATTATAAAGGTACATTAAATTTTTATTTTTTGCAAGGGAAATATAGGAACTTGCAGTGAAAAGAAAAAATATGATAGAAAAAAACTAAACTGTTCTTACTCAGCGGCACAGCCTCGGATGGATGGCTCTGCCAACATTCTTGTCTGTGAAAATAATGGAGAGAAATTAGAAACTGAAAGTCCTTATTGTTTAGAATTTTTATTTTTGTTCGACTCTAATTGTTTTACTCGATTAAATAATTCAGGCAGTCTGTGGAGGAGTGCTTCTATTATTTTTGTTTTTAGATGGTCGCGTGCAGGAGTGCCAAAGCAAAATGAATCCTTCGGTAGTGATTTGGTTACACCTGATTGTGCTCCGATTATCGAGTTTTCTCCAACTTCGATATGACCGGCTATACCAGCCTGACCGCCCATCGTAACACGAGGACTAATTTTAGTACTGCCGGAAATGCCGGTCTGGGCGGCTATTGCTGTGTCCTCACCGATGATAACATTATGAGCAATTTGAACAAGATTATCCAGTTTGCATCCTTTTCCAACATAGGTTTTCCCAACAGTCGCCCTATCTATAGTGGTATTAGCACCAATTTCAGCGTCATCATCTATAACCACTGAACCAAGTTGGGGAATCTTAAGGTATTTTCCATTTTCTTTCACATATCCAAACCCATCGCTCCCAATAACTGCCCCCGAATGAATAATAACACGATTCCCAATACTGCAATCCGTTAATATCGCTACTTTGGGATGAATGTATACATTTTCACCGATAGATACATTTCTGCCTATATAGGCTTGCGCCCCAATGAATGTATTCTTCCCAATTTGTACATTCTCTTCAATACAGCATAACGCACCAATATATACGGGAGGAGTAATATGAACAGTATCGGCAATAAGAGCTGTTGGATGGATAAAATTTTCTGAAATGACGGAGACCGGATGTAAGAGAAGAATTACTTCTCTAAATGCGCGGTATGGATCATCAACTTGAACCAAATTTGTGTTCGCAGAGGTAATACTTCGAGAAACTATAACAGCCGAAGCGCCTGTTCCTGATAGATACTTCATATAGCGGTCATTTGCTATAAATGTTATCGTTCCAGAAACAGCCTCTTCAATTTTTGAAACATCAAAAATCTCTGTTGAAGAATCACCAATTACAACACCATTTACCGCTTTGGCAATTTCATCCAGCCGGATTATCATAGATAAGATGCTTATTTTTTATTTAAGGCAGCTAAGACCTTCGGGGTTAAATTATATGTATCTTTTACATATAATATATTGCCTTCTTTTGCATCAAATATTATATCATACCCTTCGTCTTTGCCGATTTTATCAATAACAGCTTGAACTTTATCAACTACTGGCTTGATTGACGTGTTCCATTGTGTGATTATTTCACCATTATCAGGATCTTCCCATTTACTTCGAAACTGCATAATCTCATCTTCTAATTTTTGTATTTCCGTTGACTTGGCTATTTTTGTTGCCTCGGTAATGAGAAGCGTCTGTCTATTTAATTCCTGTACTTTCGTATCATGTAATGCTATTTTGGATTCAAGCTGTTTTTGATAATCTCCACGAAGTGTTTCAATCTTCTTTTTTACTGCGACTGCTTCGGGATATTCATCTAAAATTGTTGCAGAAATTACATAACCCATCTTGAATTCGGCATAATTATTAGTAAATCCGGAAAAAACCAGATAAAATAAAACCGACAAAAAGGCAGTTAAAACGACATAGCAAATGATTTTTTTCATATTGTCCTCCTGTAGAAATGATCGTTAAAAACCTCTGCCAAATTGAAAATGCGGCATCCACCCTCTTCGTTTTCCTGGTGATGTATAATTATCAAAACCATACGCAATATCAAATCCAACCATACCAAGCATCGGCAAAAAAAATCGCAAACCGGCTCCGGTGCTCCGTTTTAAATCAAATGGATTCGTATAACCGATATTCAACCAGTTATTGCCCGCCTCTGCAAAAAGCAATCCATATATGGTTGGATTTCGGGAGATATTAAACCGCAACTCTGTCGTTGCTTTCAATAACGCTTGACCACCAAGCGGCCATGAATTGTCTTCACTTAAAGGACCAACCATACGGTCATCATATCCGCGCAAAGCCGTCCCTATCGTTAAAGCACTCCCGCCCAAAAAGAAAAGTTCCTGGGGAGAAAGGTTATACTTGGCATCAAGATTTTTAATAAGTCCCATCAGGACATTTTGGTACAATACAAAATGATATAATGCTGGAGTATACCAATCAGTGTTCAGCGTGAATTTAATAAAATTTTCTGTCCCCGTTAATATACCGCCGCTATACTGGGATGAAAAAGAAACAGTAGAGCCATTGGATGGAAATTCTGCGGCAATGGCTGGATTTTTCTCATTTCCCTGACTGCTTCGCATAATAATCTGGGTAATACTCACCTGAGTCGTTTTTTCACGAATTAAATACTGGCTTAAATTTAATCCATTTTGTACGTTTGAATACCTGTTATTCGAATATTCAAAGTACCAGTCTCCTCTAAAATAATCGTCCGGCCACTTTAACCTTCTGCCGACATGGAAAGTAATCCCTTTACTGTCTTGTTCATATCCATAGAATTCCCCGCCGCGATGAACATCAAATATGGAGAACCCTCCAGAAGTTGGGGTGTCAAATAACCACGGTTCTGTAAAACCTATCTGGAAAGACCGGTAAATTCTGCCAAACTGCCAATCAATATATAACTGCTGACCATTCCCCATCAGATTATTCATTGATAAACCAAGCGCTCCTATCATCCCATCACGCTGGCTGTACCCGGCAGACATATTCGCAGTGTCAGTTGACTTTTCCTCTACTGTAATAGTGAGGTCAAGGGCAGTTCTTTCTTCATCAATAAATTTAAATTCCTGACCAATATTACTAAAATAATTCAATATTGATATATCACGAAAACTCCGAGTTAATTTCGCATAATTAAAAATATCACCCGGCTTAATCTTGAGCTCCCGCCGAATTACCTTTTCTTTTGTTTTAGTATTTCCTTTTATATCAATTCTATTAACAGTAACGGGTGTTTTTTCAACAACATTAAATTGTATATTTACCGAATCAATTCCGACAGGGTACTCCGGGGCTTCAATTTCAGCTGTTAGATATCCAATATTTGAGTATTCTTGCTGAATTATCCCAAGTGCTTTCTCTATTCTTTCACTGTTATATACATCACCTTTCTTTATATTAAATCCAGCCATATCAAGTGCTTTTATTAAATCCTCTGTCTTTATTTTCTCGTTTCCTTCATACGCAACATCATTGATATAATACTTTTCCCCTTCTTCGACTTTTATAACTAAGTTCATATATTTTTTATCACTTGAATAGTATATTGAGTCAGAAAGAATCCGTACATCCCGATACCCTTCTTTTCTATAAAAATTAATTATATTATCTCTATCTCCTTTATACAGTTCTTGTTTAAAGTCACCTCCTCTGAAAAATCCTGCTTGTTTCGTCTTTTTCATTTGTTTTCGCAATTTCCCTTCTGCGAAGATTTCATTACCGATAAAATTAATGTTCTTAATTTTAATTTTTTCACCTTCATCAATACTAAACGTAATATTAATTTTTCCTTCTTCATCAGCTTTTACAGTATCAACGTTCACATCAGCAAGATGATACCCTTTTTCTTTATAAAGGTCTTTTATTCGTTTAATACTCGTATTTATAATACTGGGGCTGATTTTTTGACTTGGATATAAATTTGTTGTTGAGGTCAATTTATCTGTATCTATTTTTGTATTTCCTTGAAATTGAAGACTTTTTAAAGAGGGATACTCCTCTACTTTAATTATCACATTGATAATTCGGTCATTTGGATTCTCTATATAAATCTGAATATCACTGAACGAATTGAGCTCCCAGAGATTTCTGACAGCTTTTGCAAAGTCTTCAGCATAGACTTCTTTTAAGTAGGCAGGAATGAGCTCAGAATGCAGTCGAATACGCTCTTCAGAAATTGTTTTATTTCCCTCTACCCGAACGCTTCCAAGAAGCTTTCCCTGCTTTTCTTGAGAGAAAGCAATTGAAACAAGAGCGAAAAAAATGGCTGCAAGTAATATCGTTTTAAAATAATACGTCATAATTCCACTCATTTTATTTTATTAAACCACAAATGTTTTAATAAGTTCACATTTTATTATTTTTTCGCAAGACCTACCAATTGAATCTGGTGATGGAACCAGAATTTCAGGTCGCCTCTATTTAAAAACCGGTAAAAATCATAATCATATTCAAATTCAAATGCAACCTTATTTGGCAGCCGGTATTGAAGACTCACAACGTGGTTCATTCCCACGACATTTTTCTGCTGTTCTCTGATCGTACGGACATATTGTCCTTCATAAACCAAATATAATGAAGGCGATAGGTATTTTCCCATTCGCCACTCCGGACTTAAGAATAAATACTTCGGATTAAACAGTGTACTGATTAATGGAGAGGTTTGAGTCATTTGAACATTTTTCTGAAGGAGTCCAATATCCTCATACTTTTGTTGTAAATGGGTCTGCATTCGCAATTCATTCAATTTAAAGATATCACGAAGGGTTTTTGTCCATTTGTCAAATAGATAACTGGATATTACATCCCCTACCCTGCCATAGGCTACTTTCGTTCCTGTCTGAATGAGAGATTGCGGAGTAATTCCGAAATATTCCAATATTTTTCCTTCTGTGGTGAATGTTCGATTTATCTCCGGAATCTCTTTCGATGTTTCTGGCCCCTGTGATCCGATGACATGGTTACTGACGCTTGGCTCATCAGAGAGTTTAAAATAGAAATTTGGTTCATATTTGTCATCCCAGGTTCCATAATCAAGAAGTTTTCCTGTTTTTTTACCCTGTGAATCAATTTCCTCAGACACTAATATTGCGTAAATATCAACGTTTGCACCAGTTAAGCTTTCCGGATCTTTTACGGATGTTCGAGCAATTCCTTTAATATAGGGACGCGCTTTATTAAAATATAATTCAAAATTCTCAACCTCAAACCGAGCCAATCGAGTCTCAACTATTCCCCGGTGAGATAGAAGATTTCCGGTAACGTCGAAGAGAATACCTTCCTCGTCATTAAAAGCACCTCTAAAATGGAGACCATCAGGACTATCTTCGATTTTCAACTCAATCTTTGTGTCGCCAAATAAATCATTTAACGATTGATAGTATGAGCTAAACGGTTCTTTTCGAGCGTAAAAGTTGTTACTCTCAGGGATAACAAGAACATCCCAATTAATATTCTCCAAATACTTCTGTACTATTCCAGGTTCTGAAACGGTAATAATTTCTTTCGGGTAATCAATCCTTCCGTCTTTCATTAAGATTTTACCACGAACATAGGGATTTTCCGTGGATAGAGTGTCTGCTTCAGTCCCTCCAGCGAAATAAAATTGCTCCTTTTCATTGAATCCTTTGAATTGTACAGTCGCTTTTTCATCCTTCGGCATTAAACTCGGCAGGATTAAATCTATTCCTTTATTTCCGGTGTGCAGAGTTAATACCCCTAAATTTAAACCGTCTTCCATTAGTTCTAATGGAGATAATATTAATGTATCACCTAACGTAACACCAGGAATATTGTTAATCCATGCGTGTTTTCCATCCAAATCAGCTTCCAACCGTTTTATCTCAACAAATCGAGAATCAGGTTGCAGTTCTGCATCAAGATAAATATTTGTTATTTTACGAGATATTGATTGCAAATGAAGTTCGCCGTTAGTTATTTTGATATTTCCTGAGCCAATAGATGGGTCGCGAACAGAACCGGTTATAGCAATAGTGGCTTTACTCGTACAGGCTGCAAATTTAAAAAACGGATCTAATTCGGTAAAAACTGACAATAAATTCCCGGTCAGTGATATGTTAAAGTCTGATTGTTTTTTATTTGAAAATCCTATAAATCCATCTCCCTGAACACTGATATTTTTTGATACAGTTGCCTTGAATTCTTTTACCATAACGCCAGAAAAAAGAGTTCCGGTATTCTCAGCTTCTGTCTCAGTTTTCTGTTTATTTGAACCGTTTGAGCCAAGTTCTACAGAAATATCACTGACTGTTATTGGCCCGAATTTACATAATGGAGCGGAAACTGTTCCAGAGATACCTTCGAAAGAGAAATTTTTACTGTACTCCAATTTATATGTAACATCACTCCTGACAATCTCAGAAGGGATATTAAAAAATGCATTGATTAACTTTGGAGGAACTCTCCTGCCTTCAAAGGCAATAGTTTTTATATCATTTTTAAAATCAATTTCAGCTGTCCCACTGAGTAATTGAAAATCATTGGAAAGCAATGAAATTTGGGGAATTTTAAAATTTGTCCATTGGTCTGCACTAAAGGTGCAATTTCCTGATAAGCCACTAATAATATTTTTATTGCCATTGATTAGTGAAACACGGCCGGTAATATTTGGTTCTTTAAAGGTCCCTTTAACGAATACTTCTCCTGTTATTTGGCCTTTATCCAACAGTTCATAAGGGATAAATGTTTTCAAATACTCTATTGTTGAATTTATTTCTAATGTTCCATTAATTGAGGTGCTGTCATTTTGAACAATTTCGCCATAACCAGTAAACAGTCCTGCACTAATAATTTTATTAATGAAATATTTATTCCCTTCATGTATAACTTCAGATGAAATAACAATCGGTATTTTCCCCTGAATGGGAATAGATAATTCTGCAATTAATAATCCCTTATTTCCTTCTCTGATTTGGTAAATTCCATTAAATGCAAATAAAGAATCAGATTTCCCTGAAAATGCAAGTGCTGAAATTTTTGCTTCGTGTTTATTACCACTTACCGTAAGATTTATATTTTGTGCATAGTCAGATACTTCTTTTGGAATGTTAAATTCATGCTGGATAAGCGGTAATGCATTGGAGAGCTCTATGTAATATGTCGAGATATCCCGAGTTAAAACACCTTTAAAAGCGAAATCATTATCAGAAGATTTTCCTTGAAAGGTTATACTATCGGCTATAGCATAGCTTCCGTTTATTGTTTTTAAGCCTTTTTCGTTTGTACTGGATAATAAAAAATCGCCTTTTCCAAATATATTTTTAGTTGTGCCATTAATTTCAAACTTCGCTTCACCACTATATGCATTTTTGGAAATCTGCGGAAAATTACTTAAAATTGATTGTAAATTCCCTTTTAAATCACCGATAACATTTATTTTGTTTATATTTTTCAGATCTAATTCAGTTGCGGCAGTAATGGTGATATCTCGATACTCTGCAGTTATAGTATGGAGCATTATCAAAGGATAGCTAAAACTTACAGACGAAGACACCTGATAAAAAGTAATGGAATGAGCAATGAGGGAGTCGGCATATATCATTCCGGTAATTTCCGGATTCAATAATTTACCGGTAATTTCTAAAGAACCCGAGAGTACTCCTGCAAGATCGTTTTGCCATTTTGAATTGTTTATGGATTCTTTATTAAAGGTATTTTTAAATTTAGCAATATCTACATTGGTTACCTGTGCAGAGAGGTCTAAATCAAAATCAAATGGCGCATAAATGGTACCTTTTATATCTACAGTCCCGCCAGCAACACTTTGAGTGAATGACTCTATCGTGATAGTATTTTGTTGGATAACAGCATATACATTTATGGAAGATAATTCGAGTTCTGGATGAGTAGTTTTTAAAGAAGCGTTTTCTATTCTAACAAATCCATTGATTTTATACTCTCCCTGTTCTTTATTTATTAGATTATGAGCAAAATGTATTTTAGTATTAATAGTCCCTTCTTGAACGGTAATCTTGTCCTTTAATAGGTCTTTCAGCCCATAAGTAACATTATAGTTAGTAAGCTCAATATCAGCACTAAATGAATAATTTTGCTTATTAACAACTCCTGAAATATGGAGATTATTTTGAGGATAATCATACAGTGAAGCATTTGCGGATAGAGAAACTGCATTATTTTGATTTACAATAAGTTCAATATTAGTGTTGTGGGCAACTCTATTCCATTTTTTCTGATTTGACGAATAATAAAAACTCCCATTTGTTATTTCCAATTTTTCAACATTGTTAAAAGTATCAAATAGTTGGTTCAGTGATTTTTCAAATAATGAAACAAGATAATCGCGCTTTTGGATAATATAATTTCTTGGTACAGAATCGCCTGATGAAGAGTGAGCCACAAGCGAATCATTTAAAACAGCTCCTAAATATACCTGAGGCTCTTTTATTTTAATGAGCGTTATGCCTTGTTGAGGATGAAAGCGAGACTTGATAAATTCGAATGCACTCCAACCGATTTGTATTTCCTTAATATATAAAGAGTCTTCCCCTTTATTGAGTAAAACTCTAATTTCATCTATTGAGATATTTCCAAAACCAATTCGAGCATCATTTATATGTATATATTCTCCTAATTTCTGACTAATTTCTTTCTGAATTATTTCTTTTACCTTCGTGCTCCGTATAAAATGAATTGCTCCAAAATAAATGCCAACACTGAAAAGACATACTATACTGCAGGCAATAAGAATTTTATATCGTAATTTCATTTTATTTAAATACAATAGATATATAATGCTTTAATTTTGGCAATGTATTTGTTATTTGTACCATTAATTGTACTGAAAATCAACGTTTATGTTCCTGATTATTTATAAGATAAACGATGTTTTTATACTTTCTACGTATTTATTCTCGCAACTGTTCGCTTACTAATCCAAAACGACGCTCTCTTTGCTGATAATTATCAATAGCATCAAGAAATTCTTTTTCGCGGAAATCAGGCCATAATGTTTTAGTAAAATATATCTCAGTATACGCCAATTGCCACAAAAGAAAATTACTAATTCTGCATTCACCGCTGGTTCGAATTAAAAGATCCGGGTCACGAAGCCCCGCTGTGTATAAGTACTGTGAGAAACGTTCTTCTGTAATAATTGTATTCGTATATTTTCCGGATGAAATCTCTTCCATAATCATTTGTATTGCACGAATGATCTCATATCTGCTTGAATAATTAATAGCAAGATTAAGAATAAGCCCGGTGTTCGTTTTAGTTTTTCGCATCGCCTCGTTAATTTCTTTGCGCGGCAGGGGTGGAAGATCTTCTATTTTACCGAGCACACGTATCTGAACATTCTGTTTAATGAGCTCATTAATCTCTTGCCTGATTGTTCTTACCAACAGATGCATCAATGCAGAAACTTCTGTACGAGGTCGTCTCCAGTTTTCCGAAGAAAAAGTATAGAGAGTCAATACTTCAATATTTAACCGAGAGCTGATCCTGACGATTTCACGAACCGAATTTATCCCTTCATTATGACCGGCAATTCGCGGCAGATTTCGCTGTTTTGCCCATCTGCCATTTCCATCCATTATTATTGCAATATGTTTGGGTATATTGTTACTTTTTAATAATGTATTTATTCTATCTTCATCCATAACAAAAATAATGTACTGTTTAATAATATAAATATAAAAGTTATATTAATTATAAATAAATGTCAAGTATTATAATCACTAATACTTTTTTAAACCACATTACTCCATGTTTATTTACTCACCTGTTTTATGCTTTAAATAGAAATAAGTTTCACGAAGCGAACAAAAAGTTTTTGTAATGATTGAAATTGTAAGAATGAGTGATATATTGTTGAAGTGATTCACGCAGTAATTACTAATAAAAGGAGATATAATATTCGTTTATATCAGGAATAAAAAAGCGAAAAGTTGGAGGGACAGGTTTAAAACTTGCCCCTCCGTTACTGATACTTTTAATATTTTATTGACCGTTAAAAAAATACAAGGTTTTATATGAAAAAGGATTAAAAAACCACTGTAATTCCCATCTTCCACCAGAGGCAGATCTGCCTCTGACTGAGATTGATGGTATGACAAGAGGAGAATTTGACGTAAGCTAACACGTATGGGTAGAAGTGTGTAATATAATTTTGTAAATACGAATGGCACATTTCGTATTAAATCAAAGCTCTCATTTTATTAACAATATTCTCTGTGAGTGCACATCTTTCTTTGTTGTTATCATCAGAAAATACATACCTGAAGATAGAGCATCCCCTGAAGAAGAAATCCCATTCCAGATGAACGTGTGGTATCCCGGGCCCACAGAGGAAATGTAATCTTTATACACAATCTGACCGGTACCAGAATAAATTGTAATGTGAACATCGGTAGTATACGGAACTCCGTACTTTATTATTGTCTGATTATTAAAAGGATTCGGGTAGTTCTTTTCAACAGTAAATTTCGTTGGTATTGCCCGGTTATTTTTATCCCCAATATCAGTAATTAATCCAAACATCCATACTTGATTACTTATAACACTAAAGTTATCCTGACTCTTTGCAATCACTCTCCAATAATAGGTTGCTCGCTCAAGTGTGTTAGCAGAGATTGTATACTGAGAAATTGCATTCGAAATACTATCCTTATACAAAATAATACTCGCTGGTGAAAACGTATTATCTTTGCTGATTTCAAGACGATAGATAAAGAGATTGCCCGGGTCAGGATCAAAGCTGTTACTCCAATCGAATCGAATTGAGTCTGGCCTGGTTATATATCCATAATTATTTACTGGTGAAAGTAAATTAAACGCAATCGGAGGTTCAGGAATTGTATTTACATAAAATTGCTGAACGGCAGAAAAGCTGGACGAATCGCCATCATCATCAAACGTTTTAATCCGATAATACCATAATTCATTGTCTCTAAAAGACAGTGGGCTCTGGAAAGTATTCGTACCGAAATTTGTAATAATACGGAATACTGAACCGCTGGTGAAGTTATCTTTTGACAGCTCAACAGCATAGCGTAGATTTTCCGGAGTATCACTATAGTCGGGGTCTTTTGCAGAATCCCATCGAAATATCGGCTGGGTTATAGAAACAGTGGCTCCTGAACCCGGTGTAAAACCAGCAATCGTCGGTTGCGGAGGGTCATTTACCAGATTCAAATGAAATGAATAAATGTTTGCTGTGTACGGGGACTGTCCGCCATGATTGTCGAATGCTCTTACCCGCCAATAATATAACGAATCATCTTTTAGTGTGGTAATTCCTGGAATATCGCTTACTTTCAAAACAAACGCTTCTCCACCACCCGATTTACTGAGAACGGCACTATTAATAGTAAAAGAGGCAATTTTATACCCCGGAACAATCTTTATATTATTTACTGTATCAAGTCGTATATCTACTGATGTAAAATTAAAATTATTATCAATTTCCAATTGGTAGCTGATAGAATCATCAATATCCAAATCTTGTGAGCGCTCCCATATTAGGTAATCTGTTAATTTTATTTCTTGTCCCAGTGTTGGGTATATGATGTTAAATACCTGTGGATTCCGGTTTGTATTGGTTATCGTTATACGCAGTGTATGTTGTAATATTCCGCCTGATGGATCAGTCGCCGTAAATCGTAATCTATATGAACCTGCACTCAAGTATAATGGAGTCCAGATTAACCGATGGGCACCGGTTGAATCTATAACTGCTCCAAAAGGAACTTCAAAATAGATTATTGAAACTATTTCTCCATCCGGATCTGAAACCCCAACCGGTAAAGAAATAACTGTTCCTTCACTAAATGATGTGTCTGAAGGAAGCGTCGTTACAGGATTCCGGTTAACGTTTCTTACCGTTATGATAACAGTATCTCGTGTTACATTTGCGTATGAATCGCGAACATAGAAAATAAGAGAATAAACTCCACTCTGGAAATATGATGGAGTCCATTGAAAGATATGAGTATTTGATGAATCAAATGCAGCGCCAGCAGGGATTGCACCAATTGTACCGAATCGTAATGAATCCTGAGGTCCATCATCTGTTGCTACAATTTGGAAAATTACTAACTGTCCTTCATTTGTTGATTTATCGGGAACAGGCACGATGACCGGCGGAAGCTGACCGGTCGACGACGTTACCTGAATCGGAATAATAACCTGATCAATCCCCCCTCGACCATCTGAAGCTATAAAGGTAACGGCATACATCCCTGCTTGTCCCTTTTGCGGTGTCCATGTAAACCGGATAGAGTCCCGTGCAGGATATGTTATCTGTGCATTCGCAGGTAAATTTTGTACCGTAAACCGTAACGAATCCCGGTCGTCATCCCGAGCACTTAATACAAACGTCAGCAATACACCTTCTTGAGTTGATTTCCCGGTTACCGGATTCCAGTAAGGCTTCTGATTGACAATAACATACACATATTTATACGTTGAGCCGTTGTATCTGTCAATGACAGTAAACGTAACACGATACGTTCCTTCCTGTGAAAAATTAGGAATCCAATAAAATTTACCGGTTGTTCTATTGAGTGATGAACCCAATGGTAAATTTGCCGCATCAAACCAGATTGAATCATTATCTGCATCGGTTGCCGTCAACACTCTGCTGATGCTATCCCCTTCATTGACATATATTGTATCAGGAAGATTTGTAATTACTGGTGAACGGTTAACATTAACAACCGTAATAACAATGGAATCTATTGTTGCTGCTCCATAAAAGTCGCGAAGTGTTAATACGATAGTATATCTTCCAGAATCTGAATATGTCGGAATCCACGAGAACCGTTTCGTATCTAAAGAATCAAATCCGGCACCCGTTGGCAGGGAACCTATTTTCCCATACGTAATCGGGTCTCCATCGGAGTCAGTACCTTTTACCGTAAATGAAAGCAAATTTCCTTCTGAAACCGTTTTATCCGGGATTACCGGATCAAAATATGGTGCTCTGTTTTTATTTGCTACTGCTATATTTACCGTTTTTAATGCAACACCAGTTCTGCCATCACTGACAGTAAAGCCAATTGCATAAGAACCAGCCTGGTCATAATTTGGAGTCCATGTAAACTGGTAGTTATTCGTACTTGTTTTGATAAACGTTGCACCGGATGGAGAATTGACTATTCCGAAGACTAACGAATCGCCGTCGGCATCTGTTCCGATGACTGAAAAGGTAATTGTTGAATCCTCCCGGCCGGTAATAGTCAAATTGTCAATAGTCAGTACAGGAATTCTGTTTACATTTACAATAACGGTATCAACATCATACCCGCTGCGCTGGTCGTGAACGGTAAAAATGATAGAGTGATTACCGGTATCAGTTGCCGCTGGTATCCACCGGAATACATGCGTTGCCAATGAGTCAAACGTCGCTGTGGATGGCAATTGCGACACATTGTATACTAATATTGCTGTTTCTCCGAAATCCGGGTCAGTGGCACTCAGGGTAAATGTAACTTGTTCTCCTGCATTTGCCTGAACTCTGCCAATAGAGGTAATTATTGGTTTACGATTGCCAATATATTTATAAACATTATTGAAAGCACTTTCAAAGGTTGAAGCATAAATGATATATGGCGCACTCGGATTGATTGCCAAATCATATATTTTCCCATTATTCAAACCCTGGTTAATAGCAGTGAGTCTTGGACCATCAATTTCAACAGTGAACACACCATTTCCATTTGTTCCGACATAAAGCTTTCGGGTTGAGGAGGTGTCTAACGCCATTGATAAAACGCGAAGACTGTCTGTGGGAGGATAATTGCTGGGATATTGAAGCATCGTAATACCGCCATCTATACTTCGGCGAACACCATGATTTGCTGTTCCAATGTAAAGTATGTCAGGATCGGTATTATCAACAATAATGCTTGTTATCGAAGCTCCGGCAATTGTTCCCCGCAAACCCCAGCTTATTCCATTATTATCAGAGCGGTATATTCTTCCATTTGTTGTTCCGACATAAATTGTATACGGCTCAATTCGGGTGCTTCCAATAGTTGTAACATTTACTGAATCTGCATAAAGTCCATCGTTGCGGGATGCCCAGGTCGTACCTAAATTTGTGCTCTTATATACCCCATATCTTCCGACGGCAAATAAAGTGCTTGTCTGTGCGGGATTAAGCAGTAATTGATTTAACCACAGATCGGTCATACCAGTAACAGTCTGAGTCCAGGAATCGCCTCTATTCGTACTAATAAATACACCGCCGGTATCGGTAGCAGCAATAATCGTATTGGTATTTACTGGATGGATAATTAGATCAACTATTTTATAATCACCGGGAAAGGTGCCGGTAGGAGTCCAGTTTGTACCGCCATTATATGTCCGATAAAAGCGTGAATGCAGACCTCCGGCATATATGGTATCAGCCGAATTGGGATTAACGACTATCGAATACATTGTATCCCCTGCCAGAACTGTCGGACCGATTGGAAGCCAGACGTCAACCTGCTGAGCCCGTGATAACAAAGGAAAAAGCAATATAAGAAATGCTATAAGACGTATTTGTAGATTTTTCACGTGAGTCTACCAGTTATTATTGAGCGCTCTATGACTTTTCTGATAACAGCTTTTCTTCTCTATTAATCGTCATACTTTAATTGTTGCTTTAAGAATATAAAAGAATTGTAAAATATCCGTTTTGCGAAATTGATATATCGAAATGTTAATTTTTTTGTAGGGAAAGGATTTCCCTGCCCAAAAAAGGCAACCGCCCACCACAATGAAGGCGGATTCACCCCGACAAACAAATTGATACAACGATATTGTGCACAACGGATTGTAAAAATAAAAAAGACCGCAGAGTACTTTACCATTCTATGCAGTCTTTTGTACAGTATTTGAAGTTACGTTTAAAAATTGAGGTTTTTGATAAAACAAGATGATTCACAAAATAAAGTTTGCGGCTACCATTAAATAAACTTAAAAATTAATAATAATCGGTAGCAGTGATGTTTACCACGTTAAATCAAAGGTTTCAACTTTCTTATCTTCTTGGCGTTGTTGTTCTTTTTTCATACGTTGCAACAATTCCTTCATATCCCTCTTTATCATACGAAGATATGCCAAAAATATAATCATCTACCGAACGGAATGGAATGAAAACCTGAAAGATATCCGTTGTAACCCGCTGACCTTCCGGTGTATTCCGGGTTTGCGTCGTCTTTTCCGGCATTCCGATATCAATGATTTCCTGCCAGTAGCCCGAATCGGTTTTTCGAATAAAGACCTTGAACCCAGCAATATCAGTTTCTTTTGTAGGATGTGTCCATCTGATGAGTGTGCTGTAATCAGCCCGATTTCTGCTCGGGGAACTAAGCGTTACGGGACGAGGAGCATTTGCCGCTTGGGTAAGTATCGCCGCTTGAATTTTTGCAACCTTTGTCATATATTCATACGACATAAATTCTATTCTGTCGGTGTTATTTCCGTGCTGTCGTTCAAAGTTTTCATTCTTTTCAGTGAACCGAATACCGGGAAAACCTAAATTAGTAAAAGGACTGTGATCTCCCCCTCGTCCAAACCGGTCTAACCGGTATATCAATTCTAAACTTAAATCCGGTACATACGGCTCTCCAACATATTTGACGTACCTCGCCCAGTGTCTGCTTTTTGAATCAGGAGGGTCTGGCGAAAAAACACGGATAACAGAATTATTTATACTGCCGTCCCCTCCGACTATGTTACTAACCATATCATTAGCAATAACACCGCCGATTTCCCATTTTTGTTCGTTTGCCATAGATGCCATATTTCGCGCACCGAATAATCCTTGCTCTTCGGCAATATCTGCGACAAACATAATCGTATGGTCAAATTCGTACTGACTCATAACTCGGGCAAGTTCCATTGCGACAATAGTACCGCTTGCATCATCATCAGCTCCCGGTGCAGGAGTCGTAATATCATTCGAGCCGCTGGCTCGTGAGTCATAATGCCCGTTGATAATAAAACGATAGTCATCTGTCTTGCCGGGTAGCAATGCAACAACATTAGCAATTCGTAATGAGTCGCTTCCCTTCCAAAATTCCCGAAGCGCTTGCGGAATGGGAGTTTTAAATTCATCATAATACACGTTTAGCCGTCCGCCTGATGCATCGCTGATTTTTTTATACTCACTGTAAATCCACCTCCGAGCCGCACCTACCCCTCGTGTATTCGATACTGTATCAGAATAGGTATTTCGGTTTTCAAATGAAACCAATTTTTCATGCATCCGCTTCATCTCGTCTGGTGATATTTTCTTAACTATCTCGTTGACCAGCGAGATTTTTTTCTGAATAGTCTGTGCCTGGCTCAATCTAGTTGTACTGATAAAAAAAATGAATACAAAAATAAGGAAAATAAAGAATCCTTTCTCTGGAATATTTGTTTTTGTAATCATTAGACACCTCCAATATGGTTATCTTCAAT